>QQTW01004542.1_pt1 | contig 10426 bp, 7 predicted proteins | sample 1904831 | NCBI WGS metagenome assembly QQTW01 (sample SAMN09435610, study PRJNA476489) | Subsurface metagenome, whole genome shotgun sequencing project.
ATATCGTGGTAAGCCTGGTGCATCGGGAGGGCTTCAAAGTTGTTACGTCCGATAACGGAATGGCCTTCCCCCGCGCCAAAGCCAATACGTATGAGTACGGTATTCACGTGCCGCTGGCGATGCGATGGCCGTCGAAAATAAAAGCTGGAACAAAGGCGAAAGGCGTTGCCAGTTTGGTTGACATCGCCCCCACTATTTTAGGAGCGGCAGGTATAACGGTTGATAAAAACAAAGACAAGGCATCGGTAATGGAAGGCAAGAGTTTGCTGCCTTTCTTCGCCACCGGCGAGGCTCCTCGCGCCGAAGCCTATTCATCCCGTGAACGTCACTCCTCATCACGGTGGAATAACCTGGGTTATCCGCAACGTTGCATCCGCACGGATAAGTATCTCTACATCCAAAATCTCAAGCCTGACCACTGGCCCGCCGGCGACCCGCAGGCTTTACGTAAAAACGAATCAACAAACAACTTTGAAGCCCTCCCGATGCACCAGGCTTACCACGATATTGATGCCGGTCCAAGTTTGGCCTTGCTGCAAAACGCGGTTGGCGATACGGCACTGCTGCGCTACCGCGAATTAGCCGTAGCCAAGCGGCCGAGGGAGGAATTGTACGACATCACCAACGACCCTTCTTGCCTGAACAATTTGGCAACGGCCAAGCCCCATGCGGCCGTGAAATCATCGCTTCGCAAAAAGCTTGAAGCTTACTGCAAGCAAACCGGCGACCCGCGGTACAACGGCAATGGCGAAGTATTCGAGAGTTACCCAAGGCGTGAGAAGCTGCATCGTACGTTTCCGGCTCATGTGAAGTAGCAGTGGCAATTATTGCCTTTGTGAACCTCCATGCCTTAATGGTTCAAACCATCGTAACAAAATTGGACGATTGCATAATAAAGCATCATCCGTGCACAACCGGTGTTGATAGCTTCAATCATCAATCACGGGTTGCAATCTTTGATGGCTGCTGCATGAACCTTTCGCCCACCATAACCACTTGCTTTGTGCTGCTCTGTTTTGCAACGGCGCCATCAACCGCAACGGCGCAGAATCCCAAAGCCGTGGCTACCTTTCATTGCCTGTCGTGGTATTGGTCGCCCAACAAATCTGCCGGCAATAAAAAGGTGACGGTGCAATACAAAATAACCGGCGGGAAGGAATGGATGACCGCAAACGAAGCCGTTTACAACCGCGTGATGGATACACTGACACCGATGGTTGGCGATGTTACCTCTACCCATGATTACCGCGGCAGCATTGTAAATCTCGAACCTAACACGCAATACGAAATCAAGCTTCGTTTGGAAGGCACGAATGAATCCATCCTGCTTACGTCACACACACTGAACGAAAACTTTCCGACCGATGAAAAGCGTTTTCCAACCGTGGCAATGACATCCGGCCGCAGCACTATGCTTTCCATCACCGAAGGCGGCGACGCATCAGCCTACAAAGTGTATGACGGCAAGGGACACACATTGAATTTGGAAAGCAACACGGCCAATGGTCTTTATGCAATCAGCATCGCCACGGACTACGTTACCATCAGAAACTTCAACATCATCAGCGCACCGCAGCACGCCGTTAACATTGTGGGCCAACACCATCACATCGTCATCGAAAATTGCAACATCAGCGGTTGGGGTGATGCGATAATGACAACCGATACCATCACCACAAGAGGCAATCGCCTACAAGACCCGCGAACCGGTTTTGCCAGGGGTCGCTCCGCCATCTTCAACAGCGATGTGCCGAAGGGAGAAACGGGTGCGCACCATCTGGTTATTCAACGCAACAGCATCGGCGGTCCGCAATATGATGCCACGGCTTGGAACGAGTTTTCATCAGCGGCGCAACCAGCGGGCGCCAACGGCATTTCGCTCAACAACGCCGGCGAGGCAAACATCATTCGCTACAACTACATCGCCGGTACAACCGACCGCATGTTGAACAACGGCATCACCGGCGAAGGCGGCAACGGCTACCGCGGCTCACCGGGTAGCGATACCGACATTTATGGCAACCACATCGCCAACTGTTACGACGACGGCATTGAAGCCGAAGGCGGTCAGGCAAACGTTCGCATCTGGAACAACTTTATTGACAATACGCATTACCCGCTTGGCCTGGCGCCGGTGAGCATCGGTCCGGTTTGGGTGTGGCGTAACGTGATTGGCCGCGTTGGTTTGTTTGGGTTGAAGTTTGGCGACTATGGTGGCTCGCGGCTCCAGACAGGCCGTGTGTATGTGTACAACAATACTTTCCTTCAACCGGCACAGAACGGTGGCGCCGGGTTTGGCGTTTTCAATAACGGTGGCTCCACCAACGGCAAGGGAAGATTGGTGAGATACGTTACCGCCCGCAACAACATTCTTCGCCAACGCAACGGCGCTACAAAAACCTTCTCCGACCTTGATTCCAATACCGGCAATTCTTACGACTATAACTTAATCTCCGCAGGACAAACATTTGTTCGTGATAACGGCGTTGAACAAGCGATAGAACTGCACGGCATCCGCAACGCTATTCCTGTTTACGAAGCGGCTATAGCAACCGCCAACGACCCGGCGCCCGTAAACGGCGTCGGTAACTTTCGGTTGAAGAAAGGCACAGCAGGTGTTGATGCCGGCATTGTTATTCCTAACTTCTGCGATAAATATCAAGGCACAGCAGTTGACATAGGTGCGCAAGAGGGCGAACTGCCAATGGCCTTTGGCGTTAACGCCGTCTTCGTTCCTTCTTTGCAAACAACCGTTTCCAACAACAAACAAAGCAAGCCATGAATCCTTCTAACCGCAGCCGTCGTTACTTTTTGCAAACCACCGCGAAGACCGCCGCGGCGCTTTCCATCTGCAGTTTGTTACCCGGCATTTCCGCCGCCAGTTACCGCCGCATTCCTGGTGCCAACAACCGCATTCGTGTGGCCATGATGGGCGTAAACTCCCGCGGCGAACACCTGGCCAGAAGCTTCGCCAAACAAGCCGATTGCGAAGTGGCTACCGTTTGCGATGTGGACAGTCGGGCTACGCAGAAGTGCATTGCCTCGGTTCAAGCGATACAAAAAACAGCACCGGCTGCACGAACTGATTTTCGAAAGGCATTAGAAGATAAAAGCATTGACGTCTTAACTGTCGCTGCACCCGACCATTGGCATGCACCCGCGGCCATCATGGCTTCGCAGGCGGGCAAGCATGTGTACCTGGAGAAGCCTTGCAGCCATAACCCCCGCGAAGGCGAGTTGCTGATGGAGGCACAAGCCAAATACAAAAACTTTATCCAGATGGGCAACCAGCGCCGGTCTTCACCCACGATAATGAAGGCGATGGATGAACTGCGCAACGGCGTTATCGGCAATGTGTATGGGGCAAAAGCCTGGTACGTAGCGGCCCGCGAGTCCATCGGTTTTGGCAAGGAAGCGGCCGTGCCTTCGTGGTTGGATTATGAACTCTGGCAAGGTCCGGCGCCGCGTCGGATCTTCCGCGATAACCTTGTTCACTACAATTGGCATTGGTTCTGGAATTGGGGCACCGGCGAGGCGCTGAACAACGGCACGCACATGGTGGACCTGGCCCGCTGGGGACTGGGCGTTGACTATCCAACCAAAGTGTATTCCACCGGTGGCCGTTATCATTTTAAGGACGATTGGGAAACGCCGGATACGCAGTTCATCAATATGCAATTCGACGGCGGTAAAAGCATTGTTTGGGAAGGGCATAGCTGCAGCGGTAAGTTGATTGAAGGCGGCAACGTTGGCGTGATGTTCATGGGCGATAAAGGAGCAATGCACATTGACGGCAGCACCACCTACAAAGTGTACAACAAGAAGAATGAATTGGTGAAGGAAGTGAAGACCGGCGATGCTACGCAAGTCACTTCGCTGTCCAACCCCACCGATAACCTTGACGGCCTGCACATCAAAAATTTGTTGGAAACCATCCGCGGCAATGAGAAGCTTACTTCTGACATCGGCAGCGGGCACAAAAGCACCTTGTTGGTGCAGTTGGGCAACATATCGCTTCGCACCGGCAGCGCCTTGGACATTGACCCATTGAACGGCCGCATCAAGAGCAACAAAGAAGCGATGAAATATTGGAGCCGTGAATATGCAAAAGGCTGGGAGCCGAAAGTTTGAGAGTAGGTAGTAAGCAGTATGCAGTTAGCAGTATTATGCAGTTGGCAGTATGCAGTCTTTAGTACGTAATATGTAAGAGCCGACCCCAGAGGGGTCAAATGTGAATAGCCCCCGGTTGCAACCGGGGGTAAAGAATAGTAACGAGCTATCACGACTCCGGAGGAGTCAAATGTGGCCGGAACGGAGTGTAAACAAGTGCAGAAAAAATTATAGAAGCCTACAGCGAATAAATACAACCAGAAAAACCAGTCCGTCACAGCAATAGACAAAATGTTCATTCATCAAAAACAAATGATTTCCGTTGGTTTCTCTTCTGTGTTTTGCTTCCTTGTACTCCTGTGCGGGTGCAAAGCACCGCAAGCCTCCACTGTTGCATCTACCAAAAGGCCGAACGTCCTCTTCATCACAGCCGATGACCTCAACAACGACTTAAGCATCTACGGCCACCCGGTGGTGCAAACACCGGCCTTCGACCGCTTGAAGAGCCGCGGCGTGGTGTTCAATCGTGCCTACTGCCAATACCCGTTGTGCAGCCCAAGCCGCACGTCTTTTCTCACCGGTTTGCGTCCGGATTCAACCAAGGTCTTTGACCTGGAAAAACATTTTCGCAGCACCGTGCCCAATGTGGTTACCCTGCCGCAACTGTTTAAGAACAACGGCTATCAAACGGTTCGCGTCGGCAAAATTTTTCACATGGGTTATGCGGCCGCCAAGGCCGGCACCGATTGGTTGGATGACACGGTCTCGTGGTCGCAACGCTACAATCCTGCCGGTCGCGATTTCAAAGAATATCATTTGGTGAAGAATTTGGTCACCACCATGAGCTTCGGTTACCAAGCCGCCAATGGTACCGATGAAGAGCAAACCGACGGCATGATAGCTGTGGAAGGCATTCGGCTGTTGGAAGAGTTGAAAAACAAACCTTTCTTTTTGGCCTTGGGTTTCTTTCGTCCGCACACACCACATACGGCTCCCAAAAAATATTTTGATTTATACAAGAATGTTCCGGTAACCATACCCGCCGGATTGCAAACCGACTTGCAGGACATTCCCAAGCCTGCCATTTGGAAGCCGTCCACCTGGGAAATGAAGGAGGCCGAATTGAAAGATTTGGTGCGTGGCTATTGGGCCAGCATCACGTTTATGGATGCGCAATTGGGAAAGGTGTTGGATGCGTTGGAGCGGTTGGGATTGGCGGATAACACCATTGTAATAGTGAGCGGCGACCACGGTTTCAGTATGGGGCAGCACGGCCAATGGGCGAAGATGAATCTGTTTGAAAGCGGCATCAAATCACCGTTGGTGATAGCCGCGCCGGGGTTGATGAAGAACGCATCTGCCAACGGCATTGTGGAGTTGCTGGACCTTTATCCAACGCTGGCGGATTTGTGCGGACTCTCTACCCCGTCGCATCTGCAAGGCACATCATTGCGGCCGCTGTTGACGAATGCAAATGCCGACTGGAACAAACCTGCGTACACGCAAATCAGCTTTGAAAACAGGAGCGGCCGCAGCGTTCGGGACGACCGTTATCGCTACACCGAATGGGCCGGCGGAAGCAAAGGCGTTGAGTTGTACGACTACGCAACCGACCCTACTGAAATCACCAACCTTGCGGGCAAGCCGGAATATGCCGATGTACAAAATCGCATGGCCGCCTTGCTGTCGCGTAAATAGAAATTGATGAAAGCAAACAGAATCATTCTCGCCGTTTTATTGACCTTTGCGTTTGTAGTTAGTAATGCGCAATCAACACCCAAGCGGCCCAACGTTATCCTCATCTTGGCCGATGACTTGGGCTATGGAGACTTACGTTGTTTTGGCAGCAAGGACATCTTCACACCCAATCTTGATAAGCTGGCGGCCGGTGGCATAAAGCTCACGCAGTTCTATTCCGCCACACCGTTTTGCACGCCCACAAGAGCCAGCCTGATGACGGGCCGCTATCCTTATCGCTACGGCATCAAAAACATTTTTTTGGATAAGGAAGAACACCTACCTGCCGGCGATACTTTGTTACCGTTGGTGTTGAAAGGTGCCGGTTATGCCACGGCGCACATCGGCAAATGGCATTTGGGTGGATTGACCGTAAAGCATACCCAAGACCGCAAAACCTATCCCTTCGGCCCACACCAATTTGGGTTCGATTACAGCCTCACCATGCTGGAAGACCCGGCGCTCCGCGGCGTCATCAACAAGCAAAACCGGTTGTACAAAGACGGCGCTAAATACTACACCCGCAACGATACCTTGATGCGGCCATCGGATGAACATCTCACAGAATTTGAAACCGCTGAAACGCTCAAGCTGATGGAGCGATTCAGCAAAGAGGGCAAGCCTTTTTTCATCAACTTTTGTCCGTTTAACCCGCACGTTCCCTTGGAGGTGGTGCCGAAGAAATACATGGACCTCTATGCCGGTGTGAAGGACAACGATGAACGGCTGTACCGGGCGATGGTTTCGCAGTTGGACGGAAGCGTTGGCGCCATCATGAGCAAGTTGAAAGAGCTTGGAATTGATGACAATACCTTGGTGATTTTCACCAGCGATAACGGTCCGGCCAACAACGGCAACACCGTGGGCTACAAAGGCCGTAAGCGGGATTTGTACGAAGGCGGCATCCGGGTGCCCACCATCTTTTGGTGGAAGGGAAAAGTGCAAGCCGGTACGCAAAGCAACGCGATGGGCCATTCGAACGATGTGCTGCCTACGATTGCAGAAGCAGTGGGTGCATCGTTGCCAACCTCTATCGCCTTTGATGGTGTGAGCTTAAAGCCTTTGATGGATGGTAAGCCAATGCAGCCTCGCGGACCGTTGTTCTGGCATACCCTATTCCCTATGCCCAAGTATTACGCGAACTGGCCGCAACCCAAACCGGATGCTAACGGTGCGGTGCGAAATGGCAAGTGGAAGCTGTTGGTTTGGGATGATGCACCAGTGGCTTTGTACGACATGGAAAAAGACGCGTACGAAAAAACAGACTTGTTGACGGAAGAGAAAAAAGTTGCCGAAGGTTTATTGAACGAATACAGAGTTTGGAAGAAGGAAAGCGAAGGAAGGGCAACATTCACGCGGTATTTGGACGCAACAAATAGAACCGAACCAGCCCCGATTAATTAAGATGCGTCAATAAAACTTTGCGTATACAAGGTCACACATGAAGCGCTAAACTTTAATCATTGAGAAGACCCGGCTACGAACAACGCCTTTGTCCATTAATCAACGCCTTCATTCTTTGCTGTCTTTTTTTGGCGGTTGGGTGTGGTTCTATTTCACAAAACCAAACAAGAAAATTAAGTACTACCACGCCGAATTACCAGGTACTACCTGCTTCCATAACCGCTTCCGACACAACGCAACTGCCGCCGGGTAAAGAGTCGCCGTTCGGCTGGCGATACAAACTGGTTGGCGCAACCGCACTTCAATTGCAATGGCCCCAAAGCAAATCAACTCTTGCTTACTCAAAAGCACGATTGCGTGTCAGTACGGCTACAGACATTCGGGAAGCTTGTGTGCTGCAAGTTGAATTAGCGGAAACGGGCACAACCATAGGGAGAATGGACTTAAGCTACGCTACTTACTTACAGGTGTACGAATTGTTGTTGCCGGGTGAGCGTGTTGCGGAGGTGTTACGGCAAGGTGTACGAATTAAGCAAATAAGCGGCAAGCAGGCGGTTGGTGTATTTGGAAGCGATGATGCCCGCATATCCGAAGTGTTTCGGCCGCATTTGTTGTTGCACAACAATGAACGGCCCAGTCTTGCAACAGCAAGAGCTATGCTGTTGAATGGTGATGCCTTTCAATCATTTGGTTGGATGGAAGGTGTGGCGTTGGATGGCTTGCATGCACTGTCGAAAGACGAAAGCGGTGTTGCCATCAGCCTGCAAAAAAGGTTCAATCAATTCTTTACTGATTCCTCGTTCAGCTATTTAGGTGCCAACAACACACCGGTTGCAAACCGCATCGCCAGTGTGGAAACGATGTTGCCTTTTGCTGTTTTTGCGCAATACAATCCGTCGCACCCGGCATTGGAAAATGCTATTGCTTTTTGTCGTGAGCATCAAAATAAAGATGGCGTCATCACCGGCAATCCTGAAGCGCTTCAACCCGCTGTAAAAACCGAAGAGTGCTACACTGTAGCGTATCCATTGACCGTGATAGGTGAACAATGGAAAGACTCGGCGCTGCTGGATTTAGCCGTGAAAAATCTCATGGCAAGAACCGCCGCCCTCACTGATTCAACCGGCATCTGGCAACGAGTCAACAACAAAGGCGAACGGGAGTTCAGAAATTGGAGTCGCGGCGTTGCCTGGTACTTGTTAGGCTTCATTCGTTCCTGGCAACATCTTCAAACACATCCACAAGCCAATGAGTTGAAGAAAGAATTTCAACGCGCCGCTGCCTATGTCATGCGGTTTCAAAATACCAACGGCTTGTGGGCTTGCTTTATGCATGGCCCGGAAACAGGCGAAGAAACGTCCGGCAGTGCAGGAATAGCTGCTGCGTTGAAGTACGGTTACCAGTTGGCTGTGCTGGATAAAACAGCGGATGCGGCGGCCGCTAAAGCCACAGTAGCGTTGCAGAAATGTATAACACCCGATGGTTTGCTAACCGGCACCTCGCAAGCTAACAAAGGCGGCGAAGAATTGCAGCGAAGTGGACTGCGGGTTATATCGCCTTATACGCTTGGATTGCTTGCGTTTTTGATGGAAGGTGTGAAAGAAGAAAAGTGAGAGAAGGGCGACGTCTACAAAAAAATTGCACGTGAAGAAACAATGCGAGGATGAGGCAAGAAAAAAGGCTTGGAGTTGCCAAGCCATACCAGAGAAGATATCGTAAACTATTTCTTTCGGGCGAGGATAAAGGCCGCATCGAGTTCGGCTAAAAACATATCAGCTTCTTTTGCATTTCGGATGGCTTGTGAAAGGCTATCGCTTTGCTGAGAAAACTTCTGCCCTTTCTTATCAAGAGGCTGACTCGAGCTTTTTGCAAGCTCCCTAATGCGGTTGATTTTTTCCTGGACTTCCTGTTTCATGCAGCGAATTTACCCATAAAATTTAGAAATGAAATCTGGTCATAGCAAACGGAACATGTAGTATCTGTATAAATCTCCTGTACTCCGGTTGTAATCGAAAGGCTCTGGCCTGGGTTTAAAGAAGGGAAGGCCATCTGCATCCATCTCAACCGTTCCGTTCCGCAAAAGCCGTACGTGCCAGTCAACCCCGGTGGCGACAAAATAGTTGCCGAGGTATTGCCGGTTCGATAAAAACATGCGATGGTACAGGTAGGCCCGAACGTCATTTGAGCCGTCGAGGCCGATGGTGATGTGTGGAAATTCTTGTAAGAACACCAGACAAAAAAACAAAATGGTTGAAAAAGCCCGGTTGCGGTCTTGGTGATGAATCTTGGCTTCATCATCTATATCGCCATTAGATTTCAACGGGCCAAAGGAAAGATTGTAAACGTTTGGCAGCAGCATGTCCCCAAGCAGTTTGATGTTGACCTTTAGCGTGACAGTCTTGCCACTTACATCAATAGAATTGAAAAGGGCCGAAGAAAAGTCCGGCGCTACTTCCAATAAATCGTAGGTGTGTTGAAAGTTTATGATGACCATTCAGCGGAAGTGATTCACTCGTTGCAGTTGATTCTGAAATGTACATCAAGCTTAAGTCTCTATTTCTATGAATCAATTTGAGACCTATAAAACAGCAAGCAGTAGGTTGAGGCCAAGCTACGCATCAGCATTTAGGTTTTCTCAAGCGAGAAACATTTTCTCGTAATGCGCCGATGCGTTAAATATTCCCCCGCTCTCCCGCCAAAAATCATCACCCAACTCAAAGGTCCCGTTCACCACTTTCGTCCACGGCGCACCGGCTCTTGGATGGTAGCCAACCATCGTATCCCAGTTCCTGTAATTCAGGTCGCCGTTGGTTTCCATCAGCCCCATGCCCAAGCCCGGAAAAGGTGCAATGCGGGCCGCAAGGTTCTTATGCCAGTCAATCAAAATCGGGTTCACGGTAAGGTCGGCGCAAAGGCAGGGAATGTTCCGTTCGTGGGCCAGCTTCGCCATCTTCATCGAAAGGCTTAAGGTCTTGGCAATGCCCTTCAACGCCAGCGCCGTATAGCCTTGTTCAAAGCGCCGCAAAGCACCGGCTTCGTCGTGGGCACTTTCGTCCGCGGCAATGCGCAGGCCGATGTCCGAAACGTTCTCGTTGTTGCTTTCGGTGAAGGGTTCTTCCACAAACAAAATTTGCTCGAATGCGCTCAGCTTCTTCGCCGCATTCACCAACCGCAT
>QQTW01004543.1_pt1 | contig 10424 bp, 9 predicted proteins | sample 1904831 | NCBI WGS metagenome assembly QQTW01 (sample SAMN09435610, study PRJNA476489) | Subsurface metagenome, whole genome shotgun sequencing project.
TCTCGAGTTTTTGCTGACCTTGAACCGGCCGTGGCCGTCGTCGACTGCTTCCTCGAGAAGATGGCACCCATTCGAATCCCCATACTGGACAGTGTCTCCTTGGGACCTTGCAGATGCTTTGAGGAGGTCAGACGCGAGAGACACTGGCCGAGGCCCAGCCAGACGAGCCATTTACGGTACATGGCCATCGCTTCCGTCCCCATCCCGAAGAAGATGAAGACGAGGAATCCGGATGCGACACGGATCCAGCGGTCGAAAGCGACCTGACCACCGGTGGGAATCATGATGATCTGTGACCAGTTGGGACCATGCACCTTGCTCCAGCTGTACGGGTGGTCCGTGTACGACAGGTTGGTGGCCAGGATGTAGAATTGCACCGGAAGCAGCACCAGCAGCAGGGTCAAGGCCATGAGGAAGAGACGCAAGAAGCGAGACTTGGTGAGGTTCGAGTGATTGGAGAGGATCTCCATGAACTGGCGGCGGTACTTGTGGAGTCGCACAATGACTAGAACTGAAGGCCAGACGTTAGCCTGTTCCAGGTGAGCATCTCGATGGAGCTCGTCCACTTACTGCAATAGTACGATGCGATGACGCAAAAGAGGGGCGCCCACATCAGGACCAGGACAATTGCCAGCCAACTCTCGTCTATAGCGGGGGTGCATCCGGCGATGGTGAAGATGTAGTATCGATTCGACTGCACGATGTAGTCGACGGCCATGACGAAGATCGGGCAGGCGAAGCACCACAGCAGGTCGATAATGGTCTGGCGCTTCCGCGATGCCGATCCCGACCGGGTGGCGCTGCGATCGACATCGAGGACGCGCGACAGGTTGCGCATGATGCAGGCCAGCGAGCAGGCGGCGCCGACGGAGAAGGCCCAGGTCAGCTTGACCTGGATATCGCACAGGCCGACGCCATTCCACCAGCGGCTGATGTCGTCCGTGGGCCAGATGAGGGCGTTGATGAAGACGAAGACGTTGGACAGCGTGATCCAGAAGAGCAGGCTGCAGGCGGCTACATTACGATTACGGGCGTGCCAGACCCCAGGCGGGATGATGAGGACGATGGCGAGGAAAGCCAGCAACGGCAACACCACCGCACCAGGAGATCGTCGAAACTGAGGTTGGGTGTCCAGAACCAGTGGTGGTGGAGCCATCGTGTTGGGAACAAGGTGTACCGCGAAGTAGGAGAGGTAGAAGCGCCTCGGGCCTGAAGGGAAGAGAGAGGGATGATGCTGTAACAGGCTAAGGGACGAAGAGAAGAAGAAACTTGGTGGATAGAAGGGGAGATGATGTGTTGGAGGTTCTCTTGATAAAAGCACGATGAACGTAGAAGCAGACGTTGAATGTAGGAAGTTGATTAGAGGATCTGCTCTTGATGGACCATCAAGAGAGGAAGACTCAATAGTCCGTCCAGAGGACGTAGATCCCCTTGGCCATCCTGAATTACTGGATGCTTCCAATAGGCTTGGAAATGTCTTTCTCAATAACCAGCAGACGAGCCTGAATAAAGCGCGTGGCTCGGGAAGTAACGACATGTCTGTCGTCTGAATCACTTATTGAGGACTGAAAAGGGCAAAGGGTCCTGAGATGTGGTGTTGAGCTCGCCCGAAGGAGTTCTCAATAAGAAATTGGCATTGAATGGAACTCGCCATTCAACACCAGTGACGACGAAGGAATAGGAACAATGGCTATTGTCTTTCGAATAGCAATGGCAGTAGACCACGGGACACACCACTTGAAGAGATTAGAGAGATCTAGTACTTCTAGGTAAAGCAACTCATGTCACATTTGTCATCGGCAAATACTGTCCGGAGCTGTGAAATTTGATGATGGCAAATGGATGTGCGAGGTCGACATCGACAGCTATTTGGAGGTGGAGGTCAACGGCCCACTCGGAGCTGTGCGTCATATTTCACGCTCTTCTTCACTGTAATCCTGCTACTATTCGGTCTCCTAACTTTCTTTACTTCTGTGACTAAGCATTCAATAAATCATATGCATAGGCGAGATAATCTCTGTCAAAAGGATGACTGATCAAACAAGCCATTTCTCGCGTAAGATAGCTCAATATATTTGAGAGAGTACTTTGGTGCTGCGAATGGAATGGTCGCGTGCACATGTCGTCAGCGATGCTTCTCGCGTTTCTCTCGCTCGCCACGTTGAAAAACATGGAAGATGGGCGTCGGGGAACTGTGCGACGACACATTCCTTGCACCCATTGTCCCACCTCCGATTGTCGCCTCTTCACTGGAGGTATGCAAACCCAATTGAGGACGTTCCATCTGCTTGCGGATCATGTTGCCCTGTACCGAAGGCCAATGCTAACTTATTGTCACTAGGCGTCAATGATCTCCGTTCGCGCTCGTCTGCCCCACACGGCGTGCTGATTGACCATGGATCATTCTGATGAGAAGAGCTTCTTGAGGGATGGGAACTCGACCAGCAAGGAGAATGGCGCGGAGTCCTTCACGAACGACTCCAACTTGCTCCGCCGTCGCACGAGCAAGGAGCCCTATTCACCGGTGGACCTCCGCGACGGCGGTCGTCGCTTCTCGGGCTTGTCACATCATTCGGTAGATGATAGCGACATAGGAGCATCAGGGGTGGATGGCTTGCTGTTCCCTCGACCAGCTGACATCAAGCTGGCGGATCCTCTCGAGACTTCCAGCTGGCACTCCGCTCCCTTGGCCTTTGCCCTACTCCCCGCTGTGGCCGGCTTGATCTTTCACAATGGGAGCGCCATCGTGACGGACGTGACCCTGCTCGCCTTTGCCGGAGTATTCCTCAATTGGAGTGTTCGCATGCCCTGGTATGTCCTGGTGATGAAGCGGAGATTGTAGGCAAAATCTGATGTGAGCAGGGATTGGTATCGCTCTGCTCAGTCGGTGCGGGTGATAGATACGCCTCAAGAGCGGAACGTGGAGCAAGATGTACCCCACGTCAACGGGGCAGCAACCCCCGGCTCCCGTCGACGGTCAGCGGACGCTACACCTCCCGCGATGGAGCAGAGACTAGAAGTCCCAAACGACGCTCGCCCGTCCGCCTCGGCCGAGCTGCGCGTCCACGAGCGTCTGGCGTTGCTCTCGTGCTTTCTGCTTCCCCTCGCGGCGGCCTTTCTCCTCCATGCCATCCGTGGCCAGCTGTCGCGACCATCCGAGGGTTTGGTCTCGAACTACAATCTGACCATCTTTCTGCTCGCCTCCGAGATGCGACCGCTGGCGCACTTACTCAAGATGATTCAGACGCGAACGCTGCATCTGCAGCGTAGCGTCCATACCAATCCTTTTGCGCAAGGTGATGATCCAAATATCGGTCAATTGGCGAAGCGTCTTGAAAAGTTGGAGGCGCGTGTCGCGCCCGCGGGACGGAGTCGCAAAGGGTCCGAGGGAGACGCCATGAACGACAGCACCGCGACCGTCACTGGCGACGTGCGGCGCTCGCTGCAGCCGGACCTGGATGCGCTCAACCGCGCCGTGCGTCGCTACGAGAAGCGCGCCACGGTGCAGACGATGCAGACGGAGGCACGCTTGCAAGATCTCGAAGGCCGTCTGCACGACGCCCTCGCCTTGGCCGCGGCGGCGGCCCAGAGCGGCCAACAATGGCGACCAAAGTCTGGCACCGGCCTGAGGGAGTGGATCTGGGCCGCCGCGACGCTCCCGATCCGGACCGCGGTGACGCTGGTCAAACTACCTGCCAAAGCCACGACGATGGTCCTGAGTTTGGGACGAGCGCTCATGCTGCTCAGCTCGCGTCGTTCCGATGAGGCCACCTCCGACGCACGAGCTCGACCGAATGGCCGTGCCAAAGAGCGCGGAGCCAAGAAAACGGGCAAACGAATTTCCTAAAAAGTATCGGCAGGCATCTAATGAAACAACTCTCAATCAGATGGAAAAGAAATGGACATGACACGTGGCGTATAATCAGGCGGAGGCTGGTGGGTGGGATGGCTCCATGTGGTGGACGGGATAAATGTGCATCTTCGTTTTCTCTTCAAATTGCAGACATGACTTTCTTGTTGATATCCCATATATGTACGACCTCTGGAAACTGAGGATTATGTCAATTATTATCCATATTAAGGAATTTATTTGAAGACTAGGACTTGATGTCTTGAGTCGCCGTACTGTACATGTTGGAACGGAGCTCTGGTGTCCTCATCTGGATCAATGCCAACGTTGCATCTTCTGAATCACGCCAATACAAGGTGTTCGGAGCTGACTCTTGGTTCAATCGAGATCATGATGATACCGGGGGGCGACAGAGCAATCTAAACGCGCAGCAACCAACCTCACCCAACCTCACCACACACCTCAATCAGCGCAACAATGGTCTTGAATGAGATTTCTGGCAATGCTCGGCCTAGGGAATTGAAGCCGTACGAGCGAGCCCAAATCGTTACCTTACATGATACTGGCCTTAGCACAAATCAAATTCAATCGTTCATTCAGAACAAATATTCCTTACAATGCACTCGTGCCACCATCCATAACACCATCCGCCTAGAACCTGAGCGCATTGAGGACCATTCATTAAAAGACGATCGAGAGCGCAAGACGACTCGGGAGCAAGACATCCGGTTGGCTGAGCTAGCAATGGACGATTCCGATCAAAGCACACTTGAACTCGCCGCTCGAGTAGGCCTTTCCGCCCGTACGGTCCAGCGACGTCTGAAAGAAAGAGGCCTACGCAAATGGCAAAAAGCACGAGTGCCTGCTTTACGCCTAGCAGACGCAGCTGCTCGATTACGCTGGTGCAATGACCATAAAGATTGGACTGTAGAGCAATGGAACAAAGTTGTTTGGTTTGACGAGTGTTCTGTTGCAAGAGGGAAGACCGGTCGACAAAAATGGGTATTCCGTCCTGCTAAAGACAAATGGAAGCCATACGCAGTGCAAAAGAATTGGGCAAGACGAGAAAAGGTCTCGCAAATGTTCTGGGGAGCATTTAGTCAAGAGCATGGACGCAGTACTTTGGTGCCAATGGAAAGGGATCCCGACGCTGCGCGTAGAGGAGTGACTGCCAAGAGCTATTTGAAAGTCTTGCAAGAGCATCTGCCTACAGTGCTTGGAGAAGATCTTCTTTTCCAGCAGGATAACGCTCCAATCCATACGGCTAACGTCGTGAAAGAATGGTTTCGAGATGAAGGGATCAAGAAGCTAGATTGGCCTTCATACTCTCCCAATCTAAATCCTATGGAGAATTTGTGGGGTCCTCTCAAGCACGAAATTTATGAGCAAGACTTTGGCTTGCGTACCGTGCGTGGAACTAGAGAAGGCGTCAGAAAGCGCTTGGTTGTTGCTGGATGTGCAAGCTGGGAGGCTATAGACGAGCGACACTTTTCTTCACTTGCTAGTAGCATGCCACGTTGCTGCAAAGCCGTCATTGAAGCAGAAGGATGGTATACAGGCTATTGATTCAATCTATCTAAACTATTCTATCCATATCTAAGCTGCACCATCCATCTCATACGGTTTTGATATCCGCCGGTTGTTGCGCGTTTAGATTGCTCTGTCGCCCCCCAGTAATATGATTTCGAGGTGGAAGTCGTCTTTCATAGAAGGCTTGATGACGGTAGAGATGACGATTCTTCCTCCGATCGTGGCCAGTCATATAGGCCGTCCCATCAATTGTCCTCGATTTCCCATGCAAACATCCCTCTTCGAATATACGATCCTCGTCAGAATGACGAATAAGAGCTCTTGGTCACCGAATATGTTCCCGTCCCAACCAGAGGAGGGCGTAGAAGATTCTGTTGCTAAGCCTAGTCTTCCGACCAAGGCAGGTCACAGAATTGTTGAACCCTTAAAACAACAACCGCTTCCCATGATAGCATCTTTGGCAAAGCTGAACGATTATTGCGTATCAGGTCCACTGAATCTTCCGTGAGATAGTTTGATACCCAGCTTTCGTCGGGACATTGAACTAAGATGGTCATTGCTACGGAGTTGCCTTTTTAGATAGACGTCCATATCTTGAATACCGACCGGAGACCGATAGCGCACAACCAGAGTGATCGAAAGATGAAAAGCACTCTAGAAACAAAGTTGAATAGCAGGTAAAATTGTTGAAAGGGAAGTACTCGCAACCAGACCCGGCCGCAGCCAATCTTTCCACAATTCTTGAAGGAAGTTAGCAAGGTTATTGAGAGCATCTCCTTCAAAACCGTTCTGCAGACCGTGAAATGGAGGAAGGAAATGATTCTTTAGCCTTTCAGGGTCCTACCGAGGGTCAGTCTGATCACCCCATTGCCCAATCTCAATTCGAGGCCAACTAACCTATGGTCGCTGGACAGGACTACAGTACTTGTACAGGCAGACTCTAATTACGTCGAAGATCGTTAATGTACACATTATGTGAACCCCAACATGGAGATGTATGTACCTAAGGACTTAACGATGTCGTCTTTATTTCCAGCAGGAATATAAGCTTCTATTTAAGTCTCGTATCTGCACGCGTCGTCGATCGCCTCGTGGTGGCGGGTGGCCTTTGCCATGATCGGCCATCCAGGCCGTCCGATTGGTCAGCAATTCAGGATTAGCACCGTCCCACGACAACGACCGACGTCTATTACGGCTGGTCAATCGCAAAGCGCAACCTCGAGTGCAACCAAATCTTTCAGCTTGTCCTCACCTTGTTGAGTCCCGTGGCTTCTGTAGCCGGTGGTCGAACTGGCGCGCCTTCAGCGATCGGCGGCTCCCACTGGCAACGTCGATCCAGTGGCTTGCATCCGCACTGGTCCAGGGGCATCGGCACGTCTCTGGAACCCCATCAACCACAGCCCTCACCATCTCGGGCCATCATCGGCCTCCACTTGCTCCTCGGGATTCTTTCATGACGTCTCTAGCGGTCGAACGTGGGATCCACGTCGACAGGTGATAGTGCCTCGACAGCTGCTGCGTCGACGACCAAGCCTATGCGACTGGGACGCTCCTCCGGGTTCAGCGGACGGCGGCATCAGCGAAGAGGCGCAACTGGTGTCGGAAAAGTGCAGCGAAAACTTCAGCGACCCCTCGGTCATGCAACGCTCGTGGGGCGAGCCTGCAAGGGAGAAAGACGGAGTGGGGTCGACGCCATGGTTGGGAGGTAGCGCAGGTCGACCCGGTCCCATGTCGTCGAATGCGGGGACCTTGCAGGGGCCGAAGATGGCGAACTTGGATGCTGAGCGAGGCATCAGGCTGGACCCGCAACCAGGTGGTCGTGCGGCGCTGCCGACGTCCCACTCCAACCGCTCTCAGTCGTCATTCCGCCAAACAGATCCGCTAGGCAATGGGGCCTCGGCGAACGTGGCCCAGAGCAACAATCAACCGGACGAGTTCGCATGGGGACCTTTTCATCCTTGCTTTCCACATCCGAACCCTCACGTGCCACTCTCATCGCCTCTCTTCGCATCCACGCGGATCATCCGGGTCAAGCGCGACTGGATGATTGCAGGCGATCTCGCGCCGACCTTTTCCAACTTATACCCCGAAATTCTCGATCCCATCTTTCCCGAAGAACAGTTCCGTAAAGTCATCGGCAAGCTGAACTCGGAACTGATCGAGATCTTCAATCCCTGGACGGCCCGCAACTGGGCCGATATCGTCATGGGCGCATTGACATTCTGGCTATGGGACGATCTGGGCATGAGCGGCGTCAAGCGAAGATTGTTCGCCCTCGAGAGCTGGATCGAACGATGGAACATCGAAGTGGGCGCCAAAGAAGGGGTGCGCATCATCCCCTTGCGGAGAACCGCGTTCATGACGGTATGTGAAAGAGAGCGGACAAAATCACCTTCCCCTTGCAGCGTGATACTGAGACATTGCAGCTGGATATCCAAATACCCGATCCACAACTTAACTTGGATGCTTCCGAGTCGAATTCTCGTCCGGAGACCGAGACACAACCGCAGCCTCCAGAACCCATCTATCCGCATTCGTCTCCGTTGCAGCCGCAGCCACAGCGCCAGGCATCCGATCCGCTCGCTCTACCCATCATGAACGCATAGCATACCTGGTACACTTTTCTTTCTATGATCTTAATGTGTTCTACATATTGTAATCCCGCTCTATTTTTCATACAACATTGACTCCATCCGGAACATATTTTCTAGCTCCTTTCTTTTCGGCTGCTTTTGTAAACATACCCCGGTTGTTTCCAATCTCCATTTTCTTGTGACGTTTTCATTTGATTCTCCATCAGTGCTACTTTTCGTTCAGTTACTGTACCTTTTTTCTAAGATTCTCGCATATTCAGGAGACATGGCTTGAGCACTGTCGCATAGTATGCATTGATCAAGCACAGGAGATTCTTGCATTCAAATCTACGTACAACCTCGGATTTCTAGATGATATCTTACCGAAAAGCTACTTCCCATTTACGGCACGCTCGGTTCCTGTTGAATCTAGTCGTCAATGAGCCTAGCAGCCGAGGTCTAGGGGTACGTACCGGGAGGTGACAGATGAAAGCGAGCAACCAGCAAGCGGTGCCATATAAACTGCCGGCAAATTTGGGTAGTAGCCGGTTACTGCTCGCTCACTGTCATCTGGCACCCGCCCAGGATATAGGCTGCTACATAGGCTACTATAGAGCCATACGAGCAAGCAACTACCCGCACCGCACCGAGGCGGCTAGGTGAGCTCTGAGCTCGACTCAGAGCCTCGAGTCAGCGTCTATAAGAGCTCCCAATTCGTCTAGAATAACTAGAATCAAATACAGCGAATTCTACCCTCCTCCTCGCCTTCTACCTACAGTGGGGGTCGGAAAGTCTGCATCCCTCCGTACAGAGGGCTCGTTCGGTGAGTACTTGAGCTTTAAATGCCCGACTAGAAAGACTTTGAACTACCACCACAGAAGAGTTCGTTTACAGAGTAAATTCAGGATAGGATTTGTATGAGAAGAGCATCTATAATATTGACAACTTAAGAGACAATTAATGGTATGTTGACTGACCCTAATATGCTGTTCAGCATCAAGATGATTTTGATGGGGTGCGATTTATGAGGTCACTCAGCCACGCGGTCTATAGCAACTAGACGTCTAAGTAGATGACTAATACAGTCAATTGCGAGGAGGAGGAATAGTATATTGTTGTTCTTGGCTACTCTATGGGAGAATAGAGCCCTCTATATAGCCGTCTCGAATCCTAGGCAGCAGCTATTGTCAAGGCAGCAATTGCTGTCGCCTGGTAGGCAGCAGCAATTGCTTAGCGCTCGGGCTGACTGCTAGGCTATTGACGATTCTATTCAACACTCCCACTTCGTCAATAGGCCTTGCTGTTGACTCTCTTGACTCCCATATTGGCTAGGTTCGTCGAGAATCTAGCGCCAGTCAGGGCCTTAGTCAGACAGTCGGCGAGCATGTCGTTCGTCGAACAATAGGCCAGCTCGACTACCCTATCGTCTGCTAACTGCCTAATCAAGTGATGTCTGACGGCAATATGCTTCGTCCGAGAGTGGTGCTTAGGGTCCTCTGTAAGAATAAGAGCAGCCTTATTGTCGCCATATAGTCGAATTGGCGGGCTAGCAAGATCCAAATATCCTAGATCTGCTAGCAATTCTCGCAGCCATTTGGCCGTCTTACCTGCCTCGGCTAAGGCAATATACTCTGCCTCAGTAGTTGACGCAGCGACGCAGCGTTGGACTCGACTGCCCCAGATAATAGCCCCGCCAGCGAAGCTGAATAGGCACCCGCTGACTGACTTCCTATTGTCTGAATTTGAGGCAAAATCCGAGTCCGAGTGGCCAACAGGGCCTAATTCGTTGATTTTGCCGAAGGATATCCCATAGTCGGCAGTCCCAATTAGGTAGCGAAAGACTCGCTGAACCGCCTCCCAATGGCGTTTGGCAGGCTTGCTATTGTGCTGACTGAGTCGCCCAAGTATATAGGCTAGATCGGGCCTAGTCCCACGGGTGACCCACAGTAGACTGCCTATTGCTTCCATATAGGCCGTTTTGTCGGCAGGCTCGTCGTCGTTTTTGGCGGTTGTAATAGCCGCGTTGCTAGTAGCTTCCGCGGGAGTCGCCGCGGCTCGAGAGTCTGAATAGCCAAATTGGGCTAGAATTTTCCTATTGTACGCCGTCTGATCTATTGTCAGGCGTCTATTGACTCGGTCCCGGCGAATTTGAATGCCTAGGCAGACGTTCGCGTCGCCTAGGTCTTTTATTTTGAATTGCCTTGCTAGGCTCTTTTTGACTTGATCAATTGGTGCAAGAGTCTTGGCCAATAGGAGCAGGTCGTCGACGTAAAGAGCCAATAGGACGTCGTTATTCTTGTAGACGCTCGGGTCGCTCGGCAGGCTGATGAATCCGAGAGCTCGTAGGGCTGCATCTATTGTCTTATTCCAGACGCGCCCTGCCTGTTTTAGGCCATACAGCCCTTTTTGTAGCCGGCAGACCCAACTGCCCGGGACCGCTAATCCCTCGGGAGCGTCCATATACAGCTCTT
>QQTW01004544.1_pt1 | contig 10424 bp, 5 predicted proteins | sample 1904831 | NCBI WGS metagenome assembly QQTW01 (sample SAMN09435610, study PRJNA476489) | Subsurface metagenome, whole genome shotgun sequencing project.
AGTTCGCTGGAGTCGTTCCAAGGGAATTAGTTGCAATGCTGCACATCAACGAGGTCAGTTCAGTTGCTACCGCCAGCAGCAGCGTGGTGAGAGCTTAAAACGATTGGACATCATTGCTTTTGGTTTGCTGTTCGTTCAGTTCTTGTGGTTTTATGTAGGAGGTTTTTTGGCAAGTGGCGCGTGAATCATCGCCGGCGAGGTCGTTCATCGCTCACCCCAAGATATTCCGGAAACCTTAGGGCAACGCCCCGGGAAAGAAAAGCTTGGACTTACTCGACAGCATTGACACCGATCAAACCTGACATCAACGCAAAAAGCATCACCTTGGACAGATGCATCTTGAGCAAAGAGCGTTCAGCTGAGAAACGTATTGACGACGACAAGGAGTGGTCAAGAGAGCTGGAAAGCCTCGCAATGAGTGTATCCACGTCTAGCCTACCGAAACGAGTGACTGGTAGGTTAGATGTGAGGACTTTGACGACGAAATACGGGAGGTGAGGTGATGAGTGTGAGTGAAGATGTAACAAGAGAAAATACAATCGATTTCGCGTTTATTTGAAGGAGTTAATTCAATCCAGACGCTCGGGCCACATAGGGTTCGCAGCATCCTTGGTCAGTGACGTACAACCTCTCTGCACAATTTGCTTTGGGGAAGGGGAATTGATGCGCATTTCGTTTCATATTCCAGCTTTTTGCAATGTTTCATGGCTACAGGTGCAGCTGCATCATGCAAGGCATCTGGAATCCCAGCATCGTGGGAGACTCAGGGACCGACCATTTCGATAGAGCTTCGTGGTTTGCAGTTGCACTGTCGGAAATGATAGGGGATCTGCCACTTCACCTTGCCGGAGTTATTATAGCCAACAAATCGACCGAATGCGGGAAGCCGTCCGGAAACACGATGAGAGGAGCTGCAGTAAGACTGAATGCACATTCATTGCCGATTCATTGCCGTAATTGGGGATGCACGTAGTAAATTAACTTACTGGCATAAGGTATTGCGTTCTATATCTTTAGTCAGACTGTCAATCGCCGAACATTGATGCTCAAGAGCAGTATCGTCAATCCTCATGTGCCGCGCTAAGGTATACTCTTCTACCGAAACCATAACACTCATGGCAAATCATGTGGCGATCAAACTCTCTTCTATCGCATGGCAAAGCTGGAATCATTCATCATCCCCCGGTGCAAACTGCTCCTTAAGAGACCAATGCGTCCGTTTGGCCTTTAATAAGAGATATGCCACCACCCGATAGATCACCGTGCAGATGCCTAGCGCCATAAGATTCAATCCCGCATTCTTGTCGAGGTTGTAGAGCTGTAGCACCTGCACGCCGGTACTAATAGGACACTCCCCGTTAGGTAGCCTCTGAAAGTCATTGCAAGTAAATTGCTGGTCGCGTAATGAGTATGGTGCGAGGTTACCTAGAGACCACAGAATAGGCGATAGGTTGTTGAAGGCCGCCAGGAAACTCGGCACATTGAGACTCATGACCCCTCCCATGAGTGTGGCAATAGACAGGACGACGGAAGTGACGTTCACAGCAAAACCTGTGTGTCGGAAAATAGTGTTGAACATAATGCCAAGGCTTTCGCCACAGCTGACGACGCAGAAACAGTTGAAGGCCGTGACAAAAAACATCTGCACGGTGCGAGGAAGACCTGCAGCCAAGACGGTCAAGACAGCAAAGATGAGACTGGTGGCAATTTCGAAGGGAATTTCGAGTGATGTGTACTCTAAGAAGAATGCCTCAACAGAATATGCCCCGTCGTCGTGCTCGCGGTAGAAAACCTCCTTCTCGTTCGGGTAGACAGCGACATTCTGGAGCATGCCGACAAAGTACATGGCAGCAAACTCCTGAATGAATCCTAAACGAGATTGCACAGAGTAAAAGTTATTCTTGAGAGGTGCAAAGAACAATGTAAGAATAATGGCGAATCCTACGACCTGCATGATACGGGCAACAATGAGTGGTGGTTGGCGCTGGAAATTGATCATGCCTCTGCGGCATAGAATTGGAAAGGCGATATGGAAGGGTGTCATCCCTCTTTTCATACTTCCTAATTCTGCTGGAGTTGCGACGTTCGATGTCTCTCTGGTCAAACCAGGCTGCTGAAGGTTCCATGCCTCCGTAAGAGCTCGAACTTTGTCTCTGCTAGCTGCTTCCCTTGCCTCATGTTGGAGGTCCACCGTAATCAAGTCGAGCGCGAAGTCAGCGGGGTTCACGCTCTGCCCACAGGGATACCCGAGTCTCTCGAAATGCTTCAGCATGCCACTACCCGTTCCTGCATACACTGGTGACCCTCCTCGAGCCAGGAGAAGAACGTTCCCAAAATACTTGAAGATATCTGACCTCGGCTGATGAATTGTAAGGATCACTGTCCGTCCCTCCTCGGCGAGCCCTCTGAGTACCTCGATAATTGACGTAGCGGTGAAACCATCAAGCCCAGAGGTTGGCTCGTCCAGAAGCAAAATTCGTGGGTCTGTCAATATCTGAATGGCTATTGTGACCCTTCTCTTCTCACCGCCACTAATCCCTTTCTTCAGCTCGCTTCCAATCAGATTGTCAGCACAATCACGAAGACCTATCTTTAAGAGAACCGCGTCCGCCCGTCGAGTTTTCTCCGATTTGGACATCCAAGAAGGAAGTCTCAACCCAGCTGCGAACCTCAATGTTTCACGCACTGTCAGTGAAGGCAACAACGCATCATCATCCTGGCAGACATATGAGCACAGCGACCTGATGACAGATCCGGAAGGCACGGCGCCATTATACAGCATCTTTCCAGATTTCTTGTACTTGGTGGATACGCTGCTATGCAGTCTGTTCGCCATGGAATTCAGCAGAGAAGTCTTTCCCGAGCCTGATGGGCCCATGATAACATTGAGGAGCCCTGGTGCGAAGTTGGCAGTGATTGGCTGCAATATTTCAAGATCCGCAGCTTTCTTCCCGATGAGAGTGCGTTTGGTAACTGTCAAGCTGTACTTCTCAAGCCCAATACCGATAGCCCTAGCCTCTTCAAGAGAACGCGTGATCATCTTCTCCTTGCCAGCAGAATAGTCGGTGTCACCATTCCGGGCTTTGGCAATGCTCATCTCGATCTTCCAATACTTCAAGATCAGCCCGGCGCCTAAGTAGAAGGCTGTGGCAAACGAAAGCAGAACAATGATAGGCCTCAGGACCCAGTCCGATGGGAAGCCCAAGGACTCCATGACATAACTCCCGGTGTATTCCTTGCAAGCCGGATTGTCTATGCCGCCAGGAAGTGGGCAATCGTAGAATTGGCCCTTAGGGTTGGAAATGTGGCCGACGAATTCATTGGCACAGAGTGCACCAAAAGCATAAAAACAATACGCAGTCCATTTGAGCCATCGCACGTAGATAGGGATCTCGTTAGACTGTACAAAGTATCCACAGGCAAGACTCTGAAGAGTATAGCCCATGTTCGCAATAAGAGTGGCCCCAGCGAAATCCCTCGAGATGGCGACGCAAGTTGTAGCGAAAGAGACCGCAATGTAATGGGTCAGCAGCGTAATGGCAAAGAATGTGAAAAACTGGCTTGCCATTGGGCGAAATCCGGCCATAAAATAGAAGATGACGGAAAAGATCAGCGGTACGGGGATGTCTTCAACGAGGATTCTGGCAAGTCTTCTGCTGATCAAAAAGGCTGGCACACTAACTATACCTTCCATACGCTCCCGATCGAACGTTTCTATATCCACAGTGAGGCGGTATGTCTCATAGAGCAGAATTAGGTAACCCTGAAGCGAAGCTGCCACGTACAATGCGCCCTGTCGCGAACGTATTCCGGCCAGGCTGCCATCTAGATTGAGAAAGATCCAGCCAGTGATGATCGCCATGCTGATGGCTTCAAATAGGCTACCAGCCACGCCCATTGGGTCTCGATAAGTCACTTTGAATGTTCGTGCAGTCAAGACACAAATCTGCTGTCGCAGCGGCGCTCGATAACTCGTCCTCGAGTCTGATGTTCTGGGAGAATTGACTGTGTCGGGCTTCTCTGTCATATTCTCCGCTATTGCCTCCGCTGAACAGTTCCTCCACGCACTCTTTAAGCCATCCACGCGGTGCAGAGAAGCCTCCTCCAATTCGGGAGACCGCGTGTCAACCGCGGCCAGATCGATCAAGTACTCAGCCGGGTTACAGAAAGGAGGGAGATCATAGCCTAGGTTCTCGAAGTAAGGTAAACATTTCCTGGCGGGCCCGCTGTAGACGGGAGACCCTCGTGAGAGTAGCACTACATGATCGAAGAGATCCCAAATCTCCGAGCGGGGCTGGTGTATAGTGGCGATGATTGTCCGACCTTTATTCGCGAGAGCCTTCAGTGTGCAAATCAGCTGAAATGCACTTGAGCTGTCAAGCCCGGTAGTAACCTCGTCCAGGAAAAGCACAGACGGGTTTGCCAATAATTGCACTCCGAGGCTGGTCCTCCGCTTCTCACCACCGCTACAGCCTTTGTGAACGTTGTTCCCGATTCGAGTATCGGCACAATCCTTCAATCCCAGTTCAAGTATGACTTCCTCAACTACTCTGCGCCGCTCTTCTCTGGTAGTAGGCGGAGGAAGCCGAAGATCCGCTGCGTATTGTAGAGTCTCTCTAACGGTCAAAGTCGGAAGTAGAACATCTTGTTGCATGACGTAGGCGCTACGGATGCTGGATAGATCGGCTCGCCCGTTATACGATGTGCTTCCGGAAATCTTTAGCCTGCTGCTGTTCATCCTCTGCGATATCACGTTGAGCATCGACGTCTTTCCACTTCCACTACCACCAATGATAGCCGTCAAGCTTCCACTGGGCAAGTCCGCACTCACGTCCTCCAGGATAGTTTTGCTTTCCACATCAACATGGCTGCTTCTGCTCCTCCGAATGAACCTTCCAAGGGTAGCGATGCCACCTGGTGACACATTAACTTGGACGGAAAGGTCTCGAATGCGCACGTCCACGGGGTCGATTGGGCGGAACGAAATAACGGTGGCCCCGCCATTATGACCTTGTGCCACCTGTGGAACGCTGGTGTCCGCCATGGTGGCCGAACCGGGTACGGCCGCATCGTCGAGCTCCATGTCGTTCCCCATCTTGTCGGATGGGCGCAATTCCAGGAAGACGAGTCTCAGCAATCCCTAGCATTGAACTCGGATGGGGGCTTGGGTCTCCCACCGTTGAGTTGTCTAAGATACTCACATTCTGGGAACGCAAATGCTGATGTAGGTAAGCCCGTCGGGAGGCCGTCCATGATCTGATTATCGCATAGATGAGAGTATAATCCCTGCATGATCGCTGACATCGCCCACGGGAAATACGATTTTCTCCAGCATCTCGGAAGAAAACCGTTCCGGTGGCCCCATCTAAGCGAAATCTACCACCGAGATTTCGCCGGTTGTAATGCATGTGCCACTTGGGCCAAAACTGCCTTCGTTTGTTTATCAATGTACTGTACGGAAGAGGGTAGTTGTAGGACACGCTGGAGGTAAACCTATCAATTCGCGATTTTCCTGCAGCGACCCGTTTTATCAAGGGCGATCGTACGACGTAGGAAACCGAGGAACGTTACGCTACTGCAGGTAACCACGTTGGTGGCATGAGGAAGATGAATCCTTCTTCGTGAATAACGTTTTCTGAGTATATGTAGATTGACCAAGTTGAACGAACAAAACACGCTTCCGCCCCCAAGATCTTCAAATTCGTGCAACATATCGAAAAGGGTATTTCATGCGCTGCTATTGCCATACAAAGCGGCGACCCCCTTTGTAACCCCTTTCCTCCTGAGAGCGCCATCCGTGAGCGGTGATGTTTGTGCTGTTATGGCCTGGGCATGCCCTAACGGTTGACGCTGCCCCCATCTTCTGTACGAGCCCAAAATAGCTCTAAAAGGTCTCTTTCAAATGCGACCAGAAAAATTCGGCAAGAACCATCAGATATCCTCCCAAGAATTTTGCCTACCCAAGCGCGTGAACAGTGTTCTCCAGCCATAACGGATCTGTAACCCGCAGCCCCGGAGCACGCTTGCCAGCTGACTCCGAGATAGGCAGATTTGTGTTACCAAGACTCCCAATCAAATCCCAAATGCATTCATTAGGTATACTCCTAGCGCCATGTTCAGGTGATCAGAAGATCGAGCCCCATATCCTTGATTATAGTCTCCCAATCCCAGGAGGTCTCGTCCCCCGCATCCATCTTCTCCCACACCTTTTCAACAATCAGCCTGGCGGGCTTGATGTTGCCAAGGTTCGAATATGCTATCACGACGTCGAAAGCTTTTCCGATCTCCGGTCGTTGCTCGGGCTCGAACGCCGCACAGCCGAGTAAGAATAACGGCATCAGAAGGATGCTCTGGCTGCCTGTATCTGATGGCAGCTGCCGGAGATATTGCAGTCCACCGTCAACAGCGCTGGCGATTTTCTCGTTTGGTTTCGAAGGTTGTATGGTCCTATAAAGGTAAACCCACGTGCATTGCCGGTACAGCTGGGCGGCGAGGAAGTCGGGAGTGCCCGCAGGCTGCGCAGGCTCCCATAGTCGTATGCCAGAATCGATCGCCACCGCATCGCTCAATGTTTGGTAGTCTACAGCTGGTTCGATTCCTAGACTCTTCCTCTCGCGGATCTTGTCGCGCAAGATGGTGATCTTCGACATATATCCAAACAGGCCATCTAAGACGCCCAGCAAGATCCCAGCTCCAGGCTGCACGAATTTCGGCAATTTGAAATTCTCGGTCAGTAAAAGCGGTCTCCGATCCAACGCTGTCAGCGAGTTTGAGACATCGTGATACATGAAGAACTCGTACAGGAATTTCCGGAACTCGGGGTTTTGCGACTGCTGCGTCTCCAATAGGTGCCTTGCTGCATCCATGTGTATGCGGTACTCTCCATTGGTCTCACCTTCGCATATGGAGTTCAAGCACAGCGCTAAAGTGGATGCGACCGTAGGGTCATCGATCATCTTTGTGGGTTCCTCGGTAGTATGCCCGATGTGTGTCCTCAGATTCGAAACGGCTTGATTGAAGTGGTAATGGCGCCGCTCTTTGAAGATGGGTTGAGGGTCTCGAGACGACAGATGTGATCCTGAAAGGCACATCAGAGAGTGCATCAGTCCCCGGTGCTGTGTAGCCATTGGCAATAGGATCTCTTTGAATGGATTTGAATCGTCGTTGATGAGCGTCAGCACTCGACTGAAATCGTAAACGAAGTGATCCAGGAAGCGGCGATCGACGTCGGTCTCGATGCCATCAATCAAGAATGGCAGTTCCCTGGGCATAAAGAGCGAAGTCGTACTACCTTCTTGATATCTGTCAGTTCGTCGCAGGTTAGAGAGAGGATCCGCATGGGATGTAATACCTCCTAAGGTCTTCTTCTTGTTCGGGGGAACCCATAACTTATGGGGAACATACCCCTCGCATACGACGGCGTTCTTCTGACAATTGAGGCCTACGGTACGTTAAAACGACAACAAAAATATTTGCTCTTGAAGACGAGAGCACAGAAAATATGGGGAATCATTGGTGAAGTGTGAGCCAGGTGGTGCTTACAGGATGGCTTTGTCTCGTCACATTTCTTCTTGCGCTTCCTGCAGGTGATGCAGCCCGTCTTCGACCGACCATTCGGACCCCTGGTCAAGTTCTTCTCGGGGAGAGGATGTTTCCGCGGTCGCCCACGCCTCTTGGTACCGGGAAGCCCGTTGGCTCCAGCTGTCGTTGTCTGTGGACTTTCCGACGACGGTGACACCTTGGTATCTGTCATCACATCATCGTCGAGTTCCTCGATCTTCGGCGCAACGTCGGCCTCTCCATCATCCATCTGCGTATCGGGTGAGTACCGAAGAGTGAAACTATACGTCGTCGCCGAGCTGGACGGTGTACTTGATGGTTCGGAACCATGCCGCGAGGACGTCGCAATGTCGAGGCGCGACAAGTTCACAGATGGGCGGCTGAAGGTCATGCTGGTGGTGGAGCTGGGACTAAGTTGCTGGTCGTCGCGCAGAGTCTGGAATGAGTAGTTCGACCACAGAGGCGGTGTATATTCATTGGAGATGATTTCGCCGCCTGCATGCGGCGACGACAGGGCATGCGCTGGGATATCGCGCGATGTGAAGCCAGACCGAAAGTGCTCGGTCGACGTTAGGACCTTCTCGTTCGCTATTTTGAAGATGGGTTGAAGATGATGGGACACTGGAGCCCGATCATCCGCACGTAGACTTCTTAAGAGTACATGCGATATATCCCTTCAACTTCCTCGCTTCCTGTTTCTTCGCTGTGCTTCTCAATGCTATCCTCGCCTTCCCACTCAAGATTGACGGTGGGGTAGAAGTGAGATGGAAGCAGAGAGTTAGATTAAGGTAGACGAAAAAAGAAAAGATGAAGGGAAGGGTAGGCGTAAGTAAGTTCAGAAAAGCGGCCAAGGCTAAGTATGTTAACTTAAAGGTAAGTTACATATGGATGCAGCAACGGAAGAAACGCGACGATGATCGTTTCTGGCCTTGCTCGGTCCTTCGTCTCGTCTACCTTTACCTTAATACTCCATGGCGGATCTAAGAAGCAAGAAGTAATGATCGACTAACTTTAGTGGGCGGTTGATGGCCTGCAGCGACACCTGAACAGCGGAGACCCTGGTCAATCCGAGCTGTTTCCCTGCACAAGACGAAAGCCGTGCCCGGCTCTCTGTCACCGCAAACACGGTTGCTGGGGGGTCAACTTAGTTAATAAAAGGCCGGGTGAGTTCGAAAGGAGGTAAGTAAATAACTGCACTCGTCAATGAATATGTACGTGTAGGGTAGGCAATCAAGCTATAGACCGGAAGGATGCTCTGGCTCTCCAACTAGGGTTCCTTACAAGTGCGGCTATAAGATAGACTCGTACTTGTAGGCAACCACGTCGCGGATGAGAGCCTCTGCCATGATATGATCTATGTGACGGGTTCCCTCCTTCGTGCGAACCACATCCACGGGTCCATCATACGAATTCCTTCGCAACCAGAACAGCAAGATGAAGTAGATATTTGTGATTGAGTTTTGTTGTAATCATGCGCCAAAAGTTTATCACCATCTTTCCGACTTTTAACGTTGAATGCAGCTTATGAGATGAGCCACTGAATACCAAGCCGAATTGAAACAGATGTAGTGATGAAATAAACTACTGATGGCGCCTGGTCAACTCCACGTAGCTTCCCAGAGCATGAGTGACTCGTAAGCAGAGCACACCCCTTCAAGCGCAGTATTACAAAGTACAGCAAGGTACGAGCAGCTGCCGAGAGGTCATAACTACTCTAGTGTTAGTACCGAGAGTGTCCTGTGGCCCCAGTCCATCTTTATCCAACGACCCAAAAGGTTCAGGCGCATTGCAGCGGCGTCGATACAAAATAGTGCTGAGCCTACTTCGCACTACACGAGACACTTTAGTTGAAGTTGACTGCATCCTCCCCGTCTTCCCTCATGATCCAAACAGGTCCGAGCTCGACTGAGGCCCTCGGCCGTTGGGCTGGCCTTTTGATTAGTCTTGGCCCTCTGCCTGTACGAAGCATGGAAGCGAAAGCCAAGCGCCATGGGGATCGACGACGGCAAGCCTGCAGCCAGTGAGCAGTACCAAAGCATAAGCTATATCATTTTGTACAGAAACCTACGGCACGAGCAAGTGCCAACACGGCAGTCTAACCAATCGATGATGAGCCAGGACTCCTATAGCCTGCGATGATGTCCTGAATGATGGTCAGACAAGTACTTGATAAGCCTACCAGCAGTCCTGCGAGGGCACCACAAGTTCTCCTTGTCCAGGAAGACATCGTGGCTGGCTGGTCTCAGCATAGAAAGAAAAGCACCGCCAAGGGGTACGTCTTTCTCGTAGAGTGATTGTGCGATTCGTCCATGCACAAATCAAAATCCTCGGGAAACTTGGAACCCGGCAGGCAGGTCGGTAGACTGATGCCGACTACCGTGGATCGTCCCTACGCAAGCCCATGGATGAAACGAGCAGGCATTGAGAGTAACTTAAGTGCCGACTGATCGGCTTCACCTTTGAGTACTGTTTATTGTTGTATATTCAGACCCTCGCCTATCAGTCGAAACAAGTGTTGAGGGGTTGATGATCTTCACTTGATGCCAAAGCACGGGTGTTGAGTACTCTGCAAACTACTGTCCCAATACAGCAAGTTACAGGTAAGATAGTCAGGAAGAAGCGGACAGTTAACAAAGCCGAAGCTGAAATATCATCGTTTCCCCTGTGCCCGGTTCAGGGTGGAAGCATGGAGGAAGATCTTGGTTGGAAAGGGTAAGGCTAAATTCGCTAGCTGCCCACTAGTGCCCCACACGCTTCCGTGCTGGTGGAGGGCTCGTGCGCAGGTCCGGCTCAGACCGTGGGGTAAGGCCCTAAACTCTTTGTAGACAGATGTCGTGGTCACTGGACACTCTCGGTACTAACAC
>QQTW01004545.1_pt1 | contig 10419 bp, 17 predicted proteins | sample 1904831 | NCBI WGS metagenome assembly QQTW01 (sample SAMN09435610, study PRJNA476489) | Subsurface metagenome, whole genome shotgun sequencing project.
GCGCAGCTGATGGGTGGGAGTGGGCTGCCGCGGTGATGGAAGGGAGGAGCATCATACCGGACGGCTTGTTGAAGGAAGCTCGGGCGGATGGGCCGCAATATCTGGCCCCCATCGTGTTGGTGCTGGGCTTCGCGCGGTGACGGACTTCGGCTTCCGGCAGCATGGATGGGGTGAGTATGGCCTCGCGGACGATGATTACAGCATAGATGCTGATCCGGTGGTTTTGCAGATGTGTTTGAACGCGGCTCTGTCCTTGATCTCATGGCTCCAGATCGGTTCCTGTTCGGAACTCAGGACCGTTGTTGCAGCAGGTGTTGCTTTCACCAAGTGACGAGAGACCGGCGGGTTTCATGAACGTCGCGCCAACTAACCTGACGCCACGTATGCTTGGCAAGAGATAAGGGTGCTAGGTGTGAAATTATGTTGTAAATTATCACGGAGATAACTGAGTAGATATCACCTACCAGACGAGATTGTGTGGTTTCCGTCATCGAGCCAGGGAAATTGTGGCAAGGGTTTCAAGGACAGTGCTCGTTTGGCTACCTATCGCAGCTCAAGCTGCCAACCAAGGCAAAGTCCAAGGCACCAATGCCTGGGCTGCCAGAAAATGCCCAAATGAACGTCCAACTTCTTTGCGCCCGCTAGTCAAAATCCAACTCCAACTGCCTGCCCGACCCCGCCATCCTCGAATCCCTCGCAGTATCAATCTCGTTCCTATAATCCCGATAGAGCCGTTTGATCTCACCAGACCGCTCCATCGCATCCGCGACCTCGTTCGCGTACTTCTGGCGCTTCTTCGTACTCCAACTATCCCGCTCGACAATCTTCTCCGGAGACGTATAGCCTTCTTCCCTGAGGTAGTCGACGACCCAGTCGTTGAGATGGTACCTCCAGTGCGCCAGCGTATGCGCAATCTGCGCGTTCTGTTTGCAGAAGCGGCCGAGATTGTAGATGACGTTCTCGTCCGGGACCTCGCGGCCGTCGGCATCGTAGGTCGTGCCATCTGGCTCCGTCTCGTCTTCGGAATCTTCGCCGTCGGAGACTTCTTCGAGCGTTTCCTTGTGGTACGGCTTCCCCTTGAACTGGATCTGCCACGTGGCTGGATGGCCTCTGCGGTTGCAGGCTGCGCAATGGTCGTATAGGCCTGGAGCTTCTGTCACTTCGATCTTGGGCCGGCTCTTGTATGCTTGAGTGAAGCCGGGTGTCCAGGCCGAAGACGTGAATTTCGATCCAGCGAGTCCTCGAACCTCGTCGTCTAGCTTACGGAACGCTAGGTCGTAGATCTCGTCGGCGATCGCGAAGGCTGGGTTGATCTTCTTCTGGACCATCCATTCTACCGCGTACTTGAAGAGGTCTTTGCTCTTCATCCTGCTTGTGGTGCTGAACTGGAGTGGGAGGTCAACCGGAGCTCCAAGCATGGCGTCCTCGTCATCTTCGACGATGAAGTCGTCGTCTTCATCGCCAGCGGTAAACATGTCATTAGCATCGGTATCACTTCGTCCGTTTCGGCCTGGCGGATCAGCGATCTCATCCTCGTCCTCGACTTCCTCTAGCCCATCCTCTCCGTAGTCCGAATCTGAATCGGTATCGTAGAGACCCCTTTTCCTACCCTCTCCACTTGCCGCTTCTGGCGCAGGCGAATCTATCTTGTCACCAGCTCGCCGCCGCTTGAGCAGCTCCAACGCCTTTTGTCTCGCACTTTGCATCGCCTTCACTGGAGTCTTCTCCTGCCTCCTCTTCAAGCGCCCACCCGACGAGCCAATGAACTCTAGATCCTCTTTGAGGTCCTCCTTCTCTTGTTTGCTTCTCCGCGATGGAGTAGTCGGCGGCCTCCGGCGCTTGCGTTGTGTTGTTGGCAACTCGTCGTCTTCCTCATCCGATGCCTCCTTCTCGGCGATCTGAGGTTTTGCTTTTTTGGGGGTGACGGTTATCTCATCCTCGGTGTCGTCTGACACCACGAAAGTCTGCTTCCGTGCAGCGCCGCGCTTCGGCTTCTTGGCGGGGGATGATACGATGACTTCATCACCGCTCGTCTCGGCTTCGCCAACGCCATTTAGTCTCGTTTCCGGGGCTGAAGAGTCACTGTCGCTAGACAGTTCAATCGTCTGCTGCGTGCCTGCGCCGAACAGGCCTGACCGCGGACGGGTCTTCGCTTTTACCGGTGTGGCTTCGTTGATCGACCGAACTGCGCGTCTGTGTCTTATTACTTCCTCATTCTGCCGTTGGTCGAAATTGAGTCGGCTTTGTCTGGCGCTTCTCCGCTTGCCTGCAGGGTTTGCCACCTACGAAGGGAAGTTAGCCGTGCTCAATCGTGGTGAAGCTGCTTGGCAGCCTATCCGCGGCTTTTTGCGTGGTTTTTATTAGTGCCATATACCCCTATGACAGTCCCGAATGACCTGCATGCGCATCCAGTAAAGCGTTCGAAGCTCACAGGCCTTTACACGTACCAGCCGACCGCCTCCAAACCACGAAGCAATGCGCAGCCTCACTACCGCTTGTAATCCCACGTACCTTCTGCACCGGCGATTCCTCCGCCCTGCCCATCCCCGCCTCCTCACAAGCCTCGCTATCAGACTCCACGCTTGGCTTTCCCCGTCGCGCCGGCCTTTTAACCTGCGACGATTTCTCAGGCGTCGGCAGGCCCTTCGCAGGTCCTTCACCGTCGCGCGCGCCTGGCGCCTGACCCAACTCATCATCCGAATCGTTTTCGTCCTCGCGGCGCGAAACCAGGACTTTGCGCCTCTTCGCCGGACTCGGCGAACCGGTGAAGGTCACGGCGGCGGCGCGCGTTCGTACGTGGGGGGATAGATGCGCTGCGGCGGGCGAGGATGACGCGACAGGCGTGAAGCCGATTTTTGTCTGGTGCTTTTGGCGTAGAGAGCGTCTGGGGGCCGAGGAGGGCATCGCGGCGGTTGATGTAGGATAGAAACTGAGCTGGAGACCTGTGGGGCGGTCGATCAAGTTTGGCTTGCAGAAGCTTTTAGCGATGGTGTGATTGACGGTCGCGTCGAGAGCAAAGGCCGTCAAGCAAGGTGTAGGAATATACTTGTTTTGTTAACAAGCAGCAAAGTGAAGATTGAGCACCGGAGAGTGACGTCGCCAAGCTTCTGCGAGAGGCGAGAGAACGCGAAATCGAGATTCGCGGAAGCACGTGACCTTTCGACCTCTGAATGACTCGAAGCCGATCTGTTCAAGCGATTCTCCCTAGACTCTAGGGAGAGAGCGTGTGTTCCAACGGGTTCGTCAAGACTGAGACAGAGAGTCCCATGTTTCAATCTCGGCTGCAAGTACTTTACCCGAGAACCGAACAGGGCAGAATATAATGGCACAAGCTTGAAATCTGCAGAACTCGGGCGGGCACCTTCCATCGACATCATCGTGATCGATAGCACCTCAGATCGCTGAGTATGGGAGAGAACCGTTCGGGATCTGCACCTTTTTGCTCCTATATCCACTTCTTCTCATGCTTTGGGCTATGCCCTTCATCTGCTTGATCTACTGCTTTGGCATGCAAGCCGTCTTTCATCAAACCCTGTACCGATTTCTCGCGAACCGTCTCACTCCTGGCATGATAGTCCAACACGGACCTCATCACTACCATCCCCTCTTGTCCTACTCCAATCCCTCAGTAAACCCCTTATACCCCTCCGCATCCATCAGCCCCTCCAACTCCTTCTCATCCGCAACCTCGATCTTCGCAATCCACCCACTGCCCTCGGGCTCCTTGTTGATGGTGGCCGGCTTCTCCTCTAGCGCGCTGTTCGCCTCGACGACCTTGCCGGACACGGGCGACATGATGTCGGAGGCGGACTTGACGGACTCGACGGCGCCGATGGCGTCGCCAGCTTTGACTTCGAGGTCAGCCGTCGGGAGCTCGACGTAGACGACGTCGCCGAGGGCATTGGCCGCGTAGGTGGAGATGCCTATCGTGCCTGTGAGGGGTCATTAGTTGGGTATTTCCTGTGTCTAGCCGATAGTGCCTCGTAAAGCGGCGGAAGGACGTAGGAGAGCGGGCAAAGGGTGATGCTGGAGGTCGGGCGTACCAGTCTTGCCGTCAGAGGAGAGCTCGATCCATTCGTGGTCTTCCGTATACTTCTTCGCCCGCGCTGCACGTTGCTGTTAGTTTCCGGGCCTCCACCTTCAGTGTCTTAGATTATGATCGGATGCGCACCGGCTATCGAGGACGAGAAAGGTCGGGATAATGGCTGCTGCCATTGCACCCTGACTGGCCGAATCGCCGCGCAAGTGTGCCTCGAGCTGACCTGGCAGACTGCCCGCGCAATTGCTATGCGTGCTGCCATTTTGTGTGTGATTAAGGGCTGGTGTTGCAGCTGGAGCTGTCTCAACCATGACGAGCCGCGGGTAGTTTCGGCGGACAGGGATGTGGCGGGGAAAGGTTGATGCGGCAGGGCTGGCTTCAATAAATGTTCAAGATGTAGCCTCCAATCCTCTTGGCCGTGCGCGAAGAACATCAGCCGCTGCGACGATGTTATACGAACTAATAGGAGTGGTGGGCAATATCGGATTCATATAGGCGAAAGTGTACAGCTAACTCAGTAATCAGGTCCGACCGGGCAAAATCCTGGAAGTAAAAGAGTATGCCCCCAATTCTCCCCCGAACACAGTATATCAGACCCCTACGCAAGCATCGCAACATCCATGACCTCTCACTCACCCGACCCCCTTAGAATCGCCAAAACAGCCGGCACCCTCGTCCTCAACACCGGCGGCGTAGTCCGCGGCATTACCAACTGGGGCACCTTCCTCCTCCCCAAGCCCTACCGCAAGCACCAGCAGCTGCACACCAGCGGCCACTACTTCATCATGCGCTTCGACGCCTCGGCCAAGACGCAGCACTCCGTGCGCCGGACGCTGAGTCTCGACCCCCGGATGATCAGGTACTCGGTTGTCAAGATGGGGGAGAAGCTTGAGGCGATTAAGGAGGTCGGTGGGCAGGCGGAGTGGTCGAGGGAGAGCGGGAAGGAGAACCAGAAGTGGAAGTCTTTCATGGGGTGAAGGGCGGAGATGGATGGAGGGGACGACTGTATATTCGCGGATGCATTAGCCGGGTCTGGCATGGCGTTTTGGGTGGGATGCTCAATAGGAGCGCGCTTTCTTGTAAGACCAGGTCTAAGGGTATGCCTGTGGCTATCGGGCTGTAGATGGAGGTCTCGGTATCAGATATAGTGGGCTGTTTGGCGAAGGTTGAGCGCTTCGTAGGTAAATCTTCTCTGTACATTCAGTGTCAATCCCAGGCCCATCTCAGTACGCCGCTCACAGGTTTGCTGCTAGTCATACAACGCCTTTCTTCGAAAATTATTACATCTGAACAGGGAGTTTTCTGCATGTCTCGGTTTGTGTTCATAGATCAGCTTCGAAGTCCGTTGTCCGCAAAGCAAATGCAGCATGCATGTCCCTTCCAACTGTACTTTTGTTTTCTGATTTCTAGACAACGAACATAACAGCCTCGAACATGGTCCAATTTCTGCAAGTCAAGGTGGGATGAGCGGCTGTCGAACCACGGATCATAGTAGCGCGGCGTCACGCCCGCAAGGCCGCCCCTCCGTCTCCTGGGAGACCAATTTCCCGTTAATTCGTTGGACACCGCACCGCACTCGACCCCGCCTTTATATTATGCAAAACTCAGCAATCTCCGCACAGCGTCAACACGCCCGTGGCGTGGTGAGTAACCCCTCCCCTTCGGTACCGTAATTTAAACTAATCTTTCACGCCAGTTCGACCCCGACCGACACTAAAACCCTTTCTTCTCTTTCTTCTACCATACCTTTGTTTCTCCTGCCTCCGACCTGAAAAAACCCCCATTCGACACCGGGGGGGTTTCTCATCCCCGGCTCTAATCTGCCCATGTCCCCCCTTCCTGTAGTAAGAGCTTGCCTCTACTACGGGAAGGGGGCGGATATGGGAGGTTAGAGTCCGGGTTGAGTTTTGCTGTTTTTCCTGAACTCTATCTTCTTGGGTAATGTGTCTCGTGCTCTTTATTGTTCACCACGAAACCTCTACTAATGCACGGCTGATTCTACTACTTTCGTAGACTTCTATCTATTTGATGTTCACGCTTGCGTGTAGCTGCTCCACAGCGGAGTGACGCGATCCGCTCACCAGCAACAGTCCAGCATCCTTATCCCAAACGCCGCGAGGGAGCCATGGCGCGCGGTGGAGAAGCCATGCACGTTCAAGAAGAGGCTGCGCGTCATAACGATGTGAGGCTCACCTGGACGAGGAACAACCAATTGGAGAGCCTCAAACAGATGGACCAGGCTTCAACAGATGCCTGTCGCGTTCTCGAGTGCCGTCGCTCTGACCATGTTGCCCTCCGCACCGATGAACCTCTAGCTACCCACGTTGACAAGATCATCAAGACCGTCAACGGCGTGGATGGTGCAGTAACCGGCTTCAATCAATGCATCAAGACTATTTAGAAGGACCTAAGCGGTACCAACGACATCGCGTTCACTAAGAGCGGCGAAACAGCAATCGGACCGCGCGATGTCAACTCCCACAGCTACACTCCGACGTTGGCAACAATACGAACTCAAGCACCAATACGACCTCGACCGCAGCGCTCTTGAAAATCAACACGCCTCAACTACTCAACCACCTCCACTCGGGCCCCGCATCCATCAGACGCCGCTGAATCTCCCTGCCAATCTAGCCGATCAGCTACCGGAAGTAACAAACCTATCACTGGACTAGATGCACGCGCGGACAACGTTGCAACATAACGGGCAATCAACGCTGGTGGCGGGACAGGATCCTCACAGGAAACGCTTTTAGCTACGAGCCCGCGTCAAGAGTCGCTCGGTACAAGCGCTACCCCCAACAGTCGTGGCCGCATTTCCCCTGCTAAGATCCGGCCACGGATTTCGTGGTAGTAATTGGTCGAAGCTGTGGTTAGGGGACTTCCGCGGGTCGCCGGGGTTCGGCCTTTGCCACGCTGCGGTGTTTTGCTGAAAGTGGGTAAGATGTTGGACGAGGAGACAACCCCGGCGGAGGAACAGACCGAGGCGAACCTGGCACCTTGTACCCGAACACAGCACGATGAGCGTGGGGGGTGGCGCCGAAGTGGTGGGCATGATAATCAAGGCATGTAGAGAGACAAGGGTCGCTAGCGCGCTGGATGGGCCGGGGTATGGGGTAGAAGAAAAAGGTCGAGGAGAGCGCGATGGAAGCGTGCTAGGTGTGAATACGTGATCTGAGCGGGGAAATCCTATGGAAAGTGCTCGGAACGTGAATTGCATCGTCTATGGCGTGACAAGATATGGTCTCTGCGAAGTATCTCTCTTGTCGCCCACAACGCCGACTATCGGTTTGTTGGCTCACCCAATGTGCCGGCGGTCGGAGTTGTTGACGATCGGAGATTTACCAGCTACCAACTGCCGTGGAAGGCGGACTCGAAAAGTTACAAGGAGCCGGCCGAGGAGGCGCCAAGTGGGGATGTGCCTCTTCCTGCTTTGCATGGGACCCACGTGTGTGGCACATGTGGGTCCACAACGTCCCGAGATTAGCTCGAGCTTGTTTGTGCCACGAAAAACGGCGTCCCTCGCATCTGCAGTTTCATTGCCGCTCAACTGCCAGCGGCAGGCGGTCTCCTGACAAGGTACGGTAGGCAACCCGTTTTGGTACAGTGCCGGTTCATATTCCTCATTCGCCGTAGCGTCTAACAGAGTCTGATGTCATGTAACAAGGTGAGATGTATGTTTTTAGCGTACACTCTCAGGACTCCAAACGAGTGGCTTGGGCATAGTTCTCACACCGCAGTGGTAGAACCCAATTCTAAGGAGCCGAAGAATTGGATGTCTGCAGGTGCCAACCACCCAACCTCAACGGGCCTGGCACGGACCGGAGGCGGGCCGAAAGGAGGGTTGCCGCAAAATCCACGTGGTTTTGGTGCACGGAGCGGCAAATTGCATGTCAGCCAGCCCTTGGGAACCGTCAACAGTCTAAGTACACTCAGCGTTTCAGACTATGTGGAACCGTTATACAACTGGCTTGATGGCGAGCGCTCCAGACCTCTGCAAGGTATCGAGTTTCAGCATCCCCTACCCGCACAGGTCATGCAGATCCAATCTCCGGGCTTTGGCAACACCGGGTTGCTCAATGGAAGAAATAATGGTTAATTCCGCTGCGATCTTCAGAACAACCTGCACGGAACGATCGGCTCTGGCAGAGTCAACCAGCTAATGAGAGCGTCGCAAACACCTCGCCACACTGAGCTAAGAAGGGACTTCAATCATGGTCGGAAGAGTTAAGCCCGCATAGGAAAGTACCGAGGCCGCCTTCTTCCACTATCGATACATCTCACCGTCATTGTGTTTAGTCGCATGATAGCGAGTATGATCTTCTCTAAGAAGCGCGGAAGTACCCCTACTGTACCTGAAGAGGTGGGCCTGGCCTTGGGTGTTTGGCATGGAGATTATGCTCTATTGATAGCTGCTTTCCCTTCTTATCCCGACGGTAGGAAACCTTCTCGGCCTCAACCTTGTGCTGTACTCTGCTTTCCACAATGGTCGTGCTACAAAGTTTAAACCGCCTGGTTATCTCAGCTCTTTGGGTGGCTTCATCCGCCGCATACCACACGCCCAACCATCCATTAAGATCTAATCTTCATGACAGAGCTGAGGAGAAGCGCCAGACCGCCGTCACGGAACTTCCGAGCTACGAGTATGTCATCGTGGGATCTGGAGCAGGCGGAGGACCTCTTGCAGCCAGACTTGCCATCAATGGCAAAAAAGTCCTTCTTCTCGAAGCTGGAGACGACCAGGGAGACAGCGTTCAGGAGGCAATTCCGGCGTTCTTCGCCGCTGCCAGTGAATATGCACCAATGTCGTGGGATTTCTTCGTCAGACACTATCCTGATGACGCCCGGGAAGCGAAGAACTCCAAGGCCACCTACACAACCCCTAGCGGCGGGACGTACGTTGGGTTGAATCCGCCTGCGGGCTCGAAGCTAAAGGGCATCTGGTACCCAAGGGCAGGCACCTTGGGCGGCTGTAGGTGAGTAATGTTTTCAGCGGCACCATTCTCGGCCATCTCTCCAACAGTCCGCTGACCAGCGCGCCAGTGCTCACAACGCAATGGTGACAGTCTATCCGCATGAAAAAGACTGGTCCACTATTCAAGCCCTTACCGGCGACGCATCCTGGGCTCCGGCCAATATGCGCCAATACTTCAAACGGCTGGAGCGCAACGGATACATAGAAAAAACAGACACTTCTGCTGCTGGCCACGGCTTTGACGGCTGGCTTGGCACCGACGAAGAGGATCTTGATCTCATGGCGAAGGACCCCCAGATCCTTTCGATGCTCACCGCAGCCAACACTGTGTTCAAGGGTGCCCCAGCCGAAAACATAACCGATGTTGCAAGCCTGCAGAGAGCGTTCCCTCAGGAGATGAACGCCGACTATGCCAACCGGGACAAGTCTCAAGGCCTCTTCCGGATCCCTGTGGCGGTCTCTTCAAATGGTAAGAGAAGCGGCCCGCGTGATTTTCTCCTCGCAACCGCAAACGCAGTCAACGCCGATGGGTCCAAAAAATACAAGCTTGATATCCGCCTCAACACTCTCGTTACCAAGGTGCGGTTCGAGACGTCCACCGCTACGAAGAGAGGCAGCCCTAAGGCAGTTGGGGTCGACTTCCTGGACGGCCAAAGCTTGTACAGCGCAGATCCTCGAGCTGGTACAGCCAACCCAGGAAAACCCGGCCGTGTCAACGCCACGCGCGAAGTCATCCTCTCAGCCGGTACTTTCAACACCCCTCAGCTCCTCAAGCTGAGCGGTATTGGACCCAAGGCTGAGCTCGCGAAATTCAACATCCCTCTCGTGGTTGACCTTCCGGGCGTTGGTGCCAACCTCCAGGATCATTATGAAATCGGCACTGTCGTTAAATACGACACCGACTTCACTTTCCTCAAGGACTGCACGTTCCTCACACCCGGCACGAACGATGCTTGCTACGCGCAATGGATAAGCGACTCGGACCAAAAGGGACCCTACGCAACGATCCTTGCGCAGGCTGCCCTTCTGATCAAGTCCAGCCCAGCTGTCCCTGACCGCGACTTGTTCATTTTTGGAGGCCCAATCAAATTCACCGGCTACTTCCAGGGTTACACGGCCGCTGCTCTCGCTGACACTAAGCATTGGAGCTGGCTCACGCTCAAGTCGCACGAGAAGAATGTTGCAGGCGTAAGTGGAACCAATGTCCACAGTAAATCATCGACTGATATAGATAACATAGACCGTCGCGCTGCGCTCCGCCAACCCCCAGGACATGCCCATCATCAACTTCAACTACTTCGACGCCGGTACCACTGCGGCCGGCATCGATCGAGCAGACCTCACGCCGATGGTCTATGTTATCTATATCAGTCGATGATTTACTGTGGACATTGGTTCCACTTAC
>QQTW01004546.1_pt1 | contig 10419 bp, 5 predicted proteins | sample 1904831 | NCBI WGS metagenome assembly QQTW01 (sample SAMN09435610, study PRJNA476489) | Subsurface metagenome, whole genome shotgun sequencing project.
TTATAGCTGCTGCAGCCTTCTTCAAACCACCCACCGTCTCAGCATAATTTCCCACTGCTTCTGCCCTCCGTATGAGGGCCCTGTTCGTTTCGAGATCATGTGTCAAACGTTCTGCACGCGATTCTTCCGTCGCCAGAGCAGATAAAAGATATGATCGCTCTTGTTGCAGAGAAAGATAGCGATGATCAGTCACAATTATGGTCCCAGCAGCGAAGTTCCATGGATAAGCCATGGAATCCGAATAACTTCCCTATTTGCCCTCAACGCGATAATTGAACTTGTGTAATAGCTGCTGTATTTGACTCTCTCCTGCAGAGTTTACTCGATGACAGTTGGGCGTTGGGAATATACAGAGCATCGCCAGGGTAAAGAATACTCCTGATGTATTTGTGTACTTTCCATATAATGCAATGCATAAGAAAGAATTCCTTGCTTTATCAGAGCTGGAATAACGAACAAAGACAAATTGGGGTGGATTGGGGTGTAAGCTTGAAGTTCTATAGAGGCTTGCCAAGGATAAGAGAAAGGAGCATGTCCTTGCGCATGGACCTTTGTTTGACTCAACACAGCTTTCCACCTCGCCGCATGCGGTCCGTACCGCATGTGTGCTGGAGAGAATGCCAATCTGCGAACAGCAGCCATAACACCTTACCTTTCCAAAGGTCTGATTCAAACACTAAGTCTGATTTAGGGTCAGACTTGCACCGCTGCAGAGCGGACCGTAATTCATAGGTTGAAACCTCCATGTTTTGCAGCTTCAGCAAATCGCCACAAGCCAGCCTCCCTTGCAGCCTTCATGATTGCGCCCACCTCATTCTCTGTCGCTGCTCGATTGATGTCTGCATATCTCACGTCCCCGGTCTTATCTCTAGGCTGAGAAGAAACTCTTCTGTTCTTCCCGACATGAGCACTAGGGTGATACTGCTCCATAATATTGACAAAGGTATCCCTGGATATGCTCTGAGCTAGCCACTTCATGATCTCAATTCCTTCATCTTCTTTTCCAGGCATCACTAAGTGTCTCACTAGCAGGCCTTTCTTCGCAATACCGTCGCCTGTGAAGACGAGATCTCCTACCTGCTTGTACATGGCCTTAATACTTTCCATTGCTGTCTCCGTGTAATTAACTGCCTTGAGCAGTCGCTTGCTTGTTTCCTTCCGCCATGTTTTGAGGTCGGGCAAGTATATGTCAACGAGCCCGTCCATTAATTCCAGAGAATCGAGAGAATCGAAGGCTGAGGTGTTGTAAATAATCGGGACCTTAAGACCTAATTCACGTCCATGTAGTATAGCAAGGGCCACTTGCGGAACAATGTGTTCAGGTGTAACAAAATTGATATTATGCACTCCTCCAACATCTTGCAGTTTGATCATCCAGTCAGCAAGCTCTTCTGGAGTCAGATCGAAGCCTTTTCTTTGATGTGCAATGTCATGGTTCTGGCAGAAAACGCATCTTAGATTGCAACCGGAGAAGAAAACACTGCCACTACCATTATGACCTTGTATGCAGGGCTCCTCGCCGAAGTGAGGGCTGATAACATTCACTTTGACAGTTTCGGCGCCTATGAGGCAAAAGCCAGATCTCTCGTATCGATTGACGCCACAAAGACGAGGGCAAAGATTGCAATGCCGCAAATGACCATAAGCAAGAGATCGTTTGCGAGAGGCGTCCACAGAGGACAGCAGCCGATATCGAGGAACGTAGTCATCAACAAGGAAAGGCGGCGCGAGGTGAAGTTGTCGGCTTGCTCTTGAAACGGGCCTGTGTTGTAAACCTGCTCTTGGGTACCGAAATTTCTTCCCGAGCATATTTCCAGGTCCACATATCTGATTGAGCAAGCTTAAGTGGCTGAATTGCCTGTGGGTAATAAGGCGAAGCTCAAGGCAGGTTGGTCATTTCGAAGAAATAATTGGCAGGCAGGATTGGGAAAATTAGTGTGGCACAGTTCAGGGTGCTGCTTACCTATGAACATACGTCACTAAATTTGTTCCTCGCTTTCACCCAGAGGTTGATGCCAAAGATGCCATACCGCCATCCATCGTCGCTGCTTCAACACTGGTCTTCTTCAATGTTTTAACTTGGTACTTACTGTTGCTTAGCATCAGTGGGAATCTTCAACTGACACCTTTGACCAATTTCTGCCAATCTATCCTCACTGCGAAGGTCCTCGATTCGAAGCGCGCTCAACATCCACGGCCGTCATGGCGTCCTCGAACACTCAACTGCTTTAGTAAGGGATCTCATTTACGAACAGTGTCATCAATCATCGCTAACATTCTCATTTCCCTGTAGCGCTTGTATTGCTCATGGCAACACAATCCTCACTGAACACACCGCGCCAGGCGCGTCGTCAACTTCCGCCTCCTCCTTAGCATCCCTGATCCTTCCCAAGATCTCCCACTCTTCACCTCAGAAGCTCACCTACACGCATGATCGACTATTCGTACACTACATTGCGGACTCTCCATCCTCTTCATCCAACGCGCCAGACGAAGAGCTTTCCAGCCACGCTGCTCTTACATATTTGACTGTGGCGCAGGCTGAGGTTGGACGCCGAATACCGTTCGCATTTCTACTAGAATTGAAGAAGAAATTCTTGGCTCAGTATGCGCCTGAGAGTACAAACTTCCAATCTCTACCGCCATATGGCTCGGCAGCCTTTAACACCGCCCTCAGGTCGATGCTCAGTACATACAACACTGCGCCACCGGCAGATGCACTCAATAACGCTAAACGAGAGATTGATGACGTGAAGCACATCATGACTGAGAACATTGAAAGAGTACTGGAAAGAGGCGAAAGAATCGATCTCTTGGTGGATAAGACCGACAGATTGGGTGGTAGCGCAAGGGACTTCCGAGTCAGAAGCCGCGGGTTGCGGAGGCAGATGTGGTGGAAGAACGTCAAAATCATGGTGCTTCTCTGCGTCGTCGTCGTCTTCTTGATGTACCTCTTTGTAGGTATGGGTTGTGGTTTACCAGCTTGGGGGAAGTGTGTCGGCTGAAGGCTCACAGCCGATAGGGTCATTCATTGTCCCACCAGGGTTGCTACTATAGTAGGATTAGACGTGTAAATTCCATAATTTCAATTCCCAAGTATTGTCCCGTAAGTGCATATACTGTGAACCTACAGTAGTGTTCAGTCTTCCCATTTCGATACTACTAAGACAAGAGCACTGAGCTTCGTAAAAGTCTAAGGGAAAGACACTATTCTGGCTAACGAGGTAAGAAATGCTAGTCAAATTTACTTACTCCACCTCAAACAATTTTCGTTCAAGATACTATGGTAGAAAGCCATCCTCTTGTGGTTGACGAACCAGAAAGTAGGGATAGAAGCAAGCCAGAAACAACCTCCTGCAAGCAGGGCATGCGACCAATCAGCTTGCAGGATGAACCCTGCTTAGCGAGTAGGCAGCCATGCCTCGAGGCTGAGCATAATGCATCACAAAGTTTCTCTTTCTCATCGTTTATGTCTCGTTTACCATCTCACTGTCTGTCGACGCTGGGAGCATTTTCGAAATTCTTGCCGTCTCTTCATTCTTCTTCACCTCAAAGGTTTCTTTCTCACCTTGAAGTGAGTTGGGCGCGGTTGGTTCTCCTCTACAAAACATCACTTCACGTATCTTCACCCGATCCGGCTCATCAAGCTGTTACATGCTCTGATACAACACGTCGTTGACCTTCACTGTATACTTTCTGAAATCGTCTTTCTCCTCGCCTGGATCGTCGTGCTTTTCTAAGAGGTCTCACCCGATATCTTTAACATGGCGCTTGCCAAAGCGGAAGAGGACGAGGATACTCAGTTCAGAAATGCTCTGTGCCAATCAGCTCTTGATCACTCTAAAGCTGGGTTGCAGGATTGCCTTCGCCTAGAACCTCTCTCCCTTGAGATGGAATCGGTGCTGCTGTATCAAAGCATTGAACTGGGACGACTTTCGGAGCCGGATGCAGACATATTAGTTTTTATAGGCGCACCTCCCCAGCAAGCTGATCAGACTACTGAAGCATACGCATGCATTGCGGCACATTTCGCCAACAATCACAGAATTCACAGCAAGAACGTGCTTGGCTTAGGCTCGGAAAAGCTGGAAAATCTGCTTGCGCCAACCTCTCAATTTCGAACCGAGCGTCGTCTTAGAAATCAAGGTATCTTGCCAGGTGGAAAACCATCTGGCATCAAATACTTGCTTGACTTGCGGCCTCCGATCGAAGAAGACGAAGCAATAGTCCTAATTACTGAACTTAGCTGTCCGAGCGGCACCTTAACCTGGTCGAAGGCACAAAAGAAATATGAGATTTCTGGAACCATGTTATGTGGTCAAGATGACATGACACTACTGCCAAAGGTGTCAATTAGTGCCATCAGTAGTGGAAACCGTCGAAAACCTTGGAAGAAGAAGTTGCATACTATACGACAACCATTGGCAGACCAACCACCCTCGGAGCCACGAGTGGGAGACGCGTCAGACCAGGACAACGCATCAAATCTGAGGCGCCATGGCAATTGGGCGGGTATGTTGCCTACGGTGCCAGTCATTCCTGACGAGGCTATCAACGACGAAGCGGAATCTGGTCCTACCACAAATACTGAGATCGATAAAGAGCCCTCAGAATCTGATACAGATTCGGAGATAGATAAACCGTCAGAAGAGCAAGCACAGGCACAACCTGAATACTCTCAGCTCCGGCACTGGTCTGCAATTGAACGGCTGCTTCACGCAATCGTGGGTAACGATCCAATGTTAGACTCGGCACCTAAATTATGGACTTTCTTCTCTGTGGCCAAGTTTTTCGGATGCGCCAGCAATGAGCGTATCAGTGGATGGGTTACGAAATGGTTGTTCACCGCCCCCAATCACAATTTCATACAGTGCAACCCGGAGATCTGCTACCGCATTGGTCTTGGTATTCAGTCCGAACCTTTGCTCAAAGATGCTTTCTCCTTACTTGTTGGAGAAAAGGCCTTGATCAATGTGCACCACGAACTTTCAGCAGTCCGGAGCCTCAACATCCAGACCTCTGTCGCAGGTCGCAAGCTTGAGCTGCTTGATGATGATGACATAAACCGCATCGACCACGCAGCAAACAGCTTCATAAAGCGCATCCAGTCAACCTATGAAGCAGTAATTGGACAAGATATGCACTGGCTGGAGCAGTCCGCAGTCTATAGGATTCTTGCCAAATTTGTTGCACATTCAAACCGCGAGAAACAGATTGCTCAGCAATTGAAAGAGCAAATCAAGACCTTCGTGCGATCAAGGGTGCTATGGGTCTTGGCGCGGGACTACGAAGGTGACATGTCGGAGATGGAACAGGTTCCAGAGAGTGTCCGGCCTTTCTACCCCCACGCTTCGTCTCAATTCTCCAAATACAACAGGCTTAGCCAAGAAGAACGCATTTTTACTCGTTTCTTCTGGCTGGCACTTAGAGGAGAGTATTTTGACGTGGGTCATAACGCTGTCTTCACTGTTCCCCTAGCTCAAAACCGCCTTAGCCTACAAGGCGTGCCGTCTCCGGGGTGGAGCAAGTTGGCTACAGAATTACAAGAAGGCTCCACCAAAACCAAGTTGATTGGAATTGAGAAGGGTGAGCTGTGTGCGTCAGCTGCCAAGTTCATGAAGATCCTCAATGAACGGTATCGGAACGGGCATTCAAGAGAAAAGAATCATGGTAACTACTTGGACGGGAGTTTGCACCCTCAGGGGAAACTTGCAAACAGTAAACCCACTGCATCACAGTCAAGAATGTCAGAGTACGGAGTTTTGCCAGAAGAAGAGATCGAGTTTGACAACCCTACAGCAAACTCTACCATGCAGCATTTTGAGAACCTTCACCTGTCAAGCCCAAAGCGAGCGCGTACAATAGACCTTGCGGCGCAAACTGCTGAACAAAAACGAGCTCGACTGGATTTTGATGATATGTTTGGCAGGAGCAATCAGATGAAAAGCAACCATGCAGAACTTCCTATTCGTGTTGCTGCACATCAGTTTGTGAGCAGTCTAATGCCGGAAAAGCAACAGAGGTTGATGAAAGTAGTCCAGTGGCAAGCCGGAGAAGCAGAGGCACCCCGATCTGCATACGTGCAGACGGAAGTACCTGTTGATGATAGCAGGCCAGCATTCGACTCCAGAACTGATCCAGCGCATGCTTCGTTCAAAGAGCGGGCTGAAGTGAGGGTAGTGAAAGAGAAGCGGCGCGAGCGATGCAATAAACCCGACTGTTGCAACGAGCATTCTTTCTCAATCGAGAAATTGTTGGACGAAGTCTCACAGGCCATACGGGGGTTTTGTGATGAGGTACTCCTTGCCCCACACTTCATCCGCGACAATGGAGTTCCTCCCACAGATCTCATTGACAGCTTGATGAGTCTTGGCGATGAGGAGTGGAAATACCTCCCCCTCTGGGCGGGTGGATGTGACGACGGGAGTGGTGGGGTGTTCAATGACCTTGAGCCACCGATCCTTGAGGCAGGAGGATTTGATGGTGGCACCCGCGGGTTGGGAGGTAGTGGGGAGAGCTCTACTGCCGGCAGCAGTAGTTGGAGTGAGATTATCAGTACGGTCGGCAAAGCTTCCCGGGAGGCGATTGATGGTACAGCGACCGAGACTGCCACGGTCCGAAGCTTAGGTGATGTCGATATGGATGTGAGATCGCTAGATGAGGAGTCGAGTATGCGGGAGGTGGAAACAGAAACTGCAGAGAACATGGGCTTTTCCTCCGCTGATGATCTTGACGGCGATGATGATGACGATGGTGAGAATCAGGAGTCCAACGACGACGATATGGAAGATGATGACGTCGGGCTAGAAGAGGACTGTGAGGACCTCGAAGAGCCCGAATGGGATGACTGCGGTATGTGAAGGGTGGTGAACGAGGAGTCTACAGAGATGCTGTTTCAATGTCAGGTTCACGGCGTTCAGGGATGGTCGCAAAAGGGAAAACAGCCATCGAGGGAGAGAACAAAGTGATCTATCTACAAGTCATTTCCACAGAAGCATATCAGACGCATCTATCTAGCCCCCAAGGATGTCAACGATGTTCAGAATACAAATCTGGCTCTTTTCTTCTTCTCTTTTTTCTAGCTCATGAGTCCTTAGTAGACCAGAGATGTTGACGGCAAGCTTTTGCCGTTGGATTGACCTGAACCTGGTATTGCAGCCGCTGATATGTTTGAGTCCCGTGTCCTCGAGTCTCCTGGATGCCCGGCCAACATGCTGTCCTCTGTTCCACTAAGGCTGCAAGAATGAGGTGATAATCTGCATGCCACGGATGAACTTATGCGGAGTCACGTGACGATGGCCTTGGCGTTAGGCGCGGCCTGCCAGTGCCTTACTATTAGTACTACTAGTAGTATTCCACCAACAGGCAAGATAGAGCTCACCTTGATTGGGTCGTCGGCCGCAGTAGACTGATCTCTGATTCTACTCCGTGGTACGTACCAAGTACATCTCTCCCTGGAGCTACGGAGGAGACCCAAGAGGCGAAGGAGCGGAACACTGCAGTGGTCGTGATCGATGCGCATGTCATGTTTCAGATCTCAGATCCGATCTCCAGTCTCTGCGCCTCCACCTTGCAACAACAGCAACAACATTTGACTAGTGGTCATCTGTCACCTTGGATCGAACGCTGTTTCATCCACTAGTACCATGTTACGGAGTACCGTAGTACGGACTGTTCCCTGCGTACTACTAAGTACCGGATGCCTCAATTAGCGTCTTTGGCGGATACTGAGCTCAATCTCTGTAAAGAGAAATCAATCATTCTCAGGTACAGAGCTCCAAGTCAAAGAATTCCGCTTCGAAATCATGGTTCCAACAAGCTACTGGTACTTAGGCGGCAGTTGCGACAAGCTTGAATAAGGCATCCTACATCCTACCCATGTACGTAGTACTCGAAGGCGCTTTTACCTTAACCGACCGTTTGATTGGGCACAAAGAAAGAAAGCATGGCATGTCAATTGCGATGAAGCACGCCGAAGCTTTATCCTTCTTTCCAACAGTTGATGGTGGCCAAACAACCGTCTGTTGGTCGCTGAGAGAGATTCCCTTTGAGTAAGGTTCGTCGCATGGCTTGCGTGGCGCCTGGACCAGCCAAGCGGCTCACAAATTTAGTGGATTGGATGAGCAGTGTCCGGGTGTGCTGAGTTATAGTCAGCCCCTATCCGCACCGGTTCAGGGCCGAGGCGCCTTTGAAGAATTCGTTGCCATCTTGGCATTTCCTGGAGTGGGAGGATTTTGCCAAGACGGCAACGAATTCTTCAAAGGCGCCTCGGGCCAATGGCTCCGTTTCTAACAATTATCAAAGCCGATACAAAGATGTGTTGAATGCCAGATCAAGCAGTATCTGCACACATATTACACATCTGACCTTACTCTACTTAGATCTATCCCCAGATTCACGTCAGCAACGTTTGAAACATGGAACTATGCCGTGAAATATTCTATGAAATATGCTACAAATCGAAAATGCAAAGTCATCTGTTGCGGACAGGGGTATGGTGCAGAATGGGGATGACCATGTTAGCCTTATCACGCCCTGCAGCGAACCAGCAGATCGACTTCTGTGCGCCTCATACTAGATTTTCTGAACTATTCCTGCCTGGTCTTCTCGTCCTGCATTAACTTAGTATTGGTACTTAGTACTAACCCTGTCTGGCTGGCAATTTAATTCATCACAGTTTCTATCTCCTCACCATGTCAGGGCCTCGTAGCAACAATAGTGTTATCGTCTGCTTTCCCTTTGCCTTGACCGCGAGAAGATTGGATTTCGCCTGTCTGAATTTTTGACTCCTTGAGCCATCTCCTGGGCAGTCCAGAGTGGGCAAGAGAATGCTGTCAAAACTTTAACCAGTCCCGTCTGTCCACGTCATGGGTGCCACAATATTCTATGCGGTCCTTGACTCATGACATTTCCTCAATGCGTCTGTTCGTCTTTCCACACCTAGCTGATCAATGGAGTCAGGATTCAAGAGATTCTTTCTGCGTAAGAGCAACAAGAGTAAGCCGGACTTGATCAGGACACCATTTCTAGACAAGTTTCGGCAGACTGCTCGATATGACGAGTTTGCTGCTGGGCCAGCTCCTACCATTGGTTCTCACCCAATCAAGCCCTCCCAGCAGGCGATGAAGCGAAAGTCATTCTCGCATCTCAGGGTGAAAAACGTCGGGACACGGGAGGCCAGGCAGGCTAGGCAGCTGGCGCATAGCGACTTAGATGCGCGGCCGCAAACCGCACCCGGCCCCCAGCCGCCTCCTTTGAACTGGTTGAATCTTTCAAAGTCTAATAAGCTAAGCCGCACATCGCATGATGAGACTCTTGGGCGATCCAAAGGCTATCAAGTACCCCCAAAAGTTTCCGAACCGCCAAAGGCTTTAGCTGGAATGAGTGGGCCAAAATACTTCGACCTCCTTCAGGCTGCTGTTACTACGTCTAAGACAAGAACATCCTTTGAAGCCAAGCGAACGTCAATTGACCTTTACAATGAGAGCACAGAAGCTCGCAATATCTGCAGGGGGTCAGGCTTTTGAGCTACGGTCTGCTCTCTACCATCGTCGTAATTATTTTGCTTCCCCTCCCCTGCCTTCATAGTAGGACCATCAACCGTCAGATCCATTACTTGTCTTGAAGGGCTGGCTTCCTTCCGGCTTGCGCTGCTCACGCGCAGCACTACCTCTGAAATGTCGTTCCATGGATCCTCAACAAGATCATGAGAATGGCTTTTGTCCTTGTCGCGTTTCCGCCTCCAGTTATCAGAGCTCACACGGGGGGGAATGTAGCCGGAGGTAACACCTAAAGGCTGAGGAGTTGACAGCTGGTCCTCGATGGTGATGTCCCGCCGAATACTGCTCAGGCTAGGCGGAATAGAGGAATTGAGAGTGCTATCAGTGGCTGCTGATTCGTCCAAGCCAGCCTCAAAGGGCTTAAGAGTGAGTACAACTGGCGTCTCAATTCGGCGCCGGCCCGGGACAATGTCTTGCTTTGATGGACCTGGTACTGTTTTGGATCTCTTGCGAATGGCGAAACGTGAAGCAGGTTCTGATAGCGGCACTGAATGCTCTGGTCTCCCTGGTATAGTTGGTGCTAAATGTGATGAGAGATCATTTTGTCTGATGTCTGTTCTCTTTGCCCGGCGATTTTCACTAGGTGTAAGTTGAGGCACGATGTGCTGGCGGCTTTCCAATTCAGACATTAGTCTGCCTTGGCCTTTCGCGTTATCCAGGCTGGCTTGAGGTAAGGGATCATTGACTCTTGTAGTAGAGGCTTGTGGCGCATCTATGCTGATTCCTTCTACTGCTGCATTATTCGTCCGGTCTTTCGCATCGCGGGACGCCCTCATAGCATTAAAGCTAGCGCGCTGTGTGTCGACGCAGTCTGCAAGATGAGCACTCTTGTCCCTATCGGTTGGGGGATGTCGGGCGA
>QQTW01004547.1_pt1 | contig 10415 bp, 8 predicted proteins | sample 1904831 | NCBI WGS metagenome assembly QQTW01 (sample SAMN09435610, study PRJNA476489) | Subsurface metagenome, whole genome shotgun sequencing project.
CAAGGCTTGATATGTATACATATCAAGCCTTGCAGCTTTTTTCTACCCCCTTATTTCAGTGCCATTGCTCCTAGGATCTGCCTCAATACGGTTCAGTTAGTGATGGAGGGCAAATTTTCAAGTGCCGAAAACCTTATTCCTCCGTGGGACTTTGTACTCCTATTGAGAACAGTCTCAACTGTATTCCTTAACTGAACCGTATTGGGATCTGCCTGACAAATTAAATCCGGTTTTGTGTAGGGGATGGACGAGCGCGACGACTATGGCTACGGCGCTTTGTGAGCGGGGTAAGCGATTTGAGGCGCTCAAGTCAGGACGAAGAGTAGGACGGGTCAATATTATTGCTGCGTACTGTAAGCGACGGCTGAGCGCTCCCTTTACGGTGTCAGGGGCACTTGTAATCGAGTGGTGTTTGAAACCTGGTTAGAAACTTGTTTGGTGCCGACGCTTCGCCCTGGACAAGTCGTGATGCGTGGATAACGCAACGTTCCATCATGGCGGACGCATTGCAGCCCTAATTGAGGCTGCTGGATGTCAGCTTTTGTATCTACCTGCTTATTCTCCAGACTTGAACCGAATTGAGAATTGCTGGGCTTGCCTCAAGAGTCGGATTCGCAAGGCATTATCTGGCTGTGCATCCTTGCGGCAGGCGATGGAGTCCGTCCTCAAGGATGCGGTGTCCTAACCTTTGTGGCGGTTGCTATAAAGGCCAAGGTTTTTGCAGAGGTTTCCTACCTTAGCACCTGCTGCATCAGTTTTTTCAACACAACCGGTATTTCTGGGTAGCCAGAGTATCCTGAAGCGACTTTTTCCAAGTATTACATTCTTTTAAGTTGTCATCATTAGATAAATTATACTCTTAAAGTGTAATGTTTATAAACGAAGAAACAAATAATGCAATTATTTCCTTAAAATAAGTTTTGAGCACTTGACTGACTGGCTTTACATTCGTAGTATGAACTAGAAATTAGTCACCGCTACTCCAAGTTAATGTGTAATGACTTTATATAGGAGTAAGTTTCTAGACAGCTAGAATTCAAATTTCTGAGTTATTCTTTCAGTGAAATCTGGGAGGTAAGAAGCGTCACACTCACTGCACACACAACACACTCGGTCTGTGTTGCTCCAATTTTGATGCAAAGCGGTTTGTGTATCCCCAGCCACAAGGTCTTTCAGCAAAACGCTTGTGCATAAATCGATTCGGCTAGACGTATATGAACACAGCAAGGTTAGCTCAACTCAGCTTAACTTTCGTTCAGCAAACCAGGTAGGGCTTAATGTACACAATCAAACTTCTGTCAATGCGTAAGTCCTATTATCGTTTTGAGTTTGAAGAACAAATAGCAGCAATTTATGAGTTTTTGCTTAACAGAGGTGGTTTCTAGATTCGTGTGGAGCTGCCAAATCTTATGGAAACTAACCTCAAACTCCTTCATCACACAACTTAATTTTTAAACTTCTCAGGAGGAATAATGACGACAGCAAGCGAGAGAGTATCGAGCAGCGGAGCACAATCCCTACCACAGTATGCTTTGAATGGTCCGCAGGTAGAACCAGAGGCTAGCTACTGGATACGTTGCCCCAGACCCAAGATTGTGTCACTGGATGAACTAACAGCTGTAACTGATGATCCTCGCAGCAATGAGTTTTTTCCACCCTATCCAGATTGGCGCACGCCAGAGGGTCAAAATGTAACTGATGCTGAAATTGCGGAGTTACGAGAGTTAGCCACCTTACGTTCTGACCCAAACGCAGTAGCTGGAGGTCCCTCAGGGCGTGAGCGCAAGCCGCTAAGTGTATTTTTGACAGGTGGCGAGTTTCTTAGGATAAAGTTTTCTCCACCGCCCTTGGGCGCAGTTGTGAGGACAGCTCGACCAAACGAGCCGTTGATTCAAACTGGACGTGAATTAGCCCGCTATTTTGAAAGCGAAACTCCAGGATTAGCGCACCGTCACGCACTCAACGGATTAATCCTATTGCAGAACTGGTCACCACCTCGTCAAGCCTGGGTCTGGGCAGCTTTAGACGTAGCAATCTCCAGCGCTCTCTTGGCAGCATGGCACTACAAATGGTTAAGTACGGGTCGAACTGATCGCTTAGCACGCCGCCAGCGTCCGATTGAGTACCTTCTGGATCGTGGTTTGCCTCCCTTGGACGTGCTTTACGACACGGAAGTTGACGTAAGCAGCGGTGAGGTGAGAGATGGCAGTGAGCGAACCTCACCGCAACCGTCACCGGGTACGCCACGTCATCCCGCGTATCCTTCTGGTCACAGCACCTATGCTGGTGCTGCCAGCGAACTGCTGTCCTGCCTCTTCCCAGAAGCTAGAACAGAACTCGATAATTTGGCTGACAACGTAGGTATGGCACGCTTGTGGGCTGGCATTCATTGGCGCACTGACCATATAGCAGGTATGGCTTTAGGTCGCACGGTGGCACGCTTGGTCGTTACTCAACTTAATTCTACTGGCATTCCACCAATTCCCAATTCCTACTCAAAACCTCCCTCTTTAGAGGTTTTGCAGCGCCAAGCTGACAAGTTTGCTGTTGACTGTGGTCGCGGCAATAGCAACTTCTGCTCTCAAGGGGAACGCATGGATGCAGAAATGCTCAGACGTGCTCGGAGTCCACAGCAGGGTGCTAGGTAGAGGTATTACCAGAAACAGATCAAGGCAGCGGCAAGGTTAATTAAGCCAACTGAGCTAGGATTAATTGCAACTAATCCCTATTTTGAGCGTGTCCTTGCCACAAACCTCTTTCACGTACTTTTCTTCCCACTAGTCTTAGTTTTTCTCTTAATTCCGAGGTCTTATTATGGCAACAGAACTTTCAAGTCTACAGTTTACCAACAATGCTGATATTGTTCCTTTAATCGGGACTGAGGAAATAATTAATACCGGCATTGCTAATACCCTTGCTGGTAACGACTCAATCACTGGTACTGGAGACAGCAGGGGCATCTTCAATGAGTCCAACGGTACTATTAATACCGATACTGGTGATGACGAAATCACTGGGAAGAGCGGCTCTTACGGCATTTACAACGCTGGCACTATTGTTACTGGCGCTGGTAAAGACATCATCACTGGTACTGGCAGTATTGGCATCTTCACGCAAGGGTTTTATGGGGCAATCGGCACTATCAATACTGATGCTGGTGACGATACCATCATCGGCAATGGTAGTGATTATGGGATCTACAATACCAGCACCATCAATACTGGTACTGGCAGTGATACGATCAGGGGCAATGGTGGTAGCTTTGGTATCTTCAACGACGGCACCATTGTTACCGACACTGGCAATGACACTATCACTGGCATTGGCACTGGTAACGGTATTGCCTACGGAACTATTAATACTGGTGATGGTAATGACACTATCACTGGTACTAGCACTGTCGACCAAGGATACTACACCCAAGGTGGTATCATCAATGTCAACATTAATACCGGTAATGGTAATGATACCATCGTTGGTAATAACAACAGCACCGCCGCCGCTCCTGGCATCAGCAATATCGGCTCAATTATTGATACCGGCGCGGGCAACGACATAATCACTGCTAGCGGCGGGACAACCGGTATCTCCAACTCTGGCACAATCAACACTGGCGATGGTAATGACACAATCACTGGTACTGGGGGCAGCACCGGCATCAGCAATGACGGCATCATCGATACTGGTCGTGGTCGCGACATCGTAGATGCCCTCATAGGTGGCTTTGCTGGCAGTGGTATTATCCTTCTCGAAAATGGCAACGATACTATCAAAGGTTTTGGGAGCGGACGCTTTGATGGTGGCAGTGGCAAAGATACACTGGAATTAACAACAGGAAATTATACTGTTGGCATCTCAGAAACAACAGTAAGCTTCATAAGTGATGGCATCACTATGAACACTTCTGAGTTCGAGCAACTCCTAGCTGGTAGCACAACGTATAACTTCACTAGTTTGACCGATGGTCAGACAATCACTATCGCTTAGCAGCCTGTTGGAGGAGCCACAATGAGGATAGACAAATGGGGTCAGCCGTATATTTAGATTCTTCGCTACGTACTAATAGATGGGGTTGGACGGCTGACCCCATTTGTCCGGACTATCTCTCGGAGTGCGATTGCTGTTGGGAGCGTAACAAATCGAGTTGTTGTTGTCACATCTGTAGTATGTGGTGATTAAAACGGTGCTTATTGAGAAAATCAGCGTGAAAACGCCTAGTTGTTCGTACACCATTATCAATAAACTTCGCTTCTCCACCTCTATACTACAAAACACCCCGATTGGTTACGCTCCCATCGCGCTACCTGGTCGAAGGTAGCGCACCATCCCCTACACCAAACCTGCTCAAATTTGTCAGGCCGTCCAAAGATCGGATGTCTGTACGTAAGCGTTGCGATCTAAATATACGGCCTGACAAATTTAAGTAAGTTCCTTGTACCCCCAACCACAAGGTCTTTCAGCAAAACGCTTGTGCATAAATCGATTCAGCTAGACGTATATGAACACAGCAAGGTTAGCTCAACTCAGCTTAACTTTCGTTCAGAAAACCAGGAGAGGCTTAACGTACACAATCAAACTTCTGACGATGCGTAACTCCTAGCCTTATTAATGGGGTAACAGCGGAAATCAAATCAGTTTCTACCGGATAATTTGTTCAAGTTCCCGTATCTTATTTGGCAAGTCACGAACAAAAGCAATCGCCCATGCGATAAGTTCATTGAAATAAGCTGCACTTGAGTTACTAACTTAATCGAGAGGATTTTGATCATGCCTGGACTGGCAATTCCACCTAATTTCATCGGCACCCCTAGCTCTGATACAATTCAGGGGACAACTACTGCGTTTAATGATATTGGTATTGTAGTTAACCTCAATGGGGTTATAGACACCCGTGGAGGAAATGACAGTGTTAGTGGTACTGCAACTGGCGACTCTTCCACTGGCATCATTGATGGCGGCGATATCGCGTTGGGAAGTGGAAATGATTCCATCACCGGCACGGGTAGCTTCGGTGGTATCCTAGTTGCTGGTGTCCTCGATGGAGGAAGTGGAAACGACCTCGTCACTGGCATCGCCAACAGCATCGGCTTTACCCATAATGCATACGGCATCCAAACCGCCGATGGTTATCTCACTGGAGGAAGTGGAGACGACTTCATCAGAGGCGAGGCTCGCGGTGTAATGTCCGGGAATGTGTCTGTCGGCATCTCGGGGAGTGCGAACCTCGATGGAGGAGATGGAAACGACCTCATTACTGGGATTGGTATAAACGAAAATGGTAGAGGCATTGGCATCCTAAATTATGTGGATTTGGTAGGTAATAGAGGAGACGGCTCTGTTAGTGGAGGAGACGGAAGTGACATCATCATTGGTTACGGAACCAGGGTAGGTATCGAAGGTGGCATGCTTGATGGCGGCAATGGTAACGATTACTTTAAAGCCAGACGTATTGATTCGGAAGGCAAGGAAGTTGCTTATCAAGGTGGTGCTATTGCCGATGTCCTTATCACTGGAGGAAACGGCTATGATACTTTTGATGTCGGCTATGGTAATGGCACACTTGATGGTGGTCAGGGTTTTGATACCTTGATATTACTTGGCTCCTCTGAAAATTACTCCATCCAAGGCAGCGATGGAGATTTAACTATTGCACGTGATGGTTACGCCCTAAACGCCTTGAATATCGAAAATATAGTTTACACGTAAGGATTCAGGTGGTCGGTTGAGGCAGTAGAGATTGTTGAGACTTCCCACGCCTCGACTTGGCGATTAGAGATTGCCTAGAAAAATCCATAACTGACCGCCCCTGTCAGCGACAAGTCTGTACCACGCCCGCGAGTAGCAATGGATCTGAAAACAGCGTGCTTGGCTGAAAGTCCCTCTAGATAAGCGTTTAAGACAGTAAGCTATATTCACTCTTTTCTACCCAACTCTGCCTACTTTGACCCAAACTAGGCAAAATTAAACCGCCAACTAAGGCAAGAATAAGGGTTGTAGCTCGGTCAGAAGATAATGGCTCACTTCTGTTTTAGGCAAGGTTGGGCAAGCACGCTGTTTTCTGTGCGACTGCTACTCACGCCCGTACCACAGTCAATAGGTCTGCCCGAGGGAATTCCCGGACAAAGACGGACAGCCCTCTTTGGAAGCGTAATATATTTGCAGCTTAGCGGTGAGTTATGCTGCTACTTTTAATGCGGATAGCACAGGCTCTTGCCATCGATTGCCCCATTCATTGCTAGCAATCAGCCCTCTGATTTGTAGAACTTTATGTGCTCCTGACCGAGTCCATTGCATTTTCCCACTCCTCTTATAGCGGGCATTGATGATTGATTCAATGTGGGATTCAGCCACTTGACTAGTGTAAGTTTGGCTCTGCTGCTCCCGTTGTCCATAATTAACCAGATAGGCTTGATTTCGGTTTAGATATTCATATAAATCTTCAAGCTTTGAGCGTTTCTTTGAGTCCTTGACATTCATCATCAGGATTTTAAGTTGGCTCAAAGCTGACTCAGCCAAGCCATGCCATAAACTCCATTTGACTCGCTCCAAAGCATCTTTAAATGCTTCTGCAACAGCACTTCTAACATTCTGAAACTTCATGGCAATGTGAAACCAATCTAAAATGCAGATCAGCTGTTGGCAATGAGGAGCTAGGCTCAAAATGGCAGCCCAACAATTAAGCGCTCCATCAGCAAGTGCGGTCAGTTTGGTGTTCTCAACCATTCCCTGCTTCCGTGCCGCATTCAGAAGATATGTTTTCATTGTTGTCAGATTATCATCCTCAGCGGAGAGTGCACAGCTTTTGCTCTCAATCTCTCGATGCTGCTGGTCAATCCTCAGCAGGCTCTCTGGTCGATAGACAACGGCTGAAAGCGCTTCAAAGCTGCGTTTATCCCGCTCTTTAATCGGAATATGACCCCCATCAACTTGAACAATCACCTCAGTAGCTTCCGGGGCACAGTCTTCCACTGCGGGGGGTTTGAGATTCTCCTGGGCTAGCACTGCACCCACTTGGGTTGTCATCAGTTTGATTTTGTTATGGTTATTCACCGAACGCCGATGAACCGTTAGCTTCTCCAGGTTACTCTCTGCCTCTCGGTAGCTATACGTTGCCCCTTGTTCACATTGCAATTTAGCTAAATCAGGATGAATGGACGTGCCGAAGACAGAGGTTGTTGTCGGGGAGCTTTGCCAATCACACTCAGGATTACGGCACTTATGTTTCTGGATTCCGATTTTATGGTCTGTAAAGACTGCATGAAAATTAGATTGAGTGTATCCCCTCTTAATGAGATTCTGACTACATTTTGGACAAACGTCATAGCCAGGGTCGATCAATTTTGATTGCTCCGCTAACACTGAGTTCTGCACTTTTTCCAATAGAGAGAGCTGTTCAGAGTGACGCAGACCTAACTCTAAGATCGATTCAGGAGCTTTCACGTCGTAAACTTTGAGAGTGTCTCTTTTTACGACCTCTTGAGAACTGACAAAAACTTTCTCTACAACAACCCGTAATTCGTAGTCCATGCGTAAGCCCCAAACAACCACCTCATTGATAGGACTTTATCACGAATCAATCTAAGCTGCAAATATATTACGCTCTCTTTAAGACTCGGTTTTACCGGAACGTTATGCGTAATTCGGCGGGCGATTCCCAAATTTCAACGGCAACAGCCGCGAGAGTTGCCTTTTTTTTCAGCTGGCTGATGCTGGAGATTCTGGATGAACAAATTCCCCCTCCTGAGGGTCGCAGCAATCCCAGAGTTATCAAGAAACGCACTTCCAAGTTTCCCTCTAAAAAGCCAGTTCACAGGGGAGCCGGAGTCAAACAACAACCTCTTTTCTTTCACATCCTCAACTCTGCTTGAGGCTTAAGTGAACCGTATTGCGCATAAATCAGCCTATGGCTACTATGTTGGAAAGTGGCTGATGTTGGGAGCAATGCGGCGAGATAGTCCATCCCCAGCGCTTTGTCTCCATCACAGGCAGAGGCATCCATTAGAATGCCAGCCAGCACCGACTCTTCTAAGTAGGTATGCTCCAGGTCAGCTGTCCGGTCGTAGGTAGGGCGGAAATCAATAACAGTGCCGTTTTGCAATAAATCTTGACGTTCTGTTTTCATTGCTCGAATCCTTGTTGTATGGAGCCGAAAACTTGCATAAGCGAGCGCAATAAGTCAAACTATTGCTAGAATGAGCAATGAGTGAAGCCTTCCCAAGCTTTTGCCCAGTGCTGGGATGAATCGCGCAAGCGTTGTCCCGGTCTTCGATTTTTATGGGATAAATTGCTGGTTGAAAAGGTGTCAGGGACTTCTGCACTGAGCAACTTGGCTCTCAGGTGGCTGAATTAGATTGCGACTGGAAGCCAGGTTCTCAACAGACGACCCCAAGGTTCTCAATACATAGTTCCTAAACTCACTTTAAACAGAAAATATTTTCAGTATTAAAGCATACGGAGAGCGCCGTATTAGGGTACTGTTGATAAAGACCACGGTTTTTGCAGGGGCAGGATGCGGTTGCGTTAATTCCCAACAACATGTGCTGTCGTTGACAAAAATTATAACAGAAATGCTAGAAAAAAGATTGAATGTTCTTGTTCCCTAGCTCTGTCGCTCTACCTTCAACCCCGCTTTTTTCCAGTTTAGAAGGACGGCATTGACCCGCCTAGTATCTGGCTCAGCAAACAGACCACGGCGGTCTTGTCGATTGATGACTGAAAGAATTTCAGGCGAGGGCAGAAAACAGCTAACTACCAATTCCCCTACATCAGAGCAGAGCAAAAGATTTGTTTCTAGGGCATCTTCAAACAGTCTTAAGTTTTTCCGCTGCGGTAAATCCTCAGTTGAAATGATGCGCGTTGTGGCTTGGATAGCAGTTTGCCAATTAGGGGTTGATGGGAAAGCTAGCAACAACTGTACTTGTTCTGTAATCCGCGCTAGGAATTCAGGTGAATTGGGGTCGCCGCAGTACAGCAGATGCCGTCCACCCAGTCGCCACCAGACACCAGGTACATCAGGCGTAAAGGCTGGTTGAGCTGGCTGCGGGACTTGCGGCGCTTGTGTAGTCTGGGGGACTACAAACTTGGTGGCATCCTCAAGAACCGCAGCCTGCCCTTGAGGATGAATGGCGACGATTTCCAGTTTAGACCCCAACTCTAGGGATAGAGCTGGTGTCGGTTGAGGCTGTGGGTGTGAGACTGGCTCTAGTTTTGGTTCTGGTTCTGGCTTAGATTTGGACTTTGCAGGAAGTGCAGCATACTTCTGTTTTATGGCCAAGGCATTCGTGTATGTGATAGACTCACCTGCTTCCGCACGGGCGATCGCTTCCTCTCGCGCTGCGTCAGGCGTTGAAGGTGCGGCTAATTTGTAGAGCGCAGAAATATCGAATGCCGAAACTTTCGACAGATCTAGCGAACCAAACTGCCTAGCAACTTGCATAAACTTGTTGGCCGTATCCCGATGCCATTCAAACTCAATTTCCAGCCAGGTTAGAAATTGCCCATGCCCTAGTTTTTCCTTTACCTCGATAAGTTTCTGCCCAATCTCAACAATGCCCTGAGCAGTCCGCTTCATCAGCCCTCTGATTTCACCAGTTTGCTCTTGGACAAACTGGGAAGTTTCAACATCGAGGCTAGTGTAGTCAAACCCTTTTGGGGTTTTAGGACTGGCTGGAACTGGCATTGGCGTTATACAGACAGAGATAGGACTAGCATCTTTGATTGTATCTAGTTTCGCCGGAATTCTTGTTTTACCCTGATAGGACAGCGCAGTAAGTATGTTTCCAAAGAAATAGCCCCGGCAACTAAGCTGCCACTTGCCTCCCCTCCCGTAAACACAGGTTGTTATTATACCTGATTTGGGTATTAAATTTGGCATTTTATGAGACTCGCTTCTGCTTCTGAGTTATTTAAACAGCTTGAGTTGTTTAATGTATTCTCTAACTCCGTATAGGGCACCAGCTCATGTGGATACAGCAGCGCATCTGACTCTAGCCCATCCCAGCGGACGCGAACTCTAAGGGTAGCAACCGCAGGACTATTGGGGGAGTTGGCGGGGACTATTAATAGAGTTAGTAAACCGGTTACCGTGCCGTGCATCCGCAACATCTTATTTCCAAAAAGTTGGTGCTCGCTCCACACCCGCATTCCTGAAAACCAGAATTTTTTAAGATCAAAGCCCCGCTTGAACTGGGCTTTGTTGTTGGTTCGATCAACTTCAGTGTCGTGTTCCTCGACGGAAATGGTTTTTAACATGATTTTCAAGGGGTAGGTTTTTTTTTCAGCAAGGTAAGTAAGAGACTCTTCTCCAAGTGTTCGCAGTCTATTGGGGCTTTTGGCTTCGGCAAGTTTAAGTGGGGAGGGAAAACTTGGTAGAAATAGGAGCTGCCGTATTCCGAGGTTGTTAGTGGGTGGCGTAG
>QQTW01004548.1_pt1 | contig 10414 bp, 12 predicted proteins | sample 1904831 | NCBI WGS metagenome assembly QQTW01 (sample SAMN09435610, study PRJNA476489) | Subsurface metagenome, whole genome shotgun sequencing project.
GCACGCCGAGGTGGAAATCAAGGAATTCTACAAGCACATCGCGCAGGATCTGCTGGAGCCGAAGCGGATGAAGCAGCTGCTGGTGTGGTGTGGGACACGGGCTATGCCTGAGAAACCTTCAGGAGACGTGCAGGACACGAGCGCTATCATGGCCGGTATGGTCCTTGTACGAATCTGGTCCACTTTGATCACGTCGCTAATTTCACGCAGCGCGGGTCATACAAGAAGAGCTGTTGAAGGAGTTTGCCAATAATCCTGACATGTCAAATCTTTTCCAAATAGTGAGCATCACGTGTTGGAGAGCGAAATGCGATATATCTGACGATTCTCTTAGCAAGATACTACTCATGCGGTATTGATCAAGAGACCGAATCCACGCAACACTCAGAACGCGGCTAAACTTCAGGAATTGGAACGAGAAATCAAACGGTAAGTGGACCATTCGGCTTATTGAGAAGGTGAGGTTGGTGGCACATATTAACGGGTATGACAGGTTGGAAGCGGAGAAGCAGGCTTGGGACAGTTTGTTAGCCTCCTCATCTGCATTACCGCCATCAGATCCTGCGCAACTTAGCCCTACTCGATCAAACCATCCAAAATCCACCAGCGTCAACCTCCAGACCTCAGTTCTTCCGCCCGATCAAGCCGCTATCGTCACCTCCTTAATCCACCCGTCAGAATCAACGCCACCTTCCGCTACACAGCCAACTTCGACCGCGGTATCAAATCACGAACCCACTCCATCCCTGCCATCCTCACGTCTACGCACCATCGCCACATCCCTCGAGCCCACCATCGACACCTTCGCAGACGGCGTGCACCAAATCTCCCAATACCGCCTCGCAGCCGAGCGCGTCGCGGACCAAGTCCTCGGCGTCGCCGCCAGCGTGCTGGAAGAGCGCGACAAGGCGGTCAAAGGGCGGAGCGGGACGGCGGGCGTGATGATGAAGGATGTTCTGGGCGCGTTGGGCGGTGTCATGGCTGCGAGGAGTACGGGTGCGGGCATGAAGGATGGGCGGAGGGATTGGGAGAGGTGACGATAGGTACAAATTTTTAATGCTCTGACGACTGAAGATTGTGTTGATGATGGGCACTGCTTGCGTGCTGGGCTTTTGCATTCGCAGCGAGGTGCTTGGGGTTGAGATGTAGGAGGCTGGTTCCGTTCTCGTTCTTGAGCCGTCGGTCTGGCACGACTTGCCAAATTCACTCGGCCTATCTGCATCTTTCTGAGATACCACAGTATATGCACCTTGCGATTGATCTTATTTTTATCTCTTGCAATGTATGCAGAGAAATTCTTGATTGTACGAGATAAGGAATCCCGTGATCGAGTCTCTGGATATTGTCAACATGCATCCTAGAACCCTCTATGGAGACACCAATTGATAAACGCCATCAGAAACGCTGTATGCACCAACTTAAACGCTCATGATGGATTCAAAGACCTCGTGTCGCGGACCAAGATTCGTTTAGATCATTCCACCACCAAAGTTGCAGTCTGATAGATCTCCATTCCCACCAGGCTCGACATTGTCTTCCCTATAGCCAATGAACATCAAAATCGAAGACGCTTGCTTAATCGACAAAAAATGCGGATGCTTGAGATGAAATCCGATATCCGGATGAATGAGGTATCAAAATGACAAGTCTAAACGCATCACAACGGAGTCTCGGCCTTCAGGAATTTCTCCAAGGCCTCGCGAGGGTTCCACTCCGGAAGCTTCCACACCACAGTACCTGGATATTCTTCCGAAGGCTCCGAGCCGCCGCTCAGCGCCATGTTGAGAGCTTCGTCTAACCATTGGTTCCACGCCGGGGTCGAAGGTGCTGCTTGGCTCGTCTTTACCCAGTCGATGCTCTTGGTGACTACGATGACCTTCCAAAGCGCTTGCATGAACGAGTTGTTGAAATTCGTGAGCCGCTTGTCCGTTCTCCCCCCTTCGATCAGTTGCTTCCTCACTACGAAGCAGCTCGTATCCCAGTGGACTTTCGGAGGCAGCGCAGCCACAATCCAGTAAGCGGCGTTCATGAGCAGGTACGCCACGCCGAAGGAGAGCTGAAGCTTGTTGCTGGCGTTCCCGAGTGCGATGACGCCGAACATGAGCATGAGGGTGCCGATGAGCGACAACAACCTATACGCTGGCGGGTGCGAAACGAGGTAGTCGATGTTCTCCGGCGCGAAGAACAGCTCCCGAGCAACGTCTTCGGTGCACTGGACTATGACGAAGGTCCCCTTTGGATATCGGATTACCAAGTCAGCACTCGGCACGTTGACGTCCTGATAGAATCTTTGAGGCAACTTGAGCGTCCACTTGTTGCCGATGCCGATGAGTGTCGAAAGTAAGGACAGCAGGACCGTCGCTATCAGGGCCGCGCCGTCTTCGAGCATTATCGAGAGCACCAGGAGGGCAATGGAGCAGCAGCATCCGAAGACGGCGAGGATGGAGAGCGGGCCGGTGAGTTTCGCTTTGACTGAAGCGTCCTTGTCCCGTGTAATCTTGACGCAGCGGACCGAGTAGTCCGGCATGGAGTCGGGATCTCTGAAGCTGCGTTAGCTCTCCAATCCTGTAATCATCAACTATGCCTGCGTACATCAAGAGATGCCCGACATGATTAACCGTGAGTCGAGCGTTCCCGGAATTCACTCCTGTAACCCATCCTCGAACCGGCTCGAGCTCTGATGGCCGTGATGGACGAAGTAACGCCTGCGGAGCAGGCAGCAGTCGGGGAAGGAAGATGAAGTTCGACAGAGTCGACACTTGAGCGTTGACTAGAATCGAGCCCTCGCCGAGAATGGCAAGGAAACCGACGATATCAAGCTCGAGCTCTTCGAAGCTGGGGAAAAAGCGAAGCATTGCGAAGCATTCGAGTCAGTCAGTCTTCGCGTTGAGCACGCGGAAAAGAGTCAGTCGTCGTAGGGAGACGGAGGAGGATTCATCTGGAACATATCATGACCAGAATCGTCGCTCCTCTCCTGCGCATAAAAGAGCAAGGAGAGGCAGTGCTTTCAAGCCATCAGCCCAGTCTCACTCCAGCCTTGAAAATCGCCGTTAATGATTGGCGGTAGACTGCGGCGACGCACAACGGCCGAAGGAGCCGCCCTAGGCTGCAGTATTCAATTTCCAGCGGTGCTAGCGAGAGCATTGGGACAACGGGCCCAGCACGGCTGCGCCACTATGGGCAACCACCTGGGCATGCAAGCGTACCGGCGCAATATGGTAGAAGTCAGGCTGTCACTCGATCGTAGTCTCTGCCTTGATCGTCTGGATATTGAAGAAGGACGAGGATACCTGATGGAAGACTCCAGCGTGTGACGAAGAAGTGTGCCAATCCCCATTCCAAGGTAGCCGAACCGACCGCGCTTTGTCCCAAGAGGCTCAAGTGCTGCCCTTACTGATACCACGGCGTTGCGCTCCGCTAGGCACTTTTAGGGCTTCGAGCTGACCTCGGGTTTCTTTCGCAGGCAAACTTGTGATTTAGGCAAACATCAACAGGCCTCTTAAGAGGCCAGCGGGTAATCAGCATGGTCCAATCGATTACCATACGAAACTTACTACACATTCGGACTCTGTCTTGCGAATCTCGCATATCGTAGCATTCCCAGTGATTCCTGAAATATCGATGCGCGATTTCTGGCGCGAGCTGCTTCGTTGTCAGCCCGCTGCGGCATTGTTTCGACGGAAGAGGGGAATTTTGACAGATACCGCCGGCCATCCAAATATGGATGAATCCTTGGACCAGAAGCTCGCCAAAGCAGGTGGCGACTTTGAGACATATCTGGGTGACGACAGTTTGCAGGCTGCTTATCAAGGGACCAGGCAAGATATCCTGCGGCAAGAGGCGGAAACGGCATGGTGTTCACTTGCAAGAGATACGGCGTCAGAAGCCGAAGTGCTTGCTGCCAAGATTATATGGCAAATTCGTGAGCACGAACGAAACCACTTGTTTGGTGATAAAGCTTCAGAGGCAATACCTGGACCGGACACTCGGGACATGGGTGGTCAATTTCTTACCAACCTGGACCGCATCGACAGAAGTCGAATCTTCAGCATAGCGCAGAGAATGCCAAAAGGATGCCATTTACATGTTCACTTCAATGCTGAGCTCCCGCCAAGAATGCTCGTTGAAAGAGCCAGAAGCACAGATGCCATGTTTGTAAGGAGCAATAGACCGTTGTTGCATCCTCCGGATTTTAAGGAAGCGGAAATGGTGTTCAATGTCTTGCCCGTAACCAATGACTCTGCGAACATTTTCTCATCACACTACAACCCAGATGTCAAGGCCCCTGGAAATAACCCTTGGATGAAGTGGAATGAATTCCGCTCGCGATTCCCTTCCACAGAATATGGCGACGTGGAGACGTGGGTTGAAGCCAAGATGGTACTAAGTGAAAAGGAGGTTTATGATGTGCGCCAGACGTTGAACGGGTATATTTCTATTATCCCCGATTAACTTTGATCACCTGCTGAGATCTGAGATAGTGTATGGGCTCGGTTCAACCAGGCAACGAGGTGCTTCAAAGGCCTTCTTAACTATGAGTCCTGCTTCAGATGGTATATCGGAGCCGCAGTTGACCGCATGATTGCGGACAACGTCATGTATGCCGAGTGGAGGCCAATGCTGCTGGACAAGTCCATCTCAAGCGATGACGGTCTGCACAGGGTAGACCATGCGGCTCAGATGCGAATCATCATGGACGAGTTGGGCAAGAAAAAGGCCGAGCTCGAAAGAAGGGGAGAACTGCATAAATTTCCATTTGGTATCAAGATAATATACAGTACTCCGCGGTCTATACCGAAGGAAATGATGAAGAGGGAACTCAACGACTGTATCAGACTCAAGTTACAATTTCCGGATCTCATATGTGGTGAGTAATTCACAAGTTTTGTAACAACCCGCAGATGCGAGGTAGACATGAACACTGCTAACACGAATGTCCGCAGGATTCGACCTTGTAGGAGCGGAAGACCGTCCGAATTCGATCGGCTTCTACCGCGATGAACTCTTGGCCTTTGTCAAGACCTGCCAGAAGCTGGGGATAACAATTCCCTTCATATTTCACGCAGGAGAGACTCTCCTGGACACGGGCGGGTCAGGTGATTCCAGCAATTCGAATCTGTACGATGCCATTCTCCTCAACTGCAAACGAATAGGACACGGTGTAGCACTCTTGAAACATCCTTCACTGCTCGAAGTATGCAGAACCCGACCGATATGCTTGGAACTCTGTCCTATTTCAAATGAAGTCTTACATCTTTGCCGAAACGTCAAAGAACACCCATATCCAACACTGCTGGCCTCTGGAATTCCCTGTACCCTCAATGCCGATAACCCTTCCCTCTTCAGGCAAGTCTCTTGTTTCGCGTAATGTGGTCTTAACTGACAAGTCGGTATCTCACAGTTCCTCACTTTCGCACGAGTTTTATCAGGTCATGGTGGGGAATCCCACAATGAACTTGCACGGTTGGCGGCAACTTGCTGCGTGGAGTATCGATTACAGCTGCTTGAGTGAGCTTGACCGGAGAAAAGCCCATGAAATCTTTCGTGATGAGTGGGAGCAATTCTGCCAAATGATCGTGCGTGAGTACGGTCCACTTGTTGCAACTTGGGCTAAGCTATGATACCCATTATGCATCTTGCACGCTTCATCAAGGAGACTATTGATCTTAAGAAGAACGAGTCCGCGAGAAGATCTCCATTGCTCGTGTTTTTCTCATAGTTGTGCTTCAGAATAGAAGGGAACCTCGACCATTGGTAGGTTGGGACTCCTGGAACGGCTCGTACGCCTCCGGCGTTTAGCACGCCCGTGGACGGGAAAGGAAGTTCAATCCTTGAGGAGCACAATGTAGGCGGCTTCTAGAGTAAATCTTTCAAGCTTGTAAACATCTCGATAGTATCCACTTTGTCGTGGCGGAGACTCGGTTTCCCTTCGTCTCGGTCCTTGCCCAGGTTGAGCCTCTCACAGGATGATGGTCACACGAAGGTCTGGTGTTTGTTCGAACGTCACTTGCTAGCAACCGAGGCTAACTGATGTTGTGACACATTGGGTGATATTTCTATGCAACATTCTGAAGGTTGAGTTGAGTGCTTCTTAAGTTGCCGAATTTTCGGCTTCATTTGAGACAAAGTTGTCTCAGTACGGCTTCTTCAATCACTTCTATAAGACCAGATCGCCCCTGAATCGATTTCTTTGAACTGAAATCTTCATATATGCTCAGATGACCCCAACTCAAATGCGCTTTGTCGCATCAACTACATCTTCTCCTGAAAACTCCACTTGAAAATCATCTTCTCCTCAAGACTTACAAGGCTCGGCATACTCATCGTCCACACCATGGTCGGAATACTCACATTTCCCGTTGCCATCCTGCTACTTTCGTCAGGACACCTGCTTGTTGGCGGTCAGCTCATAACGCCGGCTCCTCGTCTTTCCTGGCTCGAGAATGGGCTGGCAGGACTCGATGCTGGAGCTTTAGTCGGTCAGCTTCCGAAGAACTGGTTAGCGAAGAGGGAACACACCAATTGCGATGGGGTTGGCACATGTGAGTGCTTATGAACGCTGCCCTGAAGACATGTAGACACTAACGCTTGTCAGTCATTTGTCCTGTTGGGACATGCTATACCGGTGTTGACGGCTTCATCGGCTGCTGCTCCGTGTGAGTCTTCCCTGCCTGAGGAGTCAACCTTTTGCTCATTGAAAATCAAGGTCGAGTTGTCGGGCTCGCACGACATGCATCGAGTACAATCCGAAATCGCGCGCAAACTGCGACCCAGAAACAGGCGGTTGTGTGGTCTGGTAAGTCCGAAACGGTCAATTTGATACATTGGCTACATATTGATTCGAACGTTTTCTATTCTCAGCGATAATCCTATGAATCCGTTCTGCGTCACCATCTCGAACATGAAGTGGGATCAGTACATTATGTATTGCGGTTCGACACGGACAAAGATCACATTGAATTACGACAACCTGGTCCGGACCGGTTCCACAGATCTTGCCTTTCTCACAGAGTCCGATGATGCGGATACAACAGTCACTCGAACAGCAAGTCCATCAACTGCGGGTTTGCCGACCTCGAAGCCACCTGCCAGTACGTCAAATGCAATGCTGGTGACGTCGTCGGGGGCAGCTACGGAATCAGCACCATCTGCGTCAATCTTCGACGACCCGCCTCAATCATCATCGATAACGACTGGTGCTGTAGTCGGAATAAGCATCGGCTCGGCGTTATTCGCATCGTTCATTTTCTTCCTACTTTACTGGTACATTCTACGTCCACACCTTCTGCACTCGACTCAGACAAGCAACCCTGTTCACAATGAGAAAGGCGGCACAGCAGGCTCGACCCGGATAGCGGATCCTTTCGCCTCGCCTTTCGCCAGAGGTGGAATCGCGATCAGCGAGGTAGAGGGTTCGTCTCCGGATCCCTCGCAACAGCATTGGAGCCCGACCTCTCTGAATCCGTATCCTTCAAATCCCGAATTGGACGCGACGCATCACGCCATCCAGACGAGTTCTGGAGTTCCCCGCTTTACAACAGACGACTCTCCTGAAGCGGAGAGAACAGTTTCCCAGGGCACAATGGTAGGGTCACTATCTCAAGATCAGCCGGGAAAATCGACTGTGTCCGCAACAGATCAGCCGGGACTCAGCAGGGAGGTTTCCAGCCTAACAGCACTTCCACTATCACCCACCGTGTCATCCGTTGAGGAACCTTCATCACCTCTGACACCAAACTTTCCTCAGACGGTCGGAAGAAGTGATTCGACTCAGGCAGCTATGAGGCTACCACAAACCACGTATGTCGCTTACAGACCTTCAGAAACAACAAGCATCCACACAGGACTGAATAGCTCACACTGGGGAGAAAGATCGAGTTCACGATATCTGAGCCCGGAGACGGCGATGGCGGAGGGCTTATGGATGGACGAACGGGGATCCGAATGTGAGAAGACGGACGCGAATGGAGAGCAGATTGGTCACGCTCATCAAGGTGAGCAGCACAAACCCGAGGCAAGGCTCATACATGAGGTTGCAGCTCAGTAGAAGACGCGCTGTTCAGATTCAAATTGACTTATCAGAAATTAACCTGTCAACGCCCTGTCACGGAGTGATCTTATAATTGAGCGTATATAATTGGCCCAAGGCAGTCTCCTATCCAGTTCTACTTTATGTAATCAGGAGAAGTAAAGTCCAAACGGCATAGAGTTCGATGACTCAAATCGCAGCCAACCCGAGGTCGCGAACTGGATCTCAATCATATCTCGTTCACATCATGAGGACCGGATTAAATTTCCACGTATGTGCATTGCATTGTATCCACGGTGGGAGCAGCCCTTGAGGTCACTTGCCCAGTATTGAATTACATCCAATCGTTGTCCCAGACTACCTCCCTTGCGGGATGCTGCAGTCGGCAGAACATGCATGAGCCGAGTCTTGATATCAACAAACAAACAGAAGCCTGTACCACAATGGCCGAAATCATCCTATGTAACACCCGTTGTCCCCTTGTTTCAAGACCTCGGGACACATGGCAAAGACCCAATGTGGAGCAAGAGACCAGACCCCGGCCCCCTAGTTCACAATTAGACGTCCATGGAGAAGAGTCTTTGCCAGAAAGTTCAAAAAGCATCTTCATCCGTCCAACCAGCATCACTACCTTCGACGGTACCCTGTGCATGCATCCTCACAGTCCTACCATCAACCTCCAGAACCTCCCTTGGGCCGGGAGCGTTCATGCCGATGCCCAAACCACGCGCCTTCTTCGCGGCGCCACCTCTAGGCGACGGGTAGCCGCCGTCCGGAGTGGCACGCTTGCCCCTTGCCGCGGCCGCGCGGAGCTTTGCATAGTACTGGGTTGAAGCGTCCATTTCCGGCTCCGACGCGTCGTCGTACGTCTCCCAGTTCTCCGAGCCGGACGCTGCGGTGTTGGCTGTCGAGTTGGACGTCGCGGAGATCTGCCGGCTGCAAGGTCGGGGAGGAGTGGGCGCACGGGGATACGAGTATTGCTGGCCGTTGTGGAGGAGGCGAGGCTGGTAGTGCTGTGGCGGGGCTGTCGTCGTAGACGTCTTCTGGAGACACGTAGCGAACGATGGTGGCGCTTTGGGCTGTGTCGGGTTCGGAAGGAGGAGGTGAGAATAGATTCTTCATCTTCGGCGGAGGTGCTCTGGGCGGAGGCATTTTCTGCATGATGTCGTTTTGTCTGGCGCGCTCAGGGGAGTTTCGGTTGTGAGAGGTAGTCAATGGCACGCGTGCGGGTATCTTTGATGGACTGCGGTTTGCTGCTGTGGTGGTTGAAGAGACGTTGATGGGGTGGTTGCGTCCAATGGTGTTCATTAATGTTGGCGTCTTTGCTCGTGTGGGCGGCGGACCTCGTACTGAGGACCCCAAACGAGCGGCTGGTGGCGCCGCTTTGGATGGCCTTGCAGACCCCGAAGGTAGGGTTGATGGTGTTTTGGACCGTGGTGGCAGCCCGGAGGGAGTCTTGGATCGAGGAGGTAGTGCTTTCGCTGCAGACGATGAGGCGGCCAACTCGTCGAGATAGCGCTCGCCATGTACGAGGAAGGGTCGTCCGTACTCTTCCTCCCACTGTTCCAGAATGCTTTGCAGCTCGACTTCGATCCTGGGGAGGTCCTTCGCTATGCGTTTGCGCATCTTTTCCTCTCGTAACAGCCGAGTGGGATCCCGCTTTTCGCCTTTGTTGCCGCGCAGCATTAGACGTGACGCATCTTGACTGGAGGCGGCCAGATCGTCTCGTTCCTTGATGAGGGTGCGGTGCTTGTCTATCAGCTGCAGAGTGGGTGCGCGTTGCTCCTTGAGAGCTTCGAGGCGCGCTATCTCGGTCTCGTGCTCGTATAGCAAGGCATCGGTATACACGTCTTGAAAGATCATCAGCATAAAGCCACAAAGAATGTCTTTGCAACGGACTGACCTTGAAATGCAGCGGTGAACTCGAGCATCTCTTCTTCAGAGAAATACAGTGCGTCCCATAGTTCCTGCAGCTGGACACGAGCCTCCTCGACGAAAATGTGCAGATTTTGCCGCTTGAGCTCGTTCAACCTGTTGAGCTCTCCTTCGAACTCGTTGATGACCCTGAGCCCGCAGCCGCGATTGCTCGCCACAAACGCCTTTCGATCCCGCTCTTCCACCCCTAAGCGCTCCCATAGCCCTTCCACTGTGCTCTTGAGGTCTTTCAGTCGCTTCTCCCGGCTGCGCTTCTCTTCGACGAGTCTGTCGCGTTTCGCCCTCAGTTGTGCAAGATCACTTTCGTGAAGACCCAGTTGCTCCGGCGCGTCCCGCGAGAACTCCACTATGGCGCTGTCAATCTGCGCCTGCGGTGTGCCCAATTCTGCCCATAGCTTGATAATCTCGTCCGAAAGAGCCCTTACTGTGCCGACGCGACGTGTGTACTCC
>QQTW01004549.1_pt1 | contig 10413 bp, 8 predicted proteins | sample 1904831 | NCBI WGS metagenome assembly QQTW01 (sample SAMN09435610, study PRJNA476489) | Subsurface metagenome, whole genome shotgun sequencing project.
CTGGCTTCATCCCCCTACCCCAGAGTAAATTGGCGACCTACTTGTCCAGCTTCCTCCTCAATGTCCGAGTCCTCCGCAGCCCCCTCCCGGCCCTACTCATGCGGCATGAACTGGATATGGAATTTTTCCCGTCTTGTTTCGTTTCTTTTCTTTTGTAAGTCTGGGTGTGGGTGTAGATGTAGATGTATCAATCCTATTAAATTCCTCCAGATTATTTTATCCATGCATGAATGAATGGAGATGCATAGAGACGAGCTGAGACGAGCTGAGATAAGGATAGAAATGCAGTTCGTTCATATCTTATTCTTCTATGCCCTCACATCTTCATCTTCTTAGTTTCTATTGCTAGCATTAAGCGACGGGAATGGCCTAGATAGAATGCATTGACTTTGCCGACCGGGTGGGTACTCTATCTAAGACATGCTATGAATATTTACATTTACATTGCTTAGAGGGCAAAGAGATGGGTCAGTGTGGTGTAGTGTGATGTACGGTCTACATTCCTACCCGTGCTTGCTTGCGCTTGCGCTTTTGTAGATGTGATCACGGGGGCGATGAGGTGTGCTGTCGGAGGGTTGTTGGGGCCGTAGGAAGTGGGATGGATACAGACATGTAGAGTACTCAATTATGTCATATCCTGTATCTAAGATAGAAGCCCGGTAGGGGAGTGTTTAAACAGGTAAAGGAGCTAGATTCCGTGAACGCGAGTCGAAGTATGTGGGGGATGAATTCTTCACTGAAGTGTTTCAAAATAGATACCATACCTGAAAAGCGGTGTAGATGTAGATAGATGTAGATAGGTCAAGACGAGACGGGAGTCTGTTGCAGTGGGGGCGCTTTCAAACTCTTCAAGGGATTGAGAGGATGGAGATGAAACATACAGAAGAGGGATGATCATCTAAACGCCAGACAGGCAGGCAGGTCTCGGGCGAGTATCAACGGGGGCATAGAGTGTGCATGAGCAGTGGGCGATAAACACAGAAAAGACGCTGGCTGTAAGCCACATGTGGATTCTGGACGTGGAAAAGATGAGTGTATTTCGATGCCGCAAATGATGGAAACGCCAGCGATGTGCCTAGTTAGACCCCGGAACGATGCTCTACCCATTCATAGTTGATAGCGGAACAGCCGAAGGATAAAATCGAGAGTCAAGACATATCTGGCTTCATCCCCCTACCCCAGAGTAAATTGGCGACCTACTTGTCCAGCTTCCTCCTCAATGTCCGAGTCCTCCGCATCAACTTCTTATATTTATGTTTCTTCATTTTCAATCTCCTCTGCCGCTTGACGCTGATGGCGTATAACTTTCTTCTCCTTGAGCCCACGCTCTTGCCCTGAGGGCCCTGCCTTATCCGCCCAGGTCTTCTCCGTGGCTCTTCTAGATTCGTAATGCTCGCGTTAGGGTCGTAGTGCATGCCGTTATCTTCTCCTCTTTCTTCAATTCGATGGAGCAGTGATGGGTATGCTGGGTTCTCTATCTCGGCTGTATGTGGAGTGAAGAACCGGTTCGCTTGTCTCTGTCGTTTTCGCTCGTGTACATTGATAATTGCATGTCGAAGCCGTTGAGGAGCGTCTTGCCTTGCGATTTGTTCCTCTAGCTGCTGCGCTTGTATTTCTTCGGCTTCAGCGGCTTCCGCTGCTGCGGCGTTTTCAGCCTCCTTCGCTTCTATCTGAGCATCCGAAATCGGCTGCGGAGGCGGCGGTGGGTTGAATGGTCGGAACTGCCGTGCAATCTGCTGGATGGCTAATTTGACTCCATTGGGTACTCGTAGAGGTAGACTCTGTTGCGATGCACCATCCAGATGTTGTGGCTCAGAAGAGTTTGAGGAATTTGAGCTGTTATGTTGTGTGAGGGCTGAGATGAGGTCGGAACGGTCCTGTTGACCTTGTTGCTGATTCTGGGTGTGTGGTTGGCTCTGAGATTGTGCGATGTTGCTATCGAGGTTCTGGACAACCGACGCAAGGGTGTAGATCACTTCTGCGGTGCCAGGTTTTGACTTTGAGGATGACTTTCGTGCTGTAAATATTGATTGGAAAACTTCTTCAGGTGCTGACAGAGGAACTGAGGAGGTAACGGAGATGGGGCGGTGGTTGGAAAAGAAAGATGCCACGAAGACATCTGTAAGGGTGTATTAGTTGAGAGAACGAAGTCTGGAATGCATAGATCACTACCTTTTGGATCCAGATGTTGCGTGCTGGGCACACTTGGGAGATTTGCAGCCCATTCGTCTTTGTCCTCTACGGCATGTTCACTCTTATCTCGTGATAGCTTGCGTTTCGATAATCGTGATTCGGCGCCGGACCGCTTCTGCCCAGTGGCATCTTTGGCTCTTGGTGTGCCCACTGTCTTCACAGATGGGTTCGCAATATTCGCTGGGCCATCGTTTGGTGGAACGGGTGGCTTGGAAGATGACTGCCTTCGTTGGTGCGATCGCGAAGAGAAGGAGGCGGCTATTGACGGTGTCGTAGGTCGAGATACGGATTGTGGCGAGTGAGGAGAGCGTACCGCTCTGCGCAGAGAGGACGTAATCATTCTAGATTTATTCAAGACAGCTTCTAGCAGCTACCCTCAGCTGCAGAGATGGACGAGAAGCCCGTATATAGGGTTAAGTGTAGCGGTTGAGATGCTGTGACGAATGGCGGAAAATCGGGTCTTACCATTTACATAAGCGCCAAGATATATCTTGAAGATACAGCTTGTGATGCTCTAGAATCGCTTTCCTCTCTCTGTTCGAGTGTGTATTTCATCAGGTTCAATGGGAATAGAAATACTAATAAACTCGCAGGGACGAATCCATGCTTGAGATCTGACAGACCTGGGGCGTATAAAGACGCTCTGATTGTTTACAAGAGTGGCACACAGCAATAAAGCATTACCATATCTAAAATCCTTAAGCTATACACTCTGACTAGCCACAAGCATCAGCATGCCAAAGCAGCATTATCAGATGCAGAATGATTCAATCCCTTACAGACTCATACACAAGCACCACTTGAACGTCAGGGCAGGCTTATAGTACCTCCCAGCTTCCCTTCCACGACTCTCCGCCCTCCGTAGCAGACGCTTCAAAGCAGCCGTCTCTCTGATCACAGGTACTTTTGATACTGAGTCTATTCGCATCCAATATCAGAACCAGCCTTGGCGTTCATCAGTAGGGCGACAATAAGACCATATAGACCTGTAATGCACATATCAGTCTCTGCTCTCTAATCGTGTAACACAAAAGACGTGGTCGGATGAGAAACGCGGCGGACGTACCCAGAACTTCGGCGAAAATGAGAATCAAGATCATTCCGACAAACAATCTTGGTTGCTGAGCGGTGCCCCTTACACCGGCATCACCAACAATACCAATTGCAAATCCTGCAGCCAACCCAGACAGGCCAACGGACAATCCAGCGCCAAGTTGAATGAAGCTGGTGAAGAGTGGTTGTTTCTGTTTCAACCCGTCCGATATAAGGACACTAACGACCAGCCCATAGATACCAATGATACCAGCCATGATGACGGGAACAATATCTGAGGTAATGAATCAGCTTCTAAGTAGCCTCCCAGGTAAGGTTCTATAAGCGCACTCTTGACGATAAGATCGGGTCTCAAGACACCCATGGCTGAGATGCCAACACCGGATTTGGCGGTTCCATAAGCAGCTCCAAAGCATGTGAAGACAATGGCAGCCGTGCAACCCATAGTTCCGAAGAACGGCTAATCACAAATCATCGTCAGTCTGTTGCCACGAGGGTTTCGCGTGGGTGGTACGAGGATTCGAAGGTGGCCAAATGCGTGAAATGCATCATGGACGGGCATTCGAGGGTACTGACCGCGTAAACGGGGCTATATGGTGAGAAAGGTCAACGAAAGATCTGAATCATCCATGAAGGGTGCAAGAAGGATGTGAAAGTGTCGCAAAGTAGATTGTTGACCATTGTACGGGAGGTGCAAATTGGGGCGCCTACCAAAGATCTGATGACATTCTAGCGGTTGATTGTTGCTCGATGAACGGTGGAGAAGCAGATGTCAGAGAGAGTGCGGAATCGGGATGTAGTGAAAGATGAGAGACCACCGTCAAGTTGATGCTGGAGAGCGATTCGAAGCTGTTGTGGATACAGGAGTTGGTGATGCCAGCATCGTCGGAGAGATGGAGACTGGAAGCTAAATCGCAGCTAGTGTCACGTGCTAAAAACTTGGCAGAATATTGCTCTGTCTAACTTTTGTTTTTTTGGTTTGCGCTGGGAAATATCCTTGAGCCGTATTCAGAGTTCAGCACACGCAAAGGGCGAGCCACGGCAAGGAACCCTTTTGCAAATTGCTCTCCTTTGGAACAGATCTCAGCACGAGCAAGTTGATCCTCATAGCTAGAAGAATGGCCGACAACCCTTCCGCCGGTGAGAATTCACTCTGCTTCAAGTACAGCATCACCAATTAATATATCTTTAGCATGGCCTATCGCCGACGAAGCGCTCTCCCAACAGATTTTGGATATTGTACAGCAAGCTCAGCATGCAAGGCAGTTGAAAAAAGGCGCAAATGAAGGCAAGTCAAGTTCAGGTCTTCTCCCACTGTATATGGTGCTATATCGCGACTCTTTGCGACTCTTGACCACAAACCTCGCTCCCCTCTTGTACTGTCAAATACCCTTCGCCAGCTCTAACGTTTAAACAGCCACTAAGACGCTCAATCGCGGCACCGCTGAACTCATCATCCTTGCGGCCGACACCTCACCTCTCGCCATCCTCCTCCACCTCCCTCTGGTCGCAGAAGACAAGAATTGTCCGTACGTGTATGTGCCGAGCAAGGTGAGCTTGGGAAGAGCATGCGGCGTTTCAAGAGCGGTAATTGCTGCGAGTATCACGACGAATGAGGCGAGCGACTTGACGCCACAGATAAGGGAGTTGAAGAACAGGGTCGAAAGATTGATGATTTGAGGCGGTCAGAGAATGGCAGAGGCGTGGTAATATCTTAAACGGGGAAAAACAGACGAATATTGGAGCGATGGGGCTAGCTAGGCCGAGCTCTCGAGAGGTGTGGACTGTTTGTACAATCGGAGCTGCACTTGCCAGTATCGACGATATGAGTTGACAGAAGCGGCAAGACTCCTAGATGGTTGATTGATAGGCAAAAGAACCTAGCAATATCATGTGAATGCATTAAATATGTATTGCAATATTCCCTGTTGGTTTCCATATGAAATAAAGGAGCCATTATAGATGTGAAAAAAGCATGAAATGCCTGGAACCGCGTAGTCCATCTCATCCCGTCCCAACTCACAGCTCACTTCTCACTTCGCTCCAGCCCCCTTTGTCTTCTCAATCTCATCCACAATGGCCTTCTCCAAGCTCTCCGGCTCGGTCATGCTGGCCCACCTCCCCTTGACCTTGCCATCGCGTCCGATCAAAAACTTCTCAAAGTTCCACTTGACCCGCTTCAAGCCCAGCAGGCCGGGTTTCTCAGCCTTCATCCACTCCCACACCTCCTCCGCGCGATCGCCGTTGACGTCCGTCTTGCCGAGCACGGGGAAGTTGACGCCGTACTGGCTCCTGCAGATGGACTGGATGTCGTCGTTGGAACCCGGCTCCTGGTTGCGGAACTGGTTGCAGGGGAAGGCGAGGATGGCAAAGTCGTCCGGGTATTTCTGGGAGAGGGCTTTGTTGAGATTCTCCAGGCCGGTGAGCTGGGATTTGAAGCCGCATTCCGAGGCGGTGTTGACGACGAGGACGACTTTGTTGCTGTGTTGCGAGAGCGGGTAGGGTTGGCCTTGCTCTACGCAGGGGAAAGGAACACGGAGGTTAGCTGTGTTTCTTGAACGGAGAGAAGAGTGAGTATTTACTGTCTTTGGGAGTGAAGTCGAAAAAGGTGGTTGCGGAGGCCATGGTGCGTATCTGCTGGGGCTGGAGAGTGGGAGTCTTGCTATCGCCTTGTTGCTGGTTAGTCCAGACGTTGAGGAAAGGTCTGGTCTTTGATATGCCGGAGCTAGCTGGTTGTCCTTGAAGTTTGATACCGGTTTGGAAGAGGGAGCGAGAGGCTTGCATGGACGAGAAGACAACGTTACACCGTGAGAGTGCGGAAATGGGATCTTTGCTTTACATAACGTGTTAATTCTTCAACCATTTGGGATCCTGAGCTGCGTCACCCTCAGCCGGGATGTGGATCAGCCGAGGCACTGCCCTTCTTTGCCCTGCATTTCCGTAGGGAAATCTTGTAGAATCCTTGGCAACCTAATCTTGCCTCACGGATCGCCTCACAGACGGAGTGGACTATGGGAAATTCGACATCGTTCGATCCGCTTCAATCTAATATACATCAGAAAGATATCTGCTGCTTATTCTGACTTAAAGTATGAAGCTGTCTCGAATGAAATTCGAAATTCTAGATGCCGAGGTTAGGTATTATCGTGACAAAAAGATCCTCTTGAACCATGACCTTTCAGAACATCAGGATTTAAGGAGCACTCTGCACTATATCCAGGACTTCTAAGTTAATAGTCAGTCAATGGCGATCCAGGACTAAACCTGTGTACGATTTGTACGGTAACAATGCAATTGCATGCTGTACAATAATCGGATCTCATGAATGGGTGAGATGGAATTTTTGTACATAGGATGTTTGGCTTCAAAGCAGCCGGTATACTCGTATTGGTGCTCGGATTTAAGCTTTGATCTTGATGATTTGGCAGTTATGCCGATGCGTGAGTATTTACTCGAGCTGCGTCCTCGTGGCTTGAAAGTGAATAGGTACAGATGGTACTTAATAGTTGGGTTAATTGTCTATATTTCAGCTCCGAAGATATTGCCTCGTCGAACTCAAATAATCTCAGAATGAAACATCACTTTCTGTCAGAGCATGACATGAATGTTGGACATTGAAGACGCCCTATCTTGACTCCTCTGCACATTGGTCTAATTATCATCGCATGTCGGTCGTTCAATTGACATCACCCTTTATCCTTGCGAGGTCAGCCAAAGCTGGATGTGCTCTAGCAAAAGCCGGTCCCAGCGACCAGTTTGCAAGATTCCTTAGGTGCCGCTCGAACACTGGATTGATCATCAGCTCTTCAGACTCTGATTGGAGAAGAGCATCTGTCGGCTCATATGGCCAATTCAGGGACAAAGTCGTGGTGTAAGGCAAAGTGAAAGCCTCGAAGGGGTAATCATGGTAGCACTCCACCAGCTTATCTCGCATTCTCGGCCAAGGTAGATAGTCTATCCAGGCTGGATGAGGTGTGAACAGCTGCGATGGCCGCGGAGTCATCCAGTCTGGTAAGCGTTCGTAATTCTCCAGAGTCGGATATATCTGCCACCTCATGATCAAGAACATGATATACAAGACAGCTATCTGTTGCGGTAGTGCATCAATGGTCGGAAAGGTGCTGAGGATATCCGTAAAGACTTTGGACAAAGGATGGGACTCGATTTGTGGATTCAACAATGAGGAGACACTAGGGTAGGATGGTCCCACCAATCGCTGTGCGGGTACTCCTTGGGCAGCCTCGATGCGCTTCGACTGCAAGAAGCTCAGAAGGAAACTATCTAGAGTACATGTCGGCTCCACATTGCGGCAGGGTGCAGCCCATGGAGCGGTAGAATGGTCAGTGAACGGGCTGCTTGGTATGGGCGGATATGATTGAGAACTTGGCGATGTTCTATGCTCACGTGGACTCTGGTTTGGCTGTTTGACCTTTGCTACTTGGTGGGATCTATCCAATAGAAAGCCGAATCCCAATCGCTCTCCGGAATCATTCAGGTCTAGCCCATGGTGCAAGTTTTGCTTCTGGTGAGCGAATGCATCGATGGGCGACCAAACACGCTCGGGATTGGGTCTGGAGATAGGCGGTGGTCTGAACGTCTGTGGAAAGGCAGTTGCGTCGTTAGGTGAAGGAGAGCCTAAGGTCTGAGGCGACTCTTCCGAGTATGATCGAATGTCGTTGCGTACATCGCTGTATTGGCCTTGCTGCAGCCCCAATCGCTGCATGATAGGAGGCTGGTTGTCACCGTTTGTTTGAGCAGCCGTAGCAAGGTCTATGGGAGGCCTTGGTTAACGGAGTGCTTCGGGTATGTGTAGAGTTGGATTCTTACCTGTCAAACCATGGGCAGTGACTATCGGTTGGATAACCGACAGGACAGATTCCAACCTCCGCCGGATATCCTCATTCTCGGCCTGAACCGCATCTTTTTGTCTGATCACCGCTTGGAGTTCTTGGTATGGTTGCTGTGACGTCAATTCTTGTATTTTCTTCTCCAGAGTCTCGATTTGAGCCTTTGTTCGTTCTCGAATGGCTCTCTGTGCTTCCCTGTCGTTTGCGCGCTTCTTTGTAAGTTGCTCAGGAGTAAGACTGGCGACGCCTCGGGACGTGGCAAGCCCAGTTTTGCGTCTCTTGTTTGGATGCCCAAGAGATGAAGGTGTCGTTGCTTCCGTCGGTGATGTGAGGCTCAGATCAATGGATCCGGGAGCGGACATTGGCAGGGTGGAGCGTGTGACGTTGACCGTTGCCAGGAGCACACGGTCAAGCACGAGACCCAGTTAATGAGCGCAGCTGCGTAACAATTCTAGATGCTTACATAGGGAATAGTCATGTGTAGAAGCATGCTTTGAAAGTACGAGTCATGAAGCTCGTGGCGGGAGATCGAAATGCATCCTACGCTAGATAAGTAGTAGATAGTAGTCACGGGAGTCCGCCCGTAGGCCCCCCACTATGAAAGTGTCATCCCAACCAATCAGACTTGGGAGGTTGAAGCACGCTCATATACATGACCGCTAATACCTACTAGTACTATACTTCCTACATTGCCCGCGGTCTGCTTAAGCATTTATTCAGGAGTTAAAAGCACTTCCCCTTTTCATACTTGCTGGTTTCTCTTCTTAACCAGCAAATAAGTATCATCAACAGGTGTCATGATTATATCTAATTGATCGAACCACTCGGTAAGATCCCAATGATCCATGAATCTGTCGGTTTTGTTCTTTCATGGCAAGCGATTTTCTTTATCGGGTGTGAGGATCTGATCTCGAGGCGGCCTCCGCTCTATCTTTTGGATATGGAGAAGGGTGCTTTCCGTTACATTTTCAACCCTCTACTCTTTTGGAGGTGTCCAGGCGGCCTCCCGACAAGTGAGCTGCCACGAACACGCGGTAGTTTTTGTGATGGTACAGGCCTTGTCTTTATTTTACCTCTATCTTCTAAACAAGAAGGCTAGCATTCAGTTGTATGCCCAGATCATGAGCGCGGTTTGATACCTCCGATACTCATTTGACCACCGTCTTTGAAACTCATGGATAGCTAAAGCATCTCAATATCATTGTTTCGAGGAAAGCATGAGCATCAAGAAAGTGAGAAACGTCGCTGGCTATGTGTTGCAGCCCAGGAAATACTACTTACGCGCCGCTATCAACCATTCCTGTCTTGAACTGCGTCTGGTCTTGTACCCCTGCAGCAGCTGCATTATCTCCTCAGAACATCGTCCCGAAGCTACCTGCATCGCGGCCTCTATTGCCTCTCCATCAATCTCGGCATCCTTCTCCAGTAACTGCTCCAGCACACTCACAATGCCTCGACTTGATGCCACCTGTACGGCCTTGCTCATATCGATTCTTTTGCCTGTGGCTAATAGCAGCCGAACCACTCTGTTGAGACCCCGTTTCGATGCCAACTCTAACGCAGTCTTGATTGCCTCCCCTGAAATATCAGCGCCATGATCCAGGAGAAGTTGTACCACCTTTGTGTGACCTTTTTCTAATGCCATCTCCAACGCGGCCTCAATTGCTTCTCTCTTAACATCAGCACCGCCGTCCAGGAAGAGTCGTAACAACTTTACAAACCCTCGCTCTGATGCTGCGAAGATTGAATTTTCCCTGGTGTCAGCCTCGTGGCTCTGGGACATTGATGTCATCTCTGTTTGTCTGCGTTCTAATACTGTTTCCAACGCAGTCTTCATTGCCTCCCTCTTACCGTCAGTGCCGTTATCCTGAAGGAGTTTTATCACCTCCTGGTCATCTCGTTGCTTTGCGGCCCACATCGCCTCTCCTATTGTGATACTATCGATTTTGGGACACTTGTCCAACAATAAATGCAATACCTCCACAGACTCCTCTTCAGAAGCGGCTTGTATCGCACTGTATGTCACCTCTGCTCCCCTGTCCACCAGCAGTTGTACGATCTTCACATAGCCCCAACAAGATGCCTCTTCCAGTGCCTCACTGGTAGCCTCAGCGCCTTCGTCTAGTAACAACTGCACCGCCTTCTCATTACCTCCGCTACACGCTCGTATTAGCGCGTGGTTAGTAACGTCCGCGCCCCTGTCCAGTAATAGCCGCATCATCTTATCCTTGCCGTGTTCACACGCTTCCTCGAATAGCCCATTAGTAATTTCAGCACCTCCATCCAATAGCAGTTCCATGAAGTTCTTTACACCCAATCT
>QQTW01004550.1_pt1 | contig 10413 bp, 10 predicted proteins | sample 1904831 | NCBI WGS metagenome assembly QQTW01 (sample SAMN09435610, study PRJNA476489) | Subsurface metagenome, whole genome shotgun sequencing project.
GTGCACCGCCTCCGGTGTGGGAGTCGTGGAACTTGGGGGCCAGTTGAGTTCCAAACAGTCAAGACTCCCCCACGGCCCTCAAAGTGCTCGACGACGCCCGGAGATTTTCGAAGAAGAGCAGATGGACGGCGATAAGATTGTTCACAGCCTCAGTCATCCCGTCACACCATATGCCGGAGACTTGAGGATCCGGAATATAAGTCTTGACAGAGTAAAGGAAAGGGGCCAAATGAAGATACATCTGGGTGACTAAGCCGAGCTGAAACGACCCTGGCCCCGGTCGTTCCTCAGAAAGAGACCAAAACATATTTATATATCAAAGTGTTAAAATAAGGTACTTACCTAAGGTAATCAACGAAGCGCCGCATACCTCCCCTACCCGGTAAAGTGTGTCGTCAACCATGTGTCCGGACTCATTGGGCGGTCTATTTTCGAGGCACCAGCTCGACCATGCCGGTTCCGGCACTGTTCTCGAAAAGACGGCCCGTAGCCGCGTCGTTGTCCTGCCCCGCTAGCTCCCCCATGTAGCCGCCGACCCCAACGCCCATGGAGACAAACCCTCAGCTCTGAGACAGCCGCTGAGCTCAGAAGCAGTCTGCAGACACCGTAAATAGACCGTCAACATTCTACTTGGCTCAGAGGAGGGACCTCCAGGCGGTCCCGACGTCTGCAGCCGGCCGCAGGGCCTACGGACGGTCGACCCTAACTGCCTGAATGACCCTGGCTCTGGCGGGTCGGTTTGTCGCCGTGGCATTTGCCACTCGCAACAGCTGTGTTTCGAAAGTGGATGCTGAGTTGGTTCTCAAAGAGACCCTGTTTCAGCCCTCTGGGACGGATGCAGAGCATGCCTGGAAAGAGATCGATGTATCGAGGGAACCGTTTCATCGGTTGGTCCCTTGGTCGTCTGTTGTGCGACTGGAAGCGTCAATTCGAGCTTGTCTACGGGGAATATCCATTTCTTAATTTGTACTGAGGTGGAGGCAGTTGTATAAGTATAGCTGTGGGTTTCAAGGCACGGTGGGAAATGCCTATATACCTGTCGCTCGTGCTACCCCAATTGCCTTCTTGTTTGATTCTTCTTCGCTATATCGAATTCTGTCTTCACACTCGTTCCATAACCTTGATAGTAGAAAGACTTAATAATTGCCACCTTCCTCGTCCTTCGCTTTAGTTCCAACTGGGATCCGATCCTGGGCCGACATCATCATACTTCCCTATCTCCCACTCGTCACGGCTCTCTTACTCTGCAGCACGACCCCACAACCATTGCCCTAGACAGGACATCCATCGTACAACAGCATGCCGAGAGCTGCTCACCCTTCCATGCCCCAGCGCATGTCACCCTACCCGAGAGCTGGCAGCCCTCGTCAGGCTGGCGGTACATGGAGCGCTCAAGACGACGCTACCTTAATGAACGCGCGAGCTCAACGCCTCAGTTGGGGCCCTCTTGCGCAGAAACATTTTCCGAACAAGACCGGCAACGCCTGCCGGAAACGATATGAGAGATTGAAGGAGAAGAAAAGCGTGGACGACTGGGATGACCGGAAATCGGAAGAACTAGCAATGGGGTACCTCGAGCTCCGCAGTGCGATCTGGGAGCCGCTAGCCACGCGTGTTGGAGAGAAGTGGCAGACGGTTGAAGCCAAGGTAAGCACACTCTTGAATGGTGAGCTGGACCTGCTGACTCGAGGCTTCTGTAGTGCATGGAGAAGGGGTTGAAGAATCTCGAAGCGGTCGGGCGTAATGGCTCGAAGAAAGGGCCAACACCATCATCATTCGAAGCCGACAACAGCACTGTCTCCCCACAGAAAGAATCCCCTCGGGGTGAGGGTGATAGCGGTGTTATGATGGATGAAGAATCATCATATATTGAAAACGCACAACCAACAGACAGACGAGCACGCTTGGAGCAGCCTGCGCTGCAGGGCGGGCGGAGAAGGAGTTTCGATCTGCCCAGTATCGCTTCAATCATCGACCATCCGCCACGCTAACTGTACGAGATAATTGTTCTGATACGGCGGAGTTGGGGGTGTTCATCATGGGGGACCTTTGAGCGGCCTCGCGTTACGCAGAAGTAACCAACGTTGCTATGACCCTTACGAGAATGGTGACGAGGAGATAGAAATAATGACCTCGTCCGTTGTCCAATGCGATGTGCTTCGTAGAACAATATGAGGCTGATCTTTACCTTACTGATGGTAACTCCAATCCGTAGCACCCAGGATTCCGCCATCTTCGGCGTCAGGATCGATGGACCACTTGCGTAAGGGTCTGCATGACAAGGTACTTTCCCATCCATCTTCGAACATCTCAATACCAGTCCAGCCAATCATGGCTGCGTTGTCTGTGCAGAGCCGGGAGGGCGGGAATAGGATTCGGACTTGTGGAAATCCTCGTATATCCAGGAAAGCCCGAAGGCTGTGTCTGATCAGCAATCACCCAAGAAAGCAGTACGAATTCTGACTCACACTGTTCTCAGGTAGCCATTGGCTGCCACTCCACCACTAACAACCAATGTATCGATGGTCTCTGCGTCTGATGGTCGTAGGGCAAGAGCTCTGAGCGCTAGCACGATTCGTGATGCAAGGTGTTCAAAGCATATTCGCATTGCTTCCCTTGCAAGATCTATACGCTCCGGGATACCTAAACTATTACCAGAAGTGTCGACCCTTCTCCTGATCGAGCTGCCCAGACCAGTGAATGAGAATCCCATGGCGTGAGTCTTCGAGCCAGATCGGGTCTCTGCAAAAGGTGGGCAAAGTGCCCAACCCCATTTACTTTGCTTCCTGGCAGTTTCATCTCCTTTGGTCGCTGGTGCACTGTAATGATGGTCGGCAAATCCATCAGGAAACACAAATTTTTCAAGAAGCGAGCCATACATGACATCTTCCGAACTTTCGAGTTGATCCTGTGGAAGCAGCAGCCTTGCAACTTTGTCAATTGCATCTCCAATGGCTATGTCTGCGGTCGTTGCAAGTATCTTGTGTTCACTTAGCCCCTTGGAGAGGACAAGCAGCGTATGACCTCCCGAAACAAGTAAAGATAGAAAAGGGAAAGCTGGATCCGGTGGGGCAGAGACGTCCTGAGCCAATGCTGCAACGAGCCTCGGGGTCAAGGCGTGCGCTTGCATATGATTCACACCCAACATAGGGACCTGCCAGGCAACTGCCAATCCTTTCGCTGTATTCAGTCCTGTTGATAAGCTCGCCCTCATCCCCGGCCCTCTAGTGACCGAGACAAAATCGGGCTTGCGACTTTTGCCCCTGTCAAAGCCGTTATGCACGTCGTCGAGGCTTGACTGAGCAGGAACTTCATCCGCAACCTCAGGAAGGTGCTTGATTGCCTTCGCCACGAGAATTGCAAGATTGGCTTGGTGTGATTCGAGCGCGACCACGGGATGGATGCCTCGGTGCGCCAGGTTATTTGCGGTGATCTTTTCGTGAAAGTGCAGAGTGGCAGCCGGATTTCGGCCATGGTCGAAGCCTTTCGGATGGAATGCGTGTTTCTCAACAACTGCGACGGAAGTATCGTCACTGCACTGGGTTAGCGCAGGAGCAACGGAGACATGGCTGTCAAGTCAGCGGACCATGAGGTTTCAATAGCAAGAGTTAACAATCCACGATGATGCCTTAACGGTTCGGCTCGAATATGCAACTGATGGATGCAAATACCGCGGAGGCGACAAGTACGGCGTAGCATTCGATACAGGGCAGTTGGACAGAGATTACAAATTAGATCCCCGATGATGTTGACGATTGTGATGATTTCACGCCTGTCCGTGTATCTTGTTAAGAAGGGTCAGACACTGCCATACAAGAAATGGGATTTCATTTGCGGATGTTGCCGAGACTTCAGTGCCTTCACAGATGGACCCTGCCGTGACATGGATCGCACTTAGGGCTTGAGCGATAGGTGTTATAAATAATTGTTGTTTGAATACGTTATCTACACTTTCGTGCGAGCTGGGAACACCATATACAGCGTGATTGAAGTCAAAGCTCCACGGGGTATATTGGTCCAGTCGCTCAAACGCCTGCAATGCTAGACCACTCGATCCTGAGATACGGGCACCCGATACCGCTCAAGCACTACTCTGCCCCGAACTCGATTGGAGCACAAATATCTGCTTTCGAAGCTCTAAGAAGAAGTCTTTCCCATTGGCCATCGTGTTGGCTTTGTAACATCAGTACTAATCCAGATCTAGCAGACATGGCACAGTAACTCACGCTTGGATGCCCAAGGTTCGTCAGGCTTTGCATTGTTCATGTCTTTGGCCGAAATTTTATAAGCCAAAGGCTTCGAATCTGAAGTTGGTGTATGTCAGCTGTACTTGACTGTAAGATACTTGCACGTGGCATGACATGGCTATGTCTCCGATGGGTGGGTCTACCTCCGGTCATGGCGCTACTATAGCCTGTTCAAAAGCGACGGCGTCAGCCATTGTAAAAAACGTCTGGAATGGATGTCAAGGTAAATCCAGTTCCAGTGTATGGGCCAGTTGCGCAAACAGCTCTCAGAAACTCTGAAAACCTGGAAATACTAGGACGAAGATACTATAGGAGGCTCGACATTTCTGTTGTTCTCGCGTACCTCTCAGAAGTTCTTCTCGTGTTTCCTTCATATCGAATCTTCGAACAGGTACGTGCTGTTCTTGTACAAGAGCGCGCGAACTTCCATCACGAACGTTGATTCTCTCTCCAGGCCATACGTTCCCAGACATTGCTGACAGTCCTTGACCGTCACCGCTCTGACGAACTGAGTTGTGGCTATCCGATGATATATCTCTAGACGGCGTCTGGCGGTGTTGTGGTCCTGGTTGGCGGTTTTGATTCTGAAGACCGCGTGAGTTGCGCCAACTAGACGAGTTCGTTAGTCACTCATCAGCTACTCAATTTCCTGGCGACAGACCGATTGTCTCCAATATCACTCATGCTTCACCGACATGGGAGATGTCGTCGGTTTTTCTTAACACATTAGGCTATGGGCACAGAGGCCGGTGTCACCCCGGTACCTACTAGTAAGGCAGGTACCTGACCTTAGTGGAGGCTTAAGTAAGTGTACCTACCTTAAGGTACCTACGTAGGTACCTTAGGTAGGTACGGAGTACGCCGTATCTTAGTAAGTACTTAAGTAAGGTACTTAGTCCTAAGTCGATACTGGTTTTGCCAACCTAATCTCGATTGCGTAAGGTGAGTTCGGCAGGGGTTAACCGACATTGGCAACCGCGACTTCACTTCGACGTCGTTCGCGGTGCGCTTCACAACTAAACAATCCGAGCTCTTTCGCCTCCTGACGACATGGTACAACAGTCATGAAAACGACTGCAGTGACGTTGCGCCGTGTCCTCGCTCCTCTTTCTGCCCAGGCGTGGGTGCTTCGATAACACATCCATCCTTATCACCACAACCTACGTGACAATCATCGACTGATCTTTGGTGCGGGCAAAAAGTTCATGGTAATAGAAGATGCCTCCACTAGCCTCGTCTCGGCGCAGACCTTTCAACACCCGTGGAAGGGGTGGGCGTCGATCCCGAGCCCGTCCTCTGCCATCAATCTCTATAGACGTTTCCGTGGGTAGCGAACCTCCGCCGAAGAAGAGAAAATACATACCTGGAGGCCCTGGAGGTGGTGGAAGGTATGTGGATGTGGATGGAACAACGATACCGGTTGGGGGTACAGGTCCTGGTGGATACAACTATATCGGACCAAGAGGCCGCATAGGACGGGAGAATGCAGCGAATGGGGTTCAGCCAGTCACTTATTCACGTCCGAGAAGGGAGAGTCGAAGGGAGAGTCGGAGAGAAAAGGTGATTTCTCGGCCACGGTACAGCTCTGCTGCGGCGGCTGCAGCTGCCGTCGTGCAAGGAGATGGATACAAACCTAGGGAGGAGAGAAGCTGGGAGGAATTCCATCAAGACCTCGATATTGACGCCAAGTTCGCCGTCTACAGCGCAGAGGAAGTAGATGGCACAGCGAATCTCGCCACCCCTGGACGAAGCGAGATTTGCCGCGATGCCAGCATTACCGGCGCGAACGTGACTCCCAAACCTGGTTCACACGAAGACGGAGGGACTCCCCCCGGCCAGCCGCTAGACACCGACCCTGTCAAAAGCCCTTTAGGGGTTGTGGATAGTCATGCACACCCGGAAAGCGCAGAGGTCAACAAGCCAGGCCCGTTCAAACGCCGTCCAGGCCGTCCTCCTCGTCGGCTTGATTCCATGCTCAACGGCATAGGGACGCCTGATGTGCCGAAGTCAGTTCCGCTCCCAGGGCCCAATCCGCGCGAGAGACTTACACTGCCGAGACCCACCTTCCGATTAGTTGACCCTTTCGTGTCCTACGAGCAGAAAGCGTTGGGTCAGCAGAACTACGTCGATCGGACCATGGCCAGCGTTGGATATCAAGAGAGTGACTTATTCCTCCGCCACGAGAAGAGACTGATTCGGGTCGCCGAAGGCTCACTTGAAGAAGATCTGGACCTCGCATCAACAGTCAAAAGTGACGGGGAAACCAACGCAGCGATAGGTGCAATCGGCGTCGGTAGGGTCGAGTATGACATGGACGAGCAGGACAACAAGTGGTTGCAAGCATACAACTTGCTCAGGAAGACTGAGCAGGTGGAACCAATCAAACCCGCCATCTTCGAGATCACGATGACAAAGGTAGAGAAGGAGTGGCACGCGCTAGAGAAGCGAATCCCCAAGCCAAATCCGAAACCCCCCCAGACTCACCGACCAAGATCGAGCTCTGCCGCTGCGGTAAACGGAGAGCCGGCTGGCACTGGTGAAGAGCAAGATAGCAAGTGTGCGATCTGTGATGATGGTGACTGCGAGAACACGAACGCCATTGTTTTCTGTGATGGTTGTGATCTGGCGGTGCACCAAGAGTGCTATGGCGTCCCCTTCATACCCGAGGGCCAGTGGCTCTGTAGAAAGTGCCAGAGAATTGGTAGAGCTACCCCGACATGCATATTTTGCCCGAATCTGGATGGTGCGTTTAAAGAGACAAACACCGCACTATGGTGCCATTTGCTTTGCGCTATGTGGATCCCCGAAGTTACGTTAGGCAACTCCACGTTCATGGAGCCCGTTATGGACGTTGAGAAGGTACCAAACCAGCGCTGGAAGTTGATCTGCTATATATGCCGGCAGAAGATGGGCGCTTGCATTCAATGCGGCAACAAGAACTGCTTTGTCGCCTTCCATGTGACTTGTGCACGGAAAGCTCGACTGTTCCTGAAGATGAAAACACCTCATAGCGGGCCTGCGAGCATGGACGGAAGCTCACTGAAAGCATACTGCGACAAGCATGTCCCGTTGGATTGGCGTAGAGAACATGGCGTTGATGCTGCGACTGCGGAGACTATGAGGTATTACCGTCGTACGATGCACAACCGAGTTTGGCCTTCTCGGCATTCGGCGCTGGCCTTGATCTCAGACCACAATCAAGCTCTTCCAGAAGCCGTCGATGATGACGCCCAGGCTCATCTGAGCATCACAGTTGGAAATAGCAGGCGCAAGCGAAGTCAGCCGCAGAAGAATGTTTGGAGACTGCCATCTGGAGCGCCTGTCATCCCACAAGCTGTGTACAACTCAGTCGAGAGCTCCCTTCAACGTTTCAATGTCCGCAAGAGAAAAGATTATGCCGCTGAAGCATGCAGATATTGGACACTAAAACGAGAGGCTCGAAGAGGAGCGGCTCTACTCAAGAGACTGCAACTGCAGATGGAAACATTTTCCTCCATGGAAATCACAAGACGAAATTTTGTGGGTATGGGAACCGCCGGTAAGGTTAGACTCCAGCGAAGAATCGATTTCGCAGAGAATTTGCAAAAAGACGCCGAGAAACTACGAATTCTCTGTGATGAGGTCAAGAAGAGAGAGCGTGAAAAGTTGAAAGACGTAAGGATTTTGAAAGATATCATCGACACCGTCTACTTCCCAATCGTACCACTGCTGTGGCCAATCTTGGAGAAGGCACAGACGTAAGTGACACTCTAGCCTTTTCGAAGAAAGACATGCTAACACTGAGCACTAGATTCGATGGAAAAGGCATATTTCGAGATGGCTTTTCCACCATACGGTCAAAACTCGAAAAGCGTTTCTACACCTCGGTGTCCACGTTTTCTGCAGACTTCAGTGCCGTCTTCAGTTCAGCAATCGGATCAGTACTTCTGGGTCCTCTGGACGATATGCAGACACAGCTACCAGGTCCTGCGCTTGCCAAAGATCTCAGCAACGAGCAAAAAGACAAGAGAAAGCTTGCCAAACGAATTGTCAAAGCCGTGCAATCTGCCCTGGAAGACGCAACGCGCAAGGAAAGTGAGCTATGCCGGAAGCCCTTTGAGAAAGAGTTGAAGGAGCTAGACCTTTTGCTTGAGAATAGCGTTCTTTCTAGACGAGACTCTGTGGCTGGCTCTCTTGGCGAAGTTATTAGCGACGAAGACGATGGCCAGGTCCACACCTGCATTAACGGCTCCGGAAGTGCCATGGAAGTAACGGACACAGAGAGGCCTAACGACCGTAGCGTCGCAGAAATCCTGGAAGGCGAGCAGAAAGCGCAATTATACGCTCCGCCGTTGCAGGTACCTGAGCCTGCACTGGGCTTCAGAAACGGCGAAGTTGCACAACAAACTGCTCAGGATGAGATCGATGGGCGTTTGGAAGATGCCAACAGTGCATTATCACAAGGTCCCAACGGTGGCCAGATTGGTACTTCGGGCAAGGACCCTGCCCCATTTGTCAACGGACATAGTAATAAACATGAGGATCCGGAGGCAAATGACACTGGCCCCGTGGTGCAACCAGGCATCGTGCACCATGTGCCCCCGACTCCGCCTCTCAGCTCGGAAGGCGATCCTTCAGCGCCATTCTCCTACGGAGGCATACCATGGTACATGGATCCCTTTGACCCAATCGGGACTACTATCCACGAGGAGCGATGGACCGGCAGAGACGTTGTTCGAAGCATGAGCGAGGAACTAAGCGACATGGACGACGAAGAGCTTCAAGGATTGGTTGACGAAGAGATGGCTGATGCTGGACAAGAAGGCGATGATGGAATCATTGACGCGACTGCTGCGGATAAAGGGACACCTCCTCGTCGCAAAGGCGGAGGGAAGCGCAGGAGATGGCGTGGCTTTCGCTGAATTATGGTGTACGCCCCAACCTCGTCAATGGTTGTCTTCACTACGGTTGGGATGGTTGTTGCTATCACGGAATATAGCGTGATGTTCCGGCACGTTTTCTGACCCTTCAAGATACCTCCGAAGCATAGCTCCATACCGATATCCTGCGTATTTAATAAATCGCCCCATAACTTCAATCAAGCACATGTTATCAAAGATTCCCATGTTGACCTCAATTCCGAGAACACCAAGCAGCTGATCCCGTGATAACCCCCTGTATATCAAGCAATCGCAACTGTACTTGCACGACCGGCTCGGTGGGGAGATGGCTATCTAGTGAGTAATCTGCCATGGCTACTTCTACGTGTACAACAAGAGAACGATGGTGCATCCAACAGATCCAATCCAGTCTCGTCCATCTACCTACATGTAGAAGCACCAGAAGGGCAACCGCCAAATTCAAGCCCTAGCCCTAAGTACCGGTTAGAGTTCGAGAGAGGCTAGAGAAAGGAGGAATACTAGTAATGGGAGCAAGTGAAAGTGAGACCAATGACATGATGGTTGGATTCCTTCTTCTGGGGATAGACGAGAAGCTACAGGCATGGCGGCGGGCAAGAGGTAAGAGTCAAAAGATTGAATTGCTTTTGCTCTCCCAGGAATCTAGGAATCTAGCAAAAATCAGAACTGCGGCGTGGGCCGGGAATCGGACCTGAGGCCAGTCGACAATATCTTGATTAGTACCGACGGATTTTACCACTGAACCAACCGCGGAACGGCAGAGATTTGGATTTGTTAATGGCCCCCGGGATTCCCGTCGGTCAGGGGTGACAGGGGTGCCGAGCTAGTTACCGGGAAACCTTGAAATCATTTTTAGCAGGAAATTTATGGTTACAGAATTCGCGCAATTGGAGCTCTACCACAAAGCTTTTTTTCTCTGCTCCTGACACCTTCAACTAACAAGAATTCCGTGTTCGATAGAAGTCGATTTGACTTCATCGTTGTCATCTATGCCACTGCAGAGATACTTTGCCGACAATGCACCGAGTTTCCCCTTAAGTCTTTGAACCCAACTCGTCCCACCCCTGACCGGTCCAAGTACCCACAGTGAAGCACACAGCGCGACTCGATCCACTCCAGCTTTTGATCGTAGGCGCTTTCTATTGCGCTTCAGCTAGGCGCTAGCTTGGAGAATAGATCATCTTAGACATGGCGACCGTGACGGAGACGGTGAAGGAGTCTCTCGTTGGTGCGACGCGAGAACCACAGCTCTCACAGCTTGCGACAGC
>QQTW01004551.1_pt1 | contig 10412 bp, 7 predicted proteins | sample 1904831 | NCBI WGS metagenome assembly QQTW01 (sample SAMN09435610, study PRJNA476489) | Subsurface metagenome, whole genome shotgun sequencing project.
CTGCGCGTCGGTGAGCGTCGAGCCCCAGATGCCCGCGTAACAGTCCGCCTGCAGCTCTAAAGCGACCGACAACTGATTGGCCAGCCGCGGCTCCCCCTGCTGCTGTTGCCGCACCTCGGCGGCGGTACCGAGCAAGTTCTGCACGTGATGCCCGACCTCGTGCGCAATGACGTAGGCCTGCGCGAAATCGCCGGACGCACCGTACTGACTTCTGAGCGCGTCGTAGAAAGCAAAGTTCAGGTAGACGACCTCGTCGAGCGGGCAGTAAAACGGCCCCGCCGCCGCCGGAACGGTCCCGCACGCCGAAGCCACGTCGCCGTCCTCGAGCGACAACTGCGCCTCGTCATAGGTGATGTTGTTCTCCTCAAAGATACCCGCCCAGGTCGCCTGCGAGTCGTCCAGGACCGCCGACACGAACGCGACCATCTCCTCGTCGCCCGCCCCCTGCCCCGGCGCGGTGATGCCCGGCGCGGCCCCGCCGCCCAAGCTTCCGCCAAGCGGCGACTGCACCCCGAGCAGGCTAAAGAGGTCGACGCCGAACACCAGACTCAGCACCAGCACGACCAGAAAGCCGCCGACGCCCAGAGACGCCATCCCACCGACCCCTCGCCCGCCGCTTCGTCCGATACCGCCCCCGCCGCGCCCCCGGTTGTCGACGACGTTGCGGCTCCTACCCCGGTTTTCCCACTTCATCTTTGCCCCCTATCATGTTTTGCAAATGTTTCGTTCCGGCGTTCACCCCGCAATCTGCAATCGGTGTGACGCAACCTTAGCAGAACGCCGCGACCCGTTTTGCAGCTTAGGCCGACGCCCTGAGTACCCTGACCGTAACCCAAAGCTGCCCGACGTGCCGGGTGGTGTGCTCGGCGGCGTGAATATAGAGGCCGAGCACAGTTGAGGGCAACTGCGCCCGCCCGACACCTCGAGGCTCGAGCAACATACCCGCATCCACCCGCCGAAGCTCTGCCAACGCCGCGTCGACCTGCTGCTCAAACGCCGCGACGAGTTCCTGAACGTTTCCCGTACTCTCCCCTTCACGCGCTAAGTAGGCAAACTGCGCCTCATTTAGCGCCTCGCCTCGGGCGTAGGTGAAGAGCCGGTCAAGCACCCCCGTCAGGTGCTGCAGGTGAAACCCGACCGACGCGACCCCCGCCGGGCGTCGCCACAAAAGTTCATCCAGAAATCCTTGCATGAGCGCCACGACCTCTTCTCGAGCCTGCAACAGCGCGTGCGCAATCCCTTGGAGAGGCGGCGGCACGTCCGGCAGGGGACCGCGCAGCCAGACCTCGAGCGTTTGCGAATCAGCCATGCAGGCAAGTTTATCAAAGGCGCACGTCTGACAGGGTTTGATAGGCCGGGGCTTGACAGGGGGCGACTCCGTCCGGTAAGCTTACTTTTGCTGCGACGCGGGGTGGAGCAGTCTGGTAGCTCGTCGGGCTCATAACCCGAAGGTCATTGGTTCAAATCCAGTCCCCGCAACCAAACCCAAAATTGCGTCACCGACGCGAAAAGAAACCCCCCAAGTTCACACCGGGGGGGTTTCTTTTTGTTTAGGTCAGCTTGTTCAGGTCGGCTATCAGTACGACCGCGCCTCGAGCCCCACCCCCGGCAGCGTCAGCAGCCATTCGGTGACGGCGTGCACCGCGCCGCGCGTCGTCGGCGTGACGACGGGGTCGCCGAACGGCTCGAGCCCCACGATCAGCCCGCCCCGACTTCGGCCCCGGACGCTCACCAAGACCTGCTGGCGCAGCTCCGGCTCCTCGACAGTTGCCCGGACGAGCCACTTTTCACCCTCGCCGCCTTCTAGATTTGAGGCGTTGAGGCTCCTCGCGACCTCGTGCAAGATGATGTGCCCGCCCTCAAAAGGCGTGACCTGTTTGCTGAAAGCGACGGGCGCGGGCAAAAGACCGGACAGCAGGGCGTGTGGCATAACGGCGTTCCTTTCCAAAACGGGATAGGCGGGCGCGGGGTCGCCGGTGTAGCGGAAGACCTGATAAAAAAGCGGTTTGCCGAGCGTTTTCCACTTGAGCGCGTATTTGGTCTCGAACACGGCGGCGGGCGGGTCGGCAGTCTCGAGGCTGAAAAGCCCCGACCTCTCCCCTTCCGCCCGGGCAAACGCCAGATACTCGGGATGGTCGGTTGCTAGGAGAACCGCGCCACCGGGGACCAAACGGCTCGCGGCCAGCTTGAAGAAGCCGTCTTGCAACAAACGGTTTTTCTCGTGCCGTTCTTTGGGCCAGGGGTCGGGAAAGTTGACTGTGACGCTCGCCAGCGACGCGGGCGCGAACAGGTGCTGCACGGCAAAATTCGCACCGGCTTTGAGCAGCTTGACGTTCGTCAGACCGCGTTTGCGGACGTTGTGCAGGCCGCGCTGCAGGCTCGCAGACGAAATCTCGAGCCCGACAAAACGCTCGTCTGGCGCGTCTAGAGCCCGGCGCACCGTGTAGCGCCCGTCGCCGAAACCGACCTCGAGGTGCAGCGGCCCGGAGACGGGAAACTGTTGGGGCCACTCGAGCGGAAACCGGTAGCGCCGCCACGGCAGCAGGGGGCCGCTCGGCGCGTCTAGAAAGGTGAACTCAGGAACGTCGGACACTAAATCGGACACGAAAGTAGCCTAACCCGGCGCTTAACCCGGCAGCGTCACGCTCGCCCGAACGATTTCTTCCCGGTCGCAACTCTCCGCCAGCGCTACAATCCCGCCGTACCCTGCTGTTTCAGCGTCCCTGAACCGCGGGTTGGCGACGATGCTCGAGCGCCCCTCCGCCCGCAACTCGAACAGCCCGCCGACCAACATCGGGTTGACGCCGTAGCGAATATTCTGCCGCCCCCGCACGCCCCGCCGCAACCCGAACGTGAGCCACGCCTCGCCCTCGCTGTAAGAGTCGTCAGGGGGCCAACGCCGCGTCCACGGGGCGAAGTTGGCGCTCGGCTGCACGATAATCTCTGCGCCCGCGCCGTCTAGGGCCTCAAGCACACTCCCATAAAATCCGTCTAAACAGACCGCCACCCCGACCCGGCCCGCGGGGGTCTCGAGCACCCGCGGGCTCTCAGAGGCGCGGGATAGACCGAGGCGGGACTCGAGTCCCCCCGTCAGATACCGTTTCGCGCTGCGTCCCAACACGCTCCCGGTCGGCGCAAAGGTGTAGGCGGCGTTCTCGACCCGGCTTTCGGCGATGTGGAGACCTTTTGACGCCTCGTCGGTGACGGTCGGCAGGAAGCTCGTCCCGGCGACGATGGTCGTTTTGGTGCGGTGGGCGGCTCTGGAAAAGGCTTCGGCGTAGGCGCGGTAGGCGGGCAGGGCGCGGGCCAGAAAAAACGCTTGGGGTCCGAACGCGCGGTATTTCAAAGCTGCCTGTAGCACCGAGCGCCATTCGCGTTTGAGCAGGGTCAGAGTGACGTCCGTGAGGCGGGTTTGGCTCGAGACTTCAGCATAGTTTGTGAGCGTCAGCAGCAGCGGCAGGCCGATGGTTTCGGGAAACGCCAAAAGTTTGGGGGCGTCGTCCAGGCCGTAGACCGCCCGCTCGGACAGCTCCGAAATCCACGCGGCGAACGCTTCGGGGCTGCGGTAGGGCTCGAGCGTCATCTCAGCCTGAACGGCAACGAGGTGAACCTTCACCCGCCCAGTGTAGCCCTGAAAATCCCGCCACAGGTACCACGCCCGACCGGCGACGTGAGCCGCGCTACGTTAAAACGCCGCCGCTTCTCACCGAGCCTTTGGTAGACTCACCCGTGCTAAACCGCTTTTCAAGCTACCTCCTGCGCGAGACGTTCTCGCTCTATCTGCTCGGCGTCGCGGCCTTTTGCCTGCTCCTGTCGGTCGACACCCTGACCGTGTGGGCCAGCTACCTCATCGAGCAGGACGCGGGCGTGACGACCGTGCTGCGGCTCATGCTCTATCAGCTCCCCTTCTTTTTGCACCTGTCACTGCCGGTCGCGGCGGTGTTCGCGGTGCTGCTCGCGACGGGCCGTCTCGCCAAAGACTCCGAACTCAAAGCCGCCTACGCCTCCGGCATTCCGCCGCTGTCGCTGCTCGGGCCGCTGCTGCTGTTCGGCCTCGCCGTCAGCGGCGTCGCGGTCCTGAACAACGGTTTTTTGGAGCCGCGCGGAGAAATCGCGCAAGAACGGCTCGAGGCCTCCTTCTACAACGCCCGCCCCGCGTCGGAAACGCAAAACGACGTGTCGTTCCGGCAGGCGGAGGGGGTCTATCACGCCGCCCGCATCCGCGCCGACCCGGCGGAGCGCACCCGCGCCGAACTCACCGGGGCGCTCGTGTACGGCGACGACGGGACCGTCTACAGCTCGCCCTACGGCGTGTGGGACAGCGTGGCGAAGACCTGGACGCTCGAGGAGGTCGAGGTCTTGGCCCCGAACAGAGCGCCGCGGCAGCGGAACACCGTGCGGCTGCCCTTTGACCTCGAGTCCGACGCGGGCGAGGCGCTCCGGGCGGCGGGCAACCTGACCCTAAGCGAACTCTTTACCCGCATCGGTGTCGCGCGCGCTGCCGGGCAGAACGTAGAGGCTGACGTGTTCGACTTTCATCAGCGCTTAGCCGACGCGAGCAGCGCCGTCATCTTCGTGCTCGTCGCCGGAGCGCTCGGCCTCACGCTGCGGGGCCGCGCCGCCGGGTTCGGCTGGACCATCGTCCTGCTGGTCTGCTTTTTTACGCTCTGGACATTGTCCGAAAGTTTTTACGAGCGCGACGTATTGAACCCGGTTGCCGCCGCCTGGCTCACAAGTGCGGTGATCGGGACGGTCGGGGCTGCGCTGGCGTTTGTGAGGCTCCGCTGATGCGCGGTGTGCCGACGCCAAGGGTCAGGTTGGGAGCTCGGGCATGAACCGCCGCTTTTCGGGGTATCTAATCCGCGAAATCTTGCCGCTTTACGCCGCCGGGCTGACGGCGCTCCTGATTCTGCTACTCGGCAGCTTCCTGATTCTGGGCGACGTGCTCTCCGAGGCCCTCTCCCGCGGCGTCGGCCCGAGCTTGGTCGCCGAGTTTTTGCTCTTCAGCATCCCCTCGGCGGCGGCGATGGGGCTGCCGTTGGCGCTCCTGTTCGCCTCGCTTTTGGGGATCACCCGGCTCAGTCAGGACAGCGAGATCAAGGCGGCGCTGCTCTTAGGCATCTCGCCGCGCCGCTTTTTGCTGCCGATGTTCGTCGTCGGAGTGTTCGTCGGAGCGGTGAGTTTTCTCAACAACGAGTTCGTCGCACCTTGGAGCTACGACCGGGCGCAGGAGGCGTTGTCCGACATCCTCGTCCGGAGCCCCGAGATCGTCGTCGAGGAGGGAAGCTTTTTCACCGACGCGCTCGGGCGGAGCGTCTACGTCGGCGGGCTCGGGGCGGGGGGCGCGGTCGAGGACGTGATCGTCATTCAGCCGTCGGGCTCGCAGAGCGTGAGCGAAGTTATCCGCGCCGAACGGGGCACCTTGGATCAGGATGCGGGGGTGTGGCGTTTAGAAAATATCCGGCTGCTCCGCTACCGCGACGGGCGGATCGTCCTCGACGCGCCTGCGGAAAGCGCCGCCGTCCCCTTCCGCGGCCTGTCGGCGAGTTCGGGAATGCCCCCTGAACTTACGCGGTTGCGGCTGCGCGAACTTGTAGGTCGTCTACGCGGCACGAGTCCGGCGGACGCGCCTGCCGAATGGACGGCGCTGCACCGCAAGTTCGCCGAACCCGCCGCGGCGGTCGCGTTCTCGCTCTTCGCCCTCGCCATCGGGCTGTACAGTTTCCGGCGCAACTTCGGGCTGGGGCTCGTGTCGGTCCTCTTTTTGACATTTATCTACTACGCGACCTGGAGCGTGTCGAACCTGTTGGGGGCACAAGGGGCGATTCCGGCGGCGGTGGCGGGCTGGGCACCGGTCGCGCTCTACCTCGTGGCCGGGGGCGTGCTGTTTGCGCTGTCGTGGCGGCGCTGATGACCCTTGCTCGACTCGCTTTGCTCCTTTCGCTGCTGGCGTTGCTCGGCGCGGCAGGGGCGGTCGAGATTGAAATTTTGGAGGCCGACCGGCTCGAGCAGCGCCCCCTGCAGCTCCCCGGCGGCGGCGAAACCGAGCTCACCGTCATCACCGGCTCACCGGTACGGCTGCAGGTCGACGGCGACCTCATCATCGCGGAATACGTCGAGTTCGACACAGAAAGCCGCACGTTGCGCATCGTCGGGCCGGGGAACGTCGGATATGACAACGTGTCGACCGAGGGCCGGGATTATGTACTCGACCTGAGCAGCGGCGAACTCAACTTCCGGGACGTACTCATCTTTACCGAACCGCTCGACATCGAGGGGCTTAACGCGACCCGGCAGCCGGGACAGATCGACATCAGCGCCGGGTTGTTCAGTCCCTGCAGCCGCTGCGAGCGTGACGTGCAGGACTACCGCTTCAGCGCCGAGCGGATGAACTTCTACCCCGGCGACCGCTTGGTGGCCTTTAACGTGACGGTCTTTATCCGCGAGCTGCCAAGCTTTTTTTTGCCGCTGATGGTCGTCCCGCTCGGACCCGAAGAACGCCGCCCGCGCTTTAACCTGACGCGCGGGACCGACACGGAGCGGGCCGAAGTGGCGCTCGACTGGCCGTATGTGTTCGGCGCGAACGCCTTCGGCACGACCTCGCTGCGCCTCTACGCCGACGTCGACGAGGGGGGCAGCAACGGCCCGGCAGAGACGATTCTGGGCGGCACCGTGCAGGAGAGCTACTTCGGCGGCGGCTTCGAGCACCGCTTTTACACGGAGCGCGGGCGGGGCGAGCTGACGTTCTTTTACACGCCACCCTTTCTGCCCGAGGTCGAGGGCGGTGAACGGACGCGCGAAGAGTTCTCGTACACCGCCGGTTTCGAGACCGAGGCGGAGCTTGAAGGCTTTCAGACCGACCTGCTCTTGTCCCGCGACGACGAGCTGAACCCGCGCATCCTAAACCTGACCGCCGAGGCGAGCGACCGCTACGGCGGTTTCACCTTCAGGTACGTGACGCAGACCTACTTCGACCTCGACCTGAGCCCGCTGGACACCTCGTTTTCGCCGAGCTATGAGCAGAGCGAGGGGGCGCTCCGGACCTACGCGCGCGTGCAGGCGAGCCCGGACGAGGGCCTGACCTTTAGCGCCGGACCGTTTACGCTCACGAATCTGCTGCTTGAGGCCGGACTTTACGAAGACTACGCCAACTCGAGCAACACGAGCGCCGTCCGCCCGGAGCTCGTCGTCGGCGGCAGGTCGGTCGTGCGCGCCGGGCGGCTGCTAGGACGGCAGACGCTGACGCTCGCGCCGCTGTCTCCTTTCTCGGGCTCGAGTATCGCGGGCAGCACGAGCTACACCGGGCAGCTCTACACGACGGCGAACCCGGACGGCGAACTCGAGCGCCTCGTCGACTGGACGACGACCCTGAACGCTGAGCAAACCTTTACGGGCGGCTCGTTCGGCCTCGACTTCAGCCGGGTGATTCTGGAGGGCGAGACCCCGTTCGGCTTCGACGTCCGCACCCCGAACAGCCGCACCGCCCTAGACGCCGACCTCCGCTACGCCCCCGCCGACTGGGTCAGTTTGAGCGTCACCGAGACCTACGTGTTCGATGACACCAATGAGGGGGAGGAGGGCGCGGCCCCGCTCCGGACTCGAGCCGAACTGTTCGGCAACCTCGACTATCTCGACCTGACCGTTGAACAGGTCTACGACCCCGAAGAAAACGACGCCGGGCTCCTCGGGGCGAGCGCCCGCGTCACCTCTCCCGGCGAGGTGCTGACGAGCAGCGCCACCTTGAGCGGCGTGTACGACCTCAACCGGACCGAGCCGGTGCGCGGCACAGTCGCCGACGAGTCCGAGGTCGACTTCATCACCAGCGTCGGCTATCTCGACTTCGTGGAGGTCGAGGCGGCGGTCGGTTACGACTTCAACGACGCGACGGGCGACTTCGACTCGAGCTTCGACACCCCCTACGACGGCCTGAGCAGCCTCGAGCCCGGCTCCGAAGCCGCCGGGGAAGCCTCGGTCAAGCCGCTCATTTTAGGCGTCACCGCCGGGACGCTAGAGCAAGAGGACGCGCTCCCCGGCCTCAGCGTCGCCTACGAGCGTGACATCAACTCCGGCGAGACGGAAGAGATTTCGTATGAGGCCGCGACCCGCTTGGGGCCGCTCGAGTTCACCGCCCAGCAGACCTTCGATTTTGAGAACGCCGACGCAGGCGACACGCTCTTTACCCTGTCGTATCCGGACATCGTAGAGCTGCAGGCGTCGGGCTTTACCCCCGTACCGCCGTCCTTTTTGGGCCTCGTCCCCAACCCGACCGATTCGTCGACCTATCAGGTGTCGCTCGAGGACCTGACGCAGCAAGACCTGTCCGAACCGTTGTACGAACTCACCTACGCGACGACCTACGGCGCGTTTGCCGACCCGGACGGCCTGAACGCGCTCGGTTTTAACAGCACCAACCTGACGGGGCGAGTCAACCTCGAGACGACCTTTCTAAGCACGGGCCTCGGACCGCTCGGCTTCGGGCTCGACTTCAGCAGCGAGCTCGAGATCGCTGACGACGCCCTGCCGCTCACCTACCTGAGCAACGCCTCGTCCGAGCTCACCATCGACTTTTTTTCGCGCGTCGGGCTGCAGGGGACGCTCACCTACGCGGCGCAGTACAGCGGCGACCTCGAGACCGGCTTGAGCTCGCAGCAGTTGACCTTGGAGGATTTCGGCCCGACCGTGCGGTTATGGGACGACCTCTACGTGTCAGCGCTCCTCTACGACATTTGGGATTTTACCGAGACTATTCCCGCGTACTCGCCCTTCAACTTTCAGCCCATTATCTCGGTCACGCTTGACCGCTGTTGTTGGGCGCTTAACGCCGCCCTCAACACGAGAACGGGGGGCTTCAGTCTATCGCTCGGCTACCCCGGCACCGAAGAGGCCTTGACCGGGGCCTTCAGAACCGCGCTCGCCTTACCCCGGAGGGAGTACGAAGAATGATTCGTTTACTGAGCTTGTTCGCCCTGCTCCTGCTCGCCGCCTGCACCGGCAGCACCGAACCGCCCAACCCCGTGCTGCTCGTCGTTGGCTATGACAGTACGCCGGGAGCGACCGGCGCAGACATCAGCCTTGTTTTAGACCGATTAGAAGGCGAAAACAGGCTCGACTTCCTTGAGGCGAGCACCCGGCCCCTCACCTCTCCCGCCATCGACTTTGATGTCATCGACCGTGAGGGTGGACGCAACGCCTTGGTCGTGTTGTCGCGAGATAATCCGGTCATTTTAGGAGAAGGCTCGAGGGCGATACTGACGACCTTTTCGCTTACCGGCATCAATCCTGCGGACCCGGCGGGCTTCAGAGAGACGGCTAAGGTCGTCATCAACAGCTTTGCTCGACCCGAGATTTTAGGCCCAACTCCGATCTTTTGCCCCAAGCGCGTACAGGTCACGCAGAGCGGCAACTACGCGGCGGTGCTAAACGACCCGAGCCTCTGCGGACTGCAGGCATTACCGTTCATTGACATCTTGGACCTGCAGGGCTTACGGCTTTTGGAACGTCTCACCAACGTCGGCGGGCTGTCGGCGAGCAACCTCTATCTCGCCCAGGGCGCGTCCGAAGACCTGCTCTATTTCGCGGCCCGTGAGGCCGGTTCTTTAGAGCTTCGCCGGGCCACCATGCCCCGCCCCGGCCAGACGTTCGGCCCGAACGACCGCGTACCCGTCACGGACATCACGAACGTTGACATCGCGGGCGGTCAGAACGACGCGCTCGACCTGCAGCGTTCCGGCAGCGGGGCGGAGGAGCGGCTCGTGTTCTTGTACCGCGAATCGCTCATCAGCGTCACCGGTTTCAGCGGCGAGGAGGAGGTCGAGGAAGAGGTCAATACAGGCAACCGCACGAACGCCTTTGTCCTGCGCGACGACGAGCGGACGCTCGAGGGCACCTTTATCCTCAGCATCCCCGACGACAATACCCTGACCTTTATTCCGCCCCCGGCCAGCCTCGAGACCGTGAGCCCGGAGGCGACCGCCTCTTTCGGCGCGGTCAGCGCGACTTTTCAGTCCGTTCGGGACAACGCCTATTTCGCTCTGCCGGGCCAGGTTGCCGTTCTCCCGCTCGCGTCGTTCAGCTCCGGCGACGACATTCCCGACCTCCGGCCTGCGGACATCCCCATCCCGCAACTCACTAACCCGAGTTTCATCACCTTCGCGCAGGCCGTCCCGCCGACGGCAGTACCAGCCCCAACGACGCCCTAACGTTCCGGTTCGTTCGGCGGCTCTTGCTGAGCGGGAGGGCTCTCGAGCGCCGGACCCTGTACCGGACCTTCCGGACCTTGGCCGCCGCCCCAATAGAGCGTCGTGCGCGGCGTCGCCAACGCGATTCCCTCGGCGTCGAAACGGAGTTTCAGGCGGCGCAAAAACTCCCGGCTGACCCCCCACTGTTCTTTGGGCAGCGTCTTGAACAGCACC
>QQTW01004552.1_pt1 | contig 10412 bp, 9 predicted proteins | sample 1904831 | NCBI WGS metagenome assembly QQTW01 (sample SAMN09435610, study PRJNA476489) | Subsurface metagenome, whole genome shotgun sequencing project.
GTCAGTACGACGGCGACGAGTACTCGTAGATAAACCATTGTACTTGTTCACTTGTATAAATAAACAAAAACGAACGTGAAGCAAACTGGGAAATTTGCTAGAGTGAACGATGGGGCCGATGAAAGGGAGACCCATTCAACACTTTTGGGCTATTCATGGGGCCGCGACGAATGTGGCCCTCCCAGCAAGGTAAGTAGATGATGTGCTGGCGCACCCTAAAGAGAGCAAGAAGGTCGTATTGGACATTGACTACTGTTTGCCAATGCAACCAATATACACCAGTGTGGGTACACATTCTGCAACATTGTTCATGATCCTGTTGGGATCCATGAACCAGAAAAGAACTCCGACTGGTCGAGCGGCCGACAAGGGAAAAAAGCAAAGCAGGCCCATCAGGCAACCTTTTTCTTTCCCCTCAAGTACATGCGGAAAACGATCGCAAGAGGAAGGCCGCTAGGTTGATGGCCGAGCAAGGAACAGGGTCATCCAACGAAGCGTCCGTGCGACAAGGCTGAAGTCAAGGGGGCTCTGTGGGGAATCGAGAGCTCTTTTGCTCTGTTCTCGGATTTGCTCCCCACCTGTGCCCGTAGATCTGATGCCGCATTGAGCCAACGGCCGGGTGCAGCTGTACGGCCCGGGGAAAGTCACATACAGAAAGAAAAAACTATAAATCCATCGAGAGAAACAGATCATGTGGAGCGCAAGTCATAGAGATGACGGTTGACGTGAAAGTCGATCCCATCCACGTAAGTGAGCAGCTTGAGTTCGTCTGATCACACCTATGATTTCTTGCAAGTGGAAGCTAGCAGTAAACTTACTAATAATACCTGCGGAATAGGCTTGATTGCTTTTTTTCTTTTTTCTTGGATACTAAGCACCACCAAAGGTACCTACTCACTCCGAGTCATGGAGCATGGTAAGTAATAATGACCAAGATCTTTGTGATGGCGCTCACGTTAGACAGCCCCGCTTTGGCCCGCCGATTTCTCAACCAAGAAGCGCACAAAATGGTAAGCAGCATGCATGTCGATATTGGGTCCAGGCAGGCATCTTTATTGTGAATGTGGGCTGCGCTGTTTTTACATTGGTTACCGAACTCCACATCCGTCAACATCGTCCTATCAACCTCCAACCTACTTCTTCTGCATAAGACCGACAGAGACCCGATACCCGTCCAAGTAGTTACTCTCGCCTTGAACTACAGTACAAGGGCTGACATCTGGAGTGCCCAGACAAAGCGACTTCAAGGATGCTCTTATCGCGGCAGGCCCGTTGGGTCGTTGCGCAGCCTCGCACAGAGAAGAAGCATGAACTCCACGGTCATTCTTTGGCTTATTTGGCTTATGTGGAATACACACCCTCAACCATTACTCATCAGACTGCATTGGGGGCCGGAAGTAATACAGTGACACCAACTACACCGTTTGTTCGAACACTATTTCGCTGTGGGCATTTGTCTTTTCTATCCGAGGAGGCGCATATTCTCACTCATTCTTTCTTTCTTGCCGTGTAAACAACCTTACGGATGATTTACTATGATCAGAGCTTGGCACATTTTCTAATCTTGTACTTGCGCTTCTACTGATCTTCTTCTTCTCTTCTTAACTGAGCCGTATATATCGGCTCTTAGTTCGACATGAGAATGAACTGGCTCGTCCTATTCAGCTGGTCGCTGCTCGAGTTTCGTCTTGCCTACGGTGACAAAGAGACGTCCGCCCTCATTCCCCGGGCCCTTACGGCAGCACCTATTGTCGTCACCCCAAGCGAGTCTCTGGACGGCATTGACGGTTTCTGGTCCACCTTTACATTTCGTATAGGGAACCCGCCGCAAGTCGTGCGCCTTCTGCCTTCCACTGCATCCTTCCAAACGTTGGTTGTGAGACCAGAGGGATGTCCAGCTGGTTGGCTGCAAGACTGTGCCGGCCTTCGCGGGTGGCTGTTCACCAATACCAGCTCAACAACTTGGTCGGATAGGGGGCGATGGGAAATTTCTATACAACAGAACCTTCACCCCCCTAGAATTGGTCAATTTGGCTTGGACAGTATCGGGATCGGCACAAGTGGGCCAAAATTGGATCAACAAGTCATAGGTGCCGTCGCTAGTGAGACCTATTTCCTAGGCCTATTTGCCCTCAACCCGAGGGCAATGAACTTCACTTCCGTCAACGACCCAATACCGAGTCTTATGACGAACCTGAAGACCAATGGATCCATACCGAGCATCTCCTTCGGGTACACTGTGGGAGCGCCGTACAAGCTGAAGGGAGTCACTGGAAGTCTCACCCTCGGAGGGTACGATAGTTCCAGATTTACACCCAACAATCTATCTGTCGAATTCGCTCCAGACAATACCCGGGATCTCCTAGTAGGACTGCAGTCTATCACAGCCACTAATGCTACTGAGGAGAACTTACTACCTACCGGTGTTTTGACATACGTCGATTCGACAGTACCGTACATCTACCTTCCCCTGGAGGCATGTCAAAGATTTGAGAGAGCCTTCGGTCTAACGTGGGACAACAGGACCCAGCTATATCTTGTCAATGAAACTCTACATGCCGAACTTGTCTCACAAAATTCAAACATTACCTTCAAGCTTGGCAACCAGGCAGCTGGAGGAGAGACGGTGGATATAGTGATATCATATCAGAGTTTTGATTTGCAGGCCAGTGCTCCACTTAGTACCTCGAGGTTCTTCCCATTGAAGAGAGCAGACAACGCAACACAGTATACGCTGGGACGGGCCTTTTTCCAGGAAGCTTATCTGATTGTCGATTGGGAGCGCCGAAATTTCTCGATTTCACAATGTGTTTTCCGAGACAACAATCCCCAGCGCATTGTTCCGATTGCTTCAGTCGATGCCCCTGATCCCGCGCCTTTACCTCCAGCGGAGGGAAGCTCTCTCAGTACAGGCGCAACTGTTGCCATCGCTGTCGTGGTCGTCGTAGTGGTTCTTGCCCTTGCTGCGGTGGCGCTTGCGATCTTCCTCATAAAACGCAAGCGACGTCGTGCCGCTGCCAAAGATGAGCCTGAGCCTGAGCCACAGCGAGAAATCGTGGAGGTGGTGAAGGTGGTGCCGGCAGAAGACTCTGAATATCGGAAACCTGAACTCGACGGCAACAACGGGAATACGCCTCGTGGGCCCGGGAATATGAAACTGGATTACGGTTTCGGCACCAACTCAACGCTCATGTCTCAACGCAATTCGGTCAGCAAAATCGACCTTTTGACGCCGGCATCGGAGTTGCCCAGCCCTCCGCTTCCCCAATTCGAACTGGCGGCCGAAGAAGTGCCTCGACAAGAGTTCGGTGACACGTCTGAGGAGATACGTTTCCGAACCGCCAAGATGCGAAACAGACAAAAACGAGCGATGGGATCTTACGGATCGAGCGTCACGGAGACCGAGAGCCAGTCAGGAGACGTCTCAGGCGACAACCCCGCTGCAAAACCACCAACCGAGCTCCCAGCCACAGAAGCATCTAAAGACCCAGCACCAGCTTCCACACAGGAACCTCCCAAACCCACCACGGAGCCAGCTGGAGATGACGTAGCATCCAATCCACGTGAGTCCAAAGCCGCAGTCTCTCCTGGACCGCAGCGGTCCTCGCAAGATCCCATGGATGACGGTCCGATCTCACCATACTCGGTCGGGGACCAGACAGGGTTCTTCAACAACACGCAGCACTCGTACGACACGCCGTTCACCACCCCACCGCTGGGAGCGGGCAACGATGGATTTTTCGGCGCAACTATGAAACAATGAATGGGGTCGTTTATGCTTCATGTTTTTAGCTAGGGATTTATCTTAATGGTTTTTCGTGCGCGAGCGTTACTTCCTCGATCACTCACGCAGAGGCGGAATTGCCATTCTTCGCGACGTATTCCTCTTGTCCGTTTTCCTTCTTGAAAACTACTCTCGTCCCGAACTCTACTGCTCCCATCACTTACCCCATCCGTCCACGCGAGCTCTCGCATGGTCCCACAGTCCACTCCCGGCAACGACCCCCGCCTCCTTCCTACATGTTACCGCCATCCGCGACTCATGACGTCCAGCCCTGCACCTTTCCGTTCTTACATCTCCCCGCCACGTTTGTTGGCCGCACGTTGTTCTCGGTAGCGTACCTAATAAGTAACTTGCCATTTTCACTCCATCGAGGACACTTGCCGAGTAGCAGGAGCTGCGGATCTGTGGTTCTCCTGTGAGTATTGAATTTGAAACATCATAAATTATTCTACCATAGGCATTCATTTCCCCTTGTTCTCATCGTGCTATCCGTTCATATCCTACCTATACCTCGTGGACAAAGTCTGCCACTAACCGACGGTGTCCTCGACAACGCCTTTCATGACTCGATGACCCCGGCCACTGTTCAAATTGACAGTGACACCCTCTGCTATTTATTTCCACCCCTTTCCCCGTCAACAGGCCCCTTCTAGTAAATCAGTCTCACCTACCAACCTACCCAAACATAAGCTCGCTTCCTCATCTTCCTTTCTGGCCCAGTAATGCTACTTCACCTGTTGCTTCCCCACTACCCATTCCTCTCTCCAAATACGACAAAATAAAACGCAACCCACTCATCTCTCCCACCCAGCTAAAGATCCAAACCCGAACTCACGCAATAATCCCACAAAAACTCCTCAGGAAAGACATCCAAGCCGCAGTTGTTGGATCAAGTGGGTGAATCTAGCTAGCTTCCTTCCAATCCTTGATCATATTGTGTGACCTATGTATCGACCATTTGACCGCGTAGCTAAAGAAACATAATCTACACGTATGTGACGTCCTAATGCAAGCCCTTCCATAACCCATTTGAGATCCGTATCGGTCTATGCCGGCGAGCAGCCAATTTGCTCGTGGCAGCATATACAGGTAGAAGTACAGTTAAAGTACGATAGTTTTTTTCTCGGACCACCACCCCAGTCCATATTCCATTCCCAACTCACACTCCACCTCATCCCCTTGGCCACCACAGTGTATGTACAGACTCTCTCCTCCATCACTTCCAGTAGCACCCCACCGCACATCAAACAATTCCATAAACCCTCTTCGCAATAAAGAAGCACGAGATCCCGAACGCGAGCAGAAACGCCGTGACTAAGACCCCAGTCAGCTACTTGCATACCAACTCACCCCCCCCCAGTCTATCGCATCTCGACTCGACCCCTCCAAATACCCAGATAGCAAAGAAACAGGTAAGGGCAAAAACTCACTCGACCAAAACCAATAGTTATTATCCACCGTCTGGCCCGGAACCTGAACATTCATACCCCACATACCGGTAACGATGTTCATTGGCAGCACGATGGTGCCGAGGACGGTCAGTTTGCCCAGAACGTCGGCGGTTTGTTCCTGGCGCTCGTTCATGCGGATGTTGATTTGCGCGAGGTAATTGGAGTGGGCGCGGGAGAGAAGACTATAGACATGGCCAATTGATCAGTTCAGAAAAGCAATCGGTCAGTCACAGGATTGGCGATGTAGCTAGCGATGTCGAACGTCTTGAGGTAAGGTTATATGTAAAGTTTGTGTCGGTGATTGTAGGGTGCTGGGAAAAAGGGAAAGGGAGAACGTACGTCTCATAATGACTGAGATTACTCGTCATGGTCAAGATATGATCCTGGATATCACCAAGATACAACCCGATTTCGCTGCGCGGCGCGATTTCCCATTGCTGATTGCATCTCTTCGCGAACCCTTTGATCACGTCCGCCTTGTTGCCCAGTAACCGATACAAACCCATAACTTTCTTCCTCGCCTCGCCCACGCGACGAAGCATATCGCCGCCCGACTCGCCGGAGCTGGCATCGCCCGATTCCGACCTCTTCTCACCGTCCTTGGACCTCGAGTTGGCGTTGTTGCTATCGTCCTTTTCGGGCGAGTGGAGTTGTAAGATTGCGCCGTCGATGTGGTCGACTTCGTCCTCGATGGACTGGATAAGAGGGGCGAAGACATCGGTGATGTCGTCGATTATGGCATAGGAGATCCAGTCCGAACTGAGGATGAGGTAGTCTTTTAGTTGGCGGATGCGCCGGCGGACGTTGGCCGGGTGTGGAGTCATGGAGAAGTGGAAGCTGATGACTCCCTCGCGGAACACGACGACATACATGTTGATGGGTTCCAGGAAGTCCTCGCTGTTCATGTCTTGCTCAAACGTCCTGTAATTGACAAAATAGTACTTCCGGAAAAGTTCGACCTTCTCCCGCGCTTCTTGCATCATGATGTCTTCGGCCGTCAGGGGATGTATGCCAAATGTCTTGGAGATGACGCGCATCTCCGTGTCGGTTGGTGAAAGCACGTCTAGCCAGAAGGTCGGACGTGGTCCGTAGCGCTTCGGTTTCTCCTTGGGTTGCTGGGATTCTTTCGATTGTTGAGCATCCTTCGATTGCTGCGGACGCATGGTGTCGTTGGCTTCACGAGACGGCTCTCGCGAGTGCGATTTGATCTCCCCGATAATCGAAGAATGCCGAGTTCCCGCTCTGGATTCGGTCTTGGGACTCAATTCTTGTCGGTAGTCGCTCGCCTCTTGATCGTCATCCTCATCTGAGGATTCGTCGCTAAGTTCAGGCGGGTCTGGGATGAACAGCTCCCTGAACGTCTGACCCGGTTGTAGAAGCTCAGATATAGTCTGACTGTGTATGGTACTTTGGAACTCTTCGTTGAAGTACGTAAAGCGATATGGTGCGTCTTCTTCAGTTCGATGCCAGCCATTTTTCTGCGGTCGTAGTCGACCACCAACTAAAACGGGCTCACTGATTTTCTTCGCACGAATGCCTTCACTTCTCACCTCTTTTTCTTCGTAGCTCCACTCTTCCAGGACAGATAGGTCAGGCCATACTCTGGCTCTTCTTCTCCGTGATCCGCCTCGGACACTACCTTGGTCCGGATGCATGTAATCATCTTCTGCCATTTCTGACATACCCTCCAGCGGAAAACAGACATCTTCTTCTGCTTGAAGTGCCACGGTCCTCCTCCGTTGATCGGGAGGTAACTTCCGAGGGGCGGAGGGGGAGCCTATGGGCTGATCTGAGCCAGCACCGTCGTCAATGTCAATAATGTGATCAGTGAGTATAGGAGCGGTTGCTCGTCTATCTTCCATGGACCTGGACGGGACAAAGGAACCAGCCACCATCACATCGTCGTAAGTGACTTCAGGCCCAAGCTTTGGGCTAGCGGGCACAGAGGGCGGATTGTTAACGTCATACTCCAGCTGCGGATCCGAAGAAGGCTCTCTCGTCAATCCATGTCTTCGGTGCTGACTCGACCTTGACCGCGATGTATCTGCTGAAGGTCGGCGGAGTTGTGAGTCAAGGCCATTTCCTCTACCTTGATACCCTAGTCCCCCGTACCCTGAGCCCACACCAGATTTGGGCCTGTCGTGGTTGCTAGAGGACATCAAAGGAGTGTGATCATCTGTTGCTTCCCCGTCCTCATCACTGTCACCCCCAGAAGAACGATGGGATCTGTACGTTCGTGGCCACCTGTCATGAGAGCCAAAGGGATTTGTGTATGCCGGACGAGCTGTGGCATTGCTATTCTGTGTTGACGGACCTGGTCGCTGGTTAATTCTACTCTCTCGCCGAGCACGCATCGGTGGATGATCGCTATCGAAACCCTGCCGTCAGCGAAGATTCTCCCAGCTCTGAGGGCAGTGCTTTCGGTGAAGTCCATACCGGTGATCCAACAACGCCTGACTGTCTAAACTTGTGCTGCTAAAATTCCTCCCACCGGATTGACCCAGTTTGTAGAGCGGAGGACGCGCTGTCGACGAACCAGGAACATCCAGCAGGTCATGGTTCGACCTCGACGGGTCAACGGTACCAGCATCTTCTGAGGGCGTGGCAAAGGACTGACGTCGATTGCGTTTGTTTCTCCCACCACGGCGTGTTCTCTTTCGCCTAGCGCCAGGTGGCCGTTCTCCTTTATCTAATGGTAATGCATTGCTGGTTGACTGGGTGTTGCGTAAGGCTTCTGTTGGCCGTTGCGATCCGTACTGGCTGAGAGAAGGGGTGGCCTCTTGACTGGTATTTAAGCCGTTATCTGGAGGTGAAGCTGCCATCAATTGAGATAGATATGGTGGAAATATGAAAAGATGTTTCAATTGACTGAGATATGTGTGTTGTTGATTAACGCAGTGTTCTCTAAAGTTTTACGAAGCTTTGCGGAGGTGACGATCATTATCGTCGTAGTCGTAGTGCTAAATCTACCGAGATATCAAACCAACACCCAAACACATAGTTGGATTTGATGGTAAGTGTTAATGATCAACGTCAACAACATCACAAAATCAAATATTTGATCCTGTATGTACGAAAGGTAACACTGCATTTAGCCGACTCCCCACAGCCGTTGACGGAAGTTCAACGCTTAATCGGGTGGTTAACTGCTTCTCTAGCAGAGCTCGGTCAAAACATCGATTGAAATTTCTTACAAGCTTGACTTGATCTAGTACGGGGTAAAATTAAAGATACATCGAATGATCATTGCTTGGTATATGTGCCATCCCTTCAATCCCCAAGTTCAGAAAATACCACGCTCCAATTTATGCAATGCAACCAAATACATCCCGAAATCCCATCAAAATAACTCCTCCATAGATTCACGAACCCAGGCTTCATATCATATTGCCCATATCAATAGTCGAAGGGGCGAAGCTCTGTACCGACTTGTTCGGCTGATCCAACGACATCCTATCCCCACTAAGCACCCGCACCACCTTCTTATCTTTCCCAGGCTTTGCGACAAGCACTTGTGCCGGGCAGACAATGATTTCCTCATCTCCGAGGCCGGAATCGTCACCTTTCTTCACCACCAAGGGGAAGAGCACCATCCTTACCACGGCCTCTTCTGCTTCGAGCTCCTCATTAGAGTATGTATCACCACTGCGCTCGTTCATGACCGCAGCGTTGAAGTAAACCTTGCGGACCAAGTCTCCGTTCGTGTCATACTGGGGCTGAAGAGGGGGAAGCATGATGTACTCTGCCCGCTGTGTCCGCATCTCGATCGACAACTCGACTGCGGCCCGCATGACTTTCCTTAATGATTCTTGAATTTGATTGATCAAGTGAGATGGAGGTGGTAAGAAGGTCGACAAGGTATGAAAGATCTCCTGCACAACAGCTTCAGTGTCTTGCGCTCGTTGCGCTTGGAATGCTTCTCTCTTCGAAAGAAGCATTAGCGTAGTCGCTCGCCATCGATGAACCGCTTTCATCGGTCCTACTTCCGCCAGTATCTTCTCAAGCGACTTGAGTTTTTGACGTTGTTCTCTATCCATGCCGAAGAGATACCTTGTAAATATGAATTCCCATACCATGGTCATGACCACAGACATGAAGACATCTCTTCTCTTGATTCGGTCGGCAAGATAGCTATCCACGTCTGAACCGTCTAGTATAGCGTTGTCGAATCGGTCAATTATCTTTTCGTCCGCCACCTCACTCGTAAGGCGACAGGCTTTCATATCTGAGAACTTGGAAAACCGTAGCACCCACTGCTGTACATGCTGACACAACTGCTGGCACTGGCTGTCGAAATAGTCCTCGTCACGAGTAACGAGGACATCGTCACTCGGCTTAGATGCTAATATCTGTTGTTGCAGTACCCTGACTTGCTCTTTCGCAGCCTCGAGCTCAACGCGCAGTCTTCTCACCTCAGCATTCTTATCCTCTAGAGCGATGCTGATTTCGTGCCGAACAATGTCCTCCATCCCAGTCGATAGATGAACATGCTGTTCTCGAAGATCCTCGAGTTCCTTCGCAGATTGTTGCCATTGCTGCTTGGTAGCTTCGTGTTCAAGCTGCAGCTCCCGGAATCGCCGATCTTGATCAGCATTGAGAGCCGTGTTTGTAGCAATAAGATTCTCATTGACACCTGTCAAACGTGCCACTTCTTTCTGCACCCATTCTAAAGTCTCTCGTAGCTTGACAATCTCGGAGTCTTTTTCGCGTAATTGAAGATCACGTGTTCCCAGAGCCTCTTGAGCGGCACTCTCACTGCGACCGTGGGCGTGATTCAGTTCCTCGAATCCTCTCTCTGCCTTGGTCTTTGCATCCTGGAGCAATCGGTTTTCTGACGCGAGTTGATCAAGTTTCGTCTCTAGGTCGATGATCTGCATGCTCTGGCGCCGCCGGACGCTGTGCGGCCGCGTCGGTGAAAGTGGAGATCCATGCACGTCACCCCATCCCTCCTGCGATCATTACGTTAGTCGCAATCAATTCTCAAGCAATTTAATTACAAATAGATGCGGAATAAGTAACTTACATAGACATCAGCCATGTCCCTGGCAAGGCCTTTGCCTTTGTCTTTGATGGGATCATATGTTGACGAGGACGGAACACTACTGAGGTCGAAGCAGAAGAGGCCGTGGTAAGGATGGTGCTCTTCCCCTTGGTGGTGAAGAAAGGTGACGATTCCG
>QQTW01004553.1_pt1 | contig 10411 bp, 8 predicted proteins | sample 1904831 | NCBI WGS metagenome assembly QQTW01 (sample SAMN09435610, study PRJNA476489) | Subsurface metagenome, whole genome shotgun sequencing project.
ATAAGGAGGAAGCTACGCAGGGAATATGAACGCACCAAGGGTGTCCGCCGCATTCAAAGACCGGCCCATGAACCTTCTTGGCTAGATTACGCCAGTTCTCAACCTGCCACGTACTGACGGCCTCGGCTTCGATTTCGAGGTCTGGGAATTCCCGAAAGACTCGCGATTTCATGCCCTCATCTACGGCCACAACGGGAGTTAGCAATTGCCTACATCATATAGATGTTTGGAAGAACCCACAGTCATCCGCACGAGGTTCGGCTTCGAGCTCGGCTTCGGCCTCCGGCTCGACATCATCAGTCTCGAGCTGCTGCGGACCGATAATGGCGACATCATGCTTCTCGTCAAACTCCTCTGGATCGACCAGCATCGGGCTATTTGGAGCCTGTGCATGTATTGAATCAATATCAGCATCCTGTACTATATGTACGTACGTTGCCACACTGAACGCGAGTAATATATAGAGCTAACAGTTCCACTTACAGGATCCATGTTGCCCTACAAACGCCTCGAGGGCGCGAGCGAATAATGATCTCGCAGACAGAACCAAAGTGTTCTCGATAATCCCAGTCGTGGTGTGTCGTCCACCAACGGGTGTCTGAGGCTAGTATGAGGTTGGTAGCGTTGGTGGTGGTTCTGGCACAAGCTTATAGGTTCGCCGAAAACGTCGACGATGAGTTGGCGATTCGATGACGAAAGGCGAGACGCGAAGTCCTCCTCTAAGCTCGAAGCTGCTAAGATCCCCCGCAAAAGTTGGATGTCCTTACAACCGAGCAGCAAGAACAGGGCGATGAGGTGTATAAACACAAGTCACAATAAGCACGTGAATGTTCCAACGTGTGTTTGTATGGATATTCACAACGTTGCTGGGTTTCCGGAAACTTCTACAACAGCAACTCGACCAACACAGAGCTTTAACTAGGAGTTATTCACTGCAGCTTGAATGAAGGAGACAGTCATGGTTAGTGGCAGCCGCTTCAGGTGAATTTTCGAATTCAATTCAAGCACGCTCTCCTTCCTTTCACCGTGGTCGTCTGCAGATGAACAATTTGAAGTTCCCAGTCGTTGCTATGGGTTGTTTAAGAAGTAGTTTCGAACAAGTCCCTTGGATCATCCTGGCATTCCAAATATCCCCTGATACTCCGTACTCGATCTATCATCATCTGAGTCACTCCAGAATTGATTTACAGTGTACATTATCTGGTTTTAATGGATTGCAATCTGCCTACCACTGTTACTTGCGAATGTCATTGCACTTCTCGGTCCTCTTCTATGGAGGGGCGAATTGCGCTTTTGGTCAGTGACGCCCCCCGCACGGGACATCAAAGCTGCGTCCATGGTATTTCCAGTCAGCACCTCGAACAACGTCCATCCATCGCCTTGACAGCATCTTCCCTACTCCTCAGAAGCCATGACTTCCATTGCGACGTCTCTATCCAAGGCTTTGCCTAAACCGAAATACACTGGTACTGAAGAGTCTGTGCCAACCTATGCGCAGCCCAAAGGACCTCGAGTGCTGGGTGCTAGCTCTCTCAATGATACTCAGCTAGTAGTCAAAGTAAGTCTGATCTCCTCTAAAGGGAAGTCCGTTGCTGATGAAAGCACACAGCGTGCTGGACCACCGCCGTATGGCAAACGTTCAGGATGGCGACCTCGCGCGCCCGAAGACTACGGCGACGGGGGCGCCTTTCCCGAGGTTCCAGTCGCCCAATATCCGCTGGACATGGGCAGAAAATCTGGACCATCAGGGAATACGCTGGCGGTGCAGGTAGATGCAGAAGGAAAAGTCAAGTACGATGCGGTCGCACGGCAAGGCCATAACGACCAGCGTATCGTGCATGCCTCGTTCAAGGACCTGATCCCACTGCGGCAGCGGGCCGACGCTGGTGAGGTCTCGCTGGAGCGCCCCTCGGAGGAGGAAGTAGCGGCGCAGACAGAGAAGACAGCAAATGCATTAGCTGCGTTGGTATCGGGTGCGGTGGCAGCACAAAAACCGAAACATATGAATAACCTGCAACGAAAAGACCCGACATATGTTCGATATACGCCTGCCAATCAGATGGGAGACAACAGCAAGAAAAATGATCGAATCATGAAGATTGTCGAGAGACAGCGCGACCCCATGGAACCACCCAAATTCAAACATAAGAAAATTCCACGTGGACCACCATCGCCACCGCCTCCCGTGATGCACTCTCCGCCGCGGAAACTGACCGCGGAAGACCAAGAAGCGTGGAGGATCCCCCCGCCAGTGTCCAACTGGAAGAATCCCAAAGGATACACGGTTCCGCTCGATAAGCGCCTCGCGGCCGATGGTCGAGGATTGCAGGACGTGACGATCAACGACAAATTTGCGCAGTTCGCCGAAGCGTTGTTCACCGCCGACCGACATGCTCGAGAGGAAGTCCAACAGCGGGCTCTGATGCAGCAGCGACTGGCCGAGAAAGAGAAAGCACAGAAAGAAGAGCATCTGCGGCAACTCGCGCAGAAAGCGCGCGAGGAGCGTTCGTCGGCGATCAACAACCCCCGACGCCCATCCCGCTCATCTCGATCCCCATCCGACAGTCGCAGCGCCAGTCCCTTCTTGTCCCGCTCCGCTAGCCCCTCCTCGGACGATGAAGCAGCCCAAGAGCGGCTCGAGATGCGTCAAGAGCGACGTCGCGAAGCCGAGCGTCAACTGCGTCAATCGCGCATGGGTGCCGAACGGAGACTGCAGGTCCTCGCACGCGAACAGAACCGAGATATCTCAGAAAAAATCGCCCTCGGACTCGCGAAACCCACGCAATCGAGCGAAACGATGTGGGATAGTCGGTTATTCAATCAAACGAGTGGTTTTGATACCGGCTTCAACGAGGACCAACCCTACGATAAACCCTTGTTTGCGGCGCAAGATGCCATTAGTAGCATCTATCGACCCCGAGCTGGGGGTGAAGATGATGAATTAGGCGAGGAAGAACAAGGGAATGAACTCGAACGGATCAAGAAAGCTGGGCGATTTGATGTGCTTGGTCGAGCGAAGGAGGGGTTCAAGGGTGCTTCGGATGTAGGGGTATATTTTGCCATTTATTCACCCTCTTCGTCTTCTTTTCTTCCACCCTTCTCTGCCCTGCAATCCAGACTATAACCGATTCATTTCATTCTCAGCTGACTATTGGGATTCTCAATTCCAGGAACGTGACGGACCTGTCCAATTCGAGAAAGACATCACCGGCGAAATGCCCGCCGCGGGAGCAGATCCATTCAAGGAAGTCGATGACTTTCTCTCCAAAGTTGAGCAGACCGGTGGTGGAGCTGGTGGCCGCGGAGCAGCGAGCAACGGCGGCAGCGGCAAGCGATACGGTCTCGAGAATGATCACAAGGAGTCTAGAGCGAAGAAGAGAGCAAGGGTGGATGATGACGATGATTGAGATGAGACAGACGGTCTGCTCAGTCTTTTTAGGGTACAGCATTGTGCGGTTCGATGAGGCCGAGCCCATGTCCGACAGCGTTCTTTTTAAATCGTTACTTTCCTGGTTCTTCTCTTGGTCCTGTGAATCTTCATCGGCATGCACGTCGTTATTATAGTAATTTCATGCTCCAACATGCGTGGATGCAAGTAGACTTCAACCGTTGCGAAACTGCCATCTCCCATCGTGACATAAATATCTTCGTATTATTTCATAGAGGATTAAGTGCATCTGATAAATGGAGATGAGATTTCAGACAATTACGCTAGAACTAGTGGGTATTCCGTCGCTGCAATCCGCGTTACACATGAGTAGAGATGATGACAAGCGCCTCCGGGGAATCTTTACTGTAAGCTAAATAACGAAGACCTGGAAAGAGAGGAAGAGCGAAAGAAGAGGAGGAACGAGGACGCCAAGCTTATTGTTCCTCATGCACCACGGTTCGGCGCTACCACGGCACCATTGATGCCATTCCCGTTCGCATGCCCCTCTGCGGCTTGTCCATTCGGCGAATTAACCAGCTCGACATTTTCGTGCCGCTCATCGATTCGATCAACCAGCTCGCGGAACTGGAAGCGTAGATGACGTTGGTACCACCATCCGATGTAGGCGACGACAGCAAGGAAAGCGGTAGCGGAGATGCCGATGGGGAGCCAAGTGTCTCGAGCATAACGGATACGGATGGCGTTATTGCTGGACAGAATCATCCAGGTTTTCTTACGGACCCAATCCCGCATGCTGAGCTGGCAGAGACAGTTGCGGTAGACGCCGATGATCTGCATCATCGTGCCACCGACGGCAATAAAGACGGCCGGAAAAGCGAAGAGGCCCACCAGGACGTGCCATGCCGAGATGGGCCTCGTCACGGCTGGGTCCGTCGGGACGACCGCATGCCATCTTTCGAAGCGAGCAAGATCCCACAGCCAGAGGAATGTGAGCAGAAATTGAAAGACCGAGTAGAACAGATGCGTGCCGGCTCGACAGCTGATTCCAACGGTCGGGGTATAGTAACTCTGGAAAAAGGCTAGGACAGATGGCATGAGGGCCAAGAAGATGGCCCCGCCAGCAACGCCGACCCAGTCCCTTTTTTTCATCTCACATCGCTGCCGGAGGTCTTCCAGGTGAGGGTAATGGTCCTGACACAGTTGGTTGATCCATTGTTTCTTCCGCTTGCCCCGGTTCCACATCGCCACTGGTCGATAAACTGATTGATAGACCGGAGCAAGTCGGGGCATGAAGCGGAGGAGCCGCGTAGGAATCAATCGGGAGATGCGACCTTGCCCCATCTCAGCGTTCTCGTCGTGGTACCATCGGGGGCAATGCTCGGGGAGGGTATGGCTGCCTCGACCCACGACGCTCTCGAAGACAGTGGGATTGTTTCCGGCCAGCAGACAGGCGCCGACGATGGACAGATGTGGAATCGTCATCCACCAGATCCCAAAGGCGAGCGCGTGCGAGGTGTCGCGATCACCGAGTCGATTCTGCAGATCGAGCACGGCGTAGACGAAGGCGGCCGTGTAAAAGACGACGGGGGCACCGGTCATCGACCCAAAGCCGTGTTGAGCGGCCATCATCGAGCGTAGTCGAACCTTGATGTTCTCGATCGCGATCTGAACCTTCTCCGTCCGCGGCTCTTTGGCCAGGCCCGCCAACATGTCCGTCACGTCATCGTAGGCAGGATCGGGGTCCAGATTGCCCACCAAGAGCACGAAGAGTATCCTCGCCCTTACGTCGACGCGCACGCGGTCGTTGTCGATCTTCTCGCGTACAAACGCTAGGAGTCTCTGATCCAGACTGCCCTCGTAGAATCCGCTGAGGAGCATGGGTCCGGCAAAGGCAAAGGCGACAGCGACCCAGATGATCGTGTCGAGTGCGACCCATATTCCAGCGGCGATGGCCAAGAAAGGGACGATGGGCAACTGCGAGATTCGATTGAGGTTGACGTCGAAAAGCTTGTCCGAGACTGATAGTTTCACCCGTCGCGGGACGGTTAAGCAAAAGACGACCGAGGGGATGATGAACCCGGCTAGCGGAATGACCCATTGGCTGAATTGATTGCTCTGCGACAGCTCCCAGCCGCGACAGTTTTTCTTGCACCAGGAGTACGGCACCCGCACCTCAGTCGTGCCCTCGGGACGACCGTTGTAGGCGGCCTGGCATGGAAACTGTCCCTGCCGTAGCGTGGCAGCGTCGATATCGAGATAGGGACCGGTTCGGACGACGGAGCCGTTGATCACTTCCAAGGATTCGGCAACGGCCATCTTACAGCAACGGTCGGCGAAGAACTGGCCGCCCAGCTTCGGGTGTCGGGTGATCGTCTTGATGCTGGCGAGTTCTGGGAAGAGCTCCGCGACAGAGGTATAATTGTCTTGGCCGAACACAACGCCGGCCGACAGCAGGAGCACCGCCGACGGCGCCCAAAGATGTGGACCGAGCATCATGGATTGTAGCACTGATCGAGGCCTGGGACGCAGGTGGCCTATGTTCCGATCCCTCGGATCGATTCGAGTTGGTCGCCCATACTCGTTCTTCCCTCGTTGATTTCCTCCAATAGGGATAACTCATATTTGATGGGGCCTGACCGTTTTGATATAGAGGCCGGGGGGGTCATGAGCCCGACAAAATGAGGCTGAGCGGCCTTCACGGTGTGCTGACATTGGTTGGTTGCGCCACGACAACTCCATGTTCAGCTCGGGCTTGGGAATTCACTGCTGCAGCCTTCGAACTATCCCATCCCATCTTCAGCCTCAAATCTTGACCCCAAAGCCGTCGACATCTTTATCTTGTTCTCAAGATACCTCTCATGCCTCTTTATTTGCTGAGTTGTTCATGTATTCTAGCCTTTCCCGAGCCATCTTTCTTTTCAACAGGATCGTTCTTCACCATGCCTGTTCCTAATCGTGCCAAGATGGAGGGCGGCTCCGCCCTCCATCTTGGCACGATTTAAGCCCCCCACACGGGTGATCAAATGATGGACTGGACCCGCAATCGATATCCCCCGGATTAGACACGGGAAAGGGAGCAAGCAGCAACCGCACTCTAAACTCACCAACACCTCGCCACCCATAGCCCCAAGTGCCCTACAACCAAGCGTCAGCATCGATAGACTTCAAAACAAGGCGAGTCGTCTTTAAGCTGCTTACAAGTTACCCCTCGCCGCGATCCTGACGTCAGAGAGAGAAGCCACATAGAGCTATTAAAAGTCAGTCAAAGTCTGTGCTGACGAGTTGAATGTTCGCTTACCAAGGTGTGGTCCAAGAGCCGCTGCAATATATCTCCGGAACGGGTTAGTTGACAACGTCGCAATAGTCGGCAGTTAGCGGTCCGTCGCTTACCGTGGTCCCTATCAAAACGAGCCGAAAAGCTCGATAATGCAATCAATAAACCGGCCCGTTGATTACCGTAAACCGCTAAGCCAGCCCAAAGGAATCCTCAATTGAACGCCTTACCAATCTTGAACCTTGTCACGAGAATGAGTCCATATGAGGACTAGAACATCTGTAAGGGATGAGGCGTTCGACGTCCCTTACAGGAGTAGCGGATGACCCTTTTGGTGACATTGCGTTGGTTTGGGCCGCATACCCTAATCCCGGCACGCGGGCGACCAAATGAATGGAGGTGCTCAGCAGTAGCTCTAACAGCCGACCATTATCGCCGCCGTTACCATGGGGAAACTGAAGTAAATCTTCACCGTAAGTGCGATGGAAGTTCAGTCTTCGTCATCCTAACGACGATGACAATGATTACTGCTTAGCAGATGTGGTTACTGCTGGGCACCCCGATTTATTTTGTCAGGCGCGTCCTTGGCTATAACAAGCAACCAAACACTTCCCAAACCTTTGTTTTTAAGGCGTTTTTCGTTATGAGAAGTGCACCCAATCGGTAACCAGATCACCTTGTTCGAAGAGGACATCTCACTCCATCCGATTCCGTTATACTCTGACCAAGGTCGCCTGTATCGTAACAAGTCCCTATGAACATAATCAGAAATGTTATTACAACACACCACAGCAATCGAAGGAAAAGCAGGATCAAGCCTCGTAGACCTTTTAGCATGACGACATGATGTATCGAGGGTGGCACAGTCAATCTCAACGCGCAGTAACCGCTTGCCTCAATAATTAAGGTATCCTTGATACTTCTCAAAGTCATGCCTTATCAGCACTATCAGGCTATCCCAGCCGCAGAGGGATGATACACCGCTAGATGTTGATGGTGTCTATCCACTCCGTTGTGTTTATAGCGAGTACGGGTCTAGGCACCTCGGTTTGTAGAGGCTAAAGGCCTTCTGCCTATAGCCGTCCTGAGTGAGTTTTGGTCTATATAGTGAGGTCTAAGACCTCGAGTCCTTCTAGCAATTCAGTCGTTCAGAATCAGTCTCGCAACAGTGTTTGTCCGGTGTTACAAGCTATTTCATAGCTGCGGGTTACTGTGTGGTAGGTGTCGACGTGAAAATTGTCACATTTTGACCGAGCGAGAAACCTTTGATTATCTTAGCTTTCTATCCATGTAGGGGACCAAAAACACCGAACAAGCTCAGTAGTCACCGCGATGAGAAGAGGCTTGCAATCATCATGATCATCATAAGTGTGATGAAGGCTGGATAACCTTCACCATCAGTCCCATGGAAGAAAGGCTGATATCACCTCATCAGTGAGATAAAGGTTAGATCATTCGTCAGAAGGGTGACGGGAGTTTCTTCGCTGTAAGGGTGATGAAGCGGTTATTGCTGCGCTATTCCGTCTGTTTTGTCACCCGCCTGGTGCGCTACGTCGGTTTTTATATGGGAAACTCTCTTGATGATCTTGCCATCTATTAGAATCTGGTGGGTATAGATGACGGATAGCAAGTCCAAGACAAGGACTCGTTTCTTTACAACCAAATGTACTCCTATGGTTGCTACTTTCCGACCAAGTTGGAATATCCTAGCTAATCCTCCAAACCCATCCATTCCTCCTCCGCATCGTCCACCGTCATCTCATCGCCATTTGTCTGGTCGTCAAGTGAAGTATTGATAGCTCCGTTGCCATTAGCCGTTGGAAGATCGTCTAACTCAGCGAACAGAGCTTTCGCATCAACTGTCTTCTTGGCGCCGTTGATACCGTTCAACGTAGTTGCTTGCGAGGGTGTTTGATTGGAAACGGGTTGAGTGAGTAGGTAGTCCAGCGTGTAGATATTTTCGTCGGCACTAAATGCCGTTCATTGAAATTAGCCGCCGTTTGATAGTCCATGAAATCCCAATGGAGAAGCCTTGAGGGGCAAACAAGAACGGAAGCAAACTGAACTTACAGTCTCGTGAGCTCATCTCTGATTCTTCCCACCGCTCTCATCCCAATTCGAAGCTCTTCCTCCATCTGACCCCGCTGTTCCCGAATCCATCGCCCGTGCGTCGACAGTAGAGCTTCGATCCACAATAGGTTGAATTCGAGATGTGGCGAGTCCTCGGTCATCTGTGCCACGAAACGTAACATCCTGCTTACATACACCGCTGGCATCCCCTTGATGACCAGTTGGATATTCGATGCGGGGATGCTTTCGTAGACGCGCCGGATCAACGAAGGCATGTTCAACCGAAAGGCCATGACCAGAGCCCGGAGGTGGTCTCCGTCGGAGAGTGCGGCAAGGGTGCTAGCGGGTGTGATGGTCGTATCCAAATCAAAAGGGTCGAATTGGATAGATTGATCGAGGGAATAGATCAGCAGACCTTCGGTGCTGGCGGCGCAAAAGGTCCGACCGGTGGGAGAGAATCGCACGGACGTGACGCGGACTTCCGGTCGGACTTTTCGGGAGGATAAATCTCCACGTTTCGCTCCTGGCAATGTAGAGCCCCGACGTTCGTCCTCATCCACATCCAGTAGACCCACCGGACCGGCCTCGGTGAGATTGCGGCTGTTGAGATACTCCTGCGTGCCGTCGAGAGCGAGGTTGATACTAACGGTGAACTTCTTGAGGAGCACGCCAGACTGTACATTGTAAAGACAGATGTATTTGCTGTTGCCGCCGGCGAGCAAGCAGGTGCCATCACTGCTGTAGGTGATGGTGTTGAAGCTTTTGGTTCCGGCAACGTTGGCAGCGGTGCGGCGGTCGGTTATTTTTCGGCCACCAGAAGCGTCCCGTCTTACATCCAGTTCCGCCACTTGAGTAGCTTCGGATATCGACCAGAAGGTCAGTTGTCCATCGAGCGTCGATACTGCCAGCTGTTTCGAGTCGGGCCGGAGCGCTACACACAGCACATCAGCCTGCAGCTGAAGCGGTTCGCTGGTCTGACTGCGTCCAAACACGCTCCATAACCGCACTGTCCGGTCCCAAGAGCCACTGACAACCAGCCCGCCGCCGGGAGCGAATGCGAGAGACGAGATTGGGCCTTCATGACCAGACAGCCGATCCAAGAGTTGACCAGTCTGAACCGACCAGATATGGAGGTCAAATGAATCCAGCGATCCGGCACACACCACTTCTCCGCTCTGATCCACTGCGAGGGAGGAGAACGATAGTCGTGAGGGTGCGGTAAAGGTTCGGAAGTTGCGGTAACGAGTAAGATCCCAGGCCCGTATGGAGCCGTCCAAGCTGGCCGTAAAGAGCACATTGCCTCGCTTAGCAAATTCGCATGCAGTGACTCCGCTGGAATGCTCGGTGAAAGTGGCGATGCAGAATCCTGAACTGACGTCCCAGACCTTCACTCTGCCGTCGTCCGCAGCGGTGACAACACGTTGCCCGTCTGGAGAGTACACCAGAGCGTTCAAGGCATCAAAATGACCCTGTTGCTTCAAGATGTACGATTCTGATTGCCATTCCCAAACTAGCAACTGACCGAGCTGCGATGCGCCGAAGGCAAGCCATTCACCAGATTTGCTGATTGTGACGAAGTCGATGGCGTTTCGTGATATGCTGTCCATATTAGCTTGAGCATCCCAAGGTTCCAAATCTTCCTACCTGAGATTATGTATTTGACTGGCATTTCCGTT
>QQTW01004554.1_pt1 | contig 10411 bp, 13 predicted proteins | sample 1904831 | NCBI WGS metagenome assembly QQTW01 (sample SAMN09435610, study PRJNA476489) | Subsurface metagenome, whole genome shotgun sequencing project.
AAGAAATAAACTAACAACTTCAATTAACATGCGGAGTACTACTGAAATTTAACTTAACCAAACTTTACGGATTTCTCACTAACTCAGTAAGGATACGGATAATCTGTAAATTTAAAATGAACAAAGAGCGGCGAACATATGCCTAAAAGGTACTTTTAGGCATATGACTACTATTGAGAGGCGTTATCACAAATACTTCAACTGAACTTGTACGTATGTACTAGGGCCCGCAACTAACACGACTGCATCCTTAAACTTAGGTGGTGCTGCTTCCGTAGTAGGATTTCTGGAAAACCCATAACCTTCTACTGGCATACCTAGATCGTTGCGGTTGAGAGTTCCATCTCCGTTGCGATCGTGGATCGCAGCAACAGCATAACTTCCAGCTTTAAGATTGTTAAAAGTGATAATAGTAGGAACAGAAGCAATTTTAGTGCATTGGCGTTGCACAACTTTTTGGCGATTATTGGGAAAACCTTGGCTGTTAGCAAACAGACTGGCACAAACTTGTCCTGATTGATTAGCGAAACCATCAACTTCAACAACTAGTTTACTGTTTAGGTTGGTGGCGACATCTGCCCTACTACTAGAGATATTGGCGATCGCTCCCAAAATTGCTAGAAGCAATATCTTACCTTTTATTCCTTCAATCATGTCAGCATAGCCAGATAATAAACCTATTTTAAATGCGCTGAGAAATTTTACAATGAACGAGCTAATATCCACTACTACAGCTAATCACGTTACTACCTTGACAAAGGCTGCTGTCGCTTTGCAAAATGCCACAAGCGATCGCCCAGCAGCAAAAGAAGTTGTTAAGGCTCTCTTGCAAGCAGAGAAAGCCGCTAAACAGCAACGTATAGTCTATCCAGTAGAATCGCTAATTGGTGATTGGCGGCTTGGTTTTACTGCTCCTCGTCAGGCTCATTTTCAAGGTGATGTAGCTATAGGTAGGGGTTTTTATATACCGCAAAAGATTGCACCAGCACGGATTTCTTTCCATCCTGGAGAATTAGAGCAAAGTAATTTCCAAATTAGCAATCAAATCCAATTTGGGGCGCTGCTATTTAAGCTCACGGGACCTGCTCGATATTTAGGCAAAAAAAATATTATGGCGTTTGACTTTACCCAGATGCAACTAAGCTTATTTGGTCGTGCTGTATATAGTGGTAAGTTTCGCAGTGGTAATACAACAGATTTTTCGCGCCAACCTGTTGCTAAACTGCCTTTCTTTGCCTTCTTTTTGGTAACAGACAACTTAATTGCAGCACGGGGACGCGGAGGCGGGTTAGCGCTTTGGGTCAACGTTTCAAGTAACGAGCGTACTTAGCAGCAATCACTTCTGCTGCTTGTTCTTGAGTTAATCCCAATACAGATACGCTGCCAATTAAGGGCAAATATAGCTTGCCATCAGGCGGAATTAGATACTCGCCGCTGTATTCAGGTGCTTCAACTATGTATATGCGGATGCGATCGCCTCCGCCTAAGTAGTAGTCTGTCGGTAGCGATTGGGATTGAGGTTTACTAGTTGTTGGGCTAGGTTTGATCTGAGCCTGAACCGGAAGTAAATAGCAAACCAATAACACCGTCAATACCGTGAGCTTTAATTTTGCTAGTGTAGTTACCATCCTACCAACTTAGTATTTTTCTCAAATGTAGCGCAAACATATTATTGTTCGCTCAAAGGACAAGATACAGTATTTCTCCCCGTCCAACTTGTGAAAGTATTTTCATCTTTGTAATGTCTCGGAGTTTGCATCAGCAAGCGCCAAGCATCTCCAGCAGGCAATATATTTAAGCGTTCGGGATAATGAATTTTTAGTAACTCTTGAACTTGTGGATAATAGTCCGAGTTCATACCAGGAAAAATATGATGCTCTGTATGGTAAGAAAAGTTTAGATGCAACTTATCAAATAGCTTGGGGACTTTTAGCGAAACACTATTGATTAGCGGATCGTTTATACTCGTCATTTGGCAAAGCATATGATTTGTATAGATATAAAATATCAATCCAGCATAGCCAATACCAATCGGCAGAAAATAGCCAAGGGCAAGCTTTAGAGGTGAAAATTGCAGAAATGTCAAGATTGTTAAATGCAGCGAAAATATTACTAGAAGTTCGCTAGCGATCGCTATGCGCTTTTTATTACTAATTGAAAAAGCTGCTGGAACGTAATCTACTGATTTTTGATTAAAAAATAATACAGAAGTCAAATTGCGAAAAGTATGTACTCCCCAGGCTGTCGCCATTCCTAACGTTAATAACAAAGGATTGACTTCGACAGAAGGTACAAACAAGTCTTGAATCCACTTTCCCCAAGTTTTAGGCTGAGTGTATAAATAATTGCGATCTGGATCTGTTAAAGAATTTGTTTTGTTGTGATGTTCTTGATTATGAACTGCTTTCCACAACGTCGGAGGCATCCACAGCATCGTTAGTCCTAATAAACTAATAACATGCATTAAACGGGCATTTCTAATTACGCTACCGTGCATGATGTTGTGAGAACTAAATAGCAAAACAATTACGCTATTTCCCATCACAACGGCTAGTGGTAAATAAAGCAATAGAAAATACATTGGTAAACGATCTAATTGCGATGCGATCGCCCATCCTAAAACTAATATTGCCAAATTAAGTAGCAATACTACTAACTTACTTGGATCGGGGAGAAAAGCTTTAGCAGGAAGCAAAGGACGTAACTTTTTTGCGTACTCAGCTTGAGAAATTAGCACCTGCTCGGAATGTGGCATAAAGTTTGCAGCTTATATATAAAATTGATTGAATAAAGAAGTAATTTAATTGCCGAAATATGCTATTTTGTGTTTCGTTTAAAAATAAATAAAACCTAACCGCGATCGCTAGCAAATCTATTAATTCCTTCTGGACAATTCTAAATTAATTCTTAAGAAATGCTGTCTACCATGTGATAGTTGCGCAATTGGCTTGTTTGTGACGTACAGGAAATTGAGGTACATTTTATACATCTATAAAATGCGATATTGTATGTATTCTTACTAAAAGCAAGCTGGAACTTGAATATTAGCTGTCTTAATTGCTTGCAGATCGTAGTCATAACGAGTACGATATGGCTATATCACTAGGCAAAAAAATACAGGTAAGTAGCTTATACTACGAGCCAAACTAAATTTAACCAGCTATGAACACATTAACTATCGGATTTATTGCTAGTCTGCTAGCTGGACTAGCTACTTTTGTAGGCGCATTGCCAGTTTTATTACCAATAAAATTAACTGGGCGAGTGCAGGGAATTATGCTGGGGTTTGGCGGTGGAGTCATGCTAGCAGCGACAGCATTTTCTTTAATTGTGCCTGGAACTGATGCAGCGATTTCACAAGGCAAGTCTCAATCAGAAGCAGCCGCCATCATGGTAGGCGGTATTCTTTTGGGCGGACTATTTTTGCAACTAGCCCATCGGTTTATGCCCCACGAACATTTCTTTAAGGGAAAAGAAAGCGTCACAGGGCAAAACCTTAAGCGAATTTGGCTATTTATTACCGCAATTACTATTCATAACTTCCCCGAAGGATTAGCTGTTGGGGTAAATTTTGGTGCTGGCGATATTTCTGCTGGTATTCCTGTAGCAATTGGGATCGGCTTGCAAAATATGCCAGAGGGATTAGTAGTAGCGCTGTCTCTGGTAGCTCAGAACTACTCAAAGAAGTATGCTTTGTGGGTTTCGTTGCTGACAGGTTTGGTAGAGCCTCTAGGCGGCTTAGTTGGCGCTGGGATTGTAGGTATTGCTCAATTTATTTTGCCTTGGGCGATGGCGTTTGCGGCTGGGGCAATGTTATTTGTAATTAGCGACGAGATTATTCCTGAGTCTCACCGCAACGGATTTGAACAGGAAGGAACTATCGGCATTATGATGGGTTTTGTCATCATGATGTTTTTAGATATCTCACTTTCCTAAGTATCTTTTGTAAAAAGCGCCTGCTGTGCGATCGCCAACCAATTTTGTAGCGATTTTTACAAGCTATGCCCAAATCAACGATTGTAGCTGAAACACATAGTTTAATTCTCCGGCATTTAACTATAAATGACGCAGATGAATTGGCAGCAATCTACGCAGATCCTATTGTGATGAAGTTTTACCCCAGCGTATGGACGTATGCCCAAACCAAGCAGCAGATAAGAACAATTGCTACCTACGAAAAACTTGGCTTTGGGCTTTGGGCAACTATTTACAAAGCTAATAACAAGTTTATTGGACGATGCGGGTTAGTACCTCAGTTAGTAGACGGGGAATCAGAAATTGAGATAGGCTACCTACTTGCCAAAGAATACTGGGGTAAAGGGCTTGCAACAGAAGCAGCCTGTGCAAGTCGAGATTATGGTTTTGAGATAGGGTGCGATCGCCTAATATCCCTAATCGATCCAGGAAATATAGCTTCTCAAAAGGTTGCTCTCAAAACAGGCTTAACTTATGAAAAAGATGCAACGATGTGGGAAAAGTCCCTTTGCGTCTATACAACTCATAAGTAATGGCTTTAACAGTAAACACATATAGCCAGCGTTTTGTCAATGTGTAACTCCTGCTACTGTAAAATAAGCTTTTGGTAGTGACAACTCGTGCAAGGTTTCATCAATTTAGACAAGCAAGTTGGATTTACGTCTCATGACTGCGTAGCACTGGTACGAAAGCATTTGCGCCTCAAACGTGTAGGGCATGGCGGCACTTTAGATCCCACCGCTACAGGGGTTTTGCCGATCGCGTTAGGCAAAGCAACTAGGCTATTACAATATCTCCAACCCGATAAGGCTTATCACGCAACTATTCGCTTAGGCGTGGTAACAACAACAGATGATTTAGCAGGGGAAATAGTCGTATCTCATCCTGTCAGTGGATTAGGCTTAGAACAAGTTGCAGCCGCTCTTAAGCAATTTGAAGGCAAAATTGAGCAAATTCCGCCTAAATATAGTGCAATTCAAGTCCAAGGAAAGCGTTTGTACGATTTGGCTAGAACTGGTAAAGAAATTGAAGTGCCAACGCGGATAGTTGAAGTATTTAAAATTGAGATTTTAGACTGGCGCAGCGGCGATTATCCAGAATTGGATGTAGCAATTGCTTGTGGTACGGGAACTTATATACGGGCGATCGCGCGTGACTTAGGTACAATCTTACAAACAGGTGGCACTCTTGCCGCCCTCAAACGCACTCAAAGCAGCGGTTTTAAGATTTCAGACAGTATCACCTTAGACCAATTAAAAGAGCAACTGCAACAAGGCAAATTTAACCCTATTGCTCCAGAAACCGCCTTGCAACACCTACCAGCAATTACTTTACCTGCAACCATAGCTCAAAAATGGTGTCAAGGTCAGCAAATTGTTTATCAAGATGAGGTTGCAATTAACTTGCCTTTGCAAGTTTATCGAGAAGATGGTTGCTTTTTGGGTATTGGGCATCTAAACTCAGATACCGAGCGATTATTAATTCCCGATATGGTATTTGAAGCGCTATAACTACTCCCAAGTAGAAACCGATCGCAACACGTCAGGAATTTGCTCTTGCGATCGCGGAAATTCTAAAATAGTCTCGCTCAAACCTAAATATCTAGATTCGCTAAAAGATAGCAACATCCGCGCTAAAGCAACCCAAACCTCCGATTCATATTCCCAATCGCGGTTGCGGTAAGCTTGCCCAGCAATTGAACGCAACGCCCAAAAATAACTGTTTCGTACCACAGAGCCACCTTTTTTAAACTCTGGTACATCCTCTTTATGAAGGTAAAGAACCATATCTTCAATTTTGGCTCTCATATTTGCCTGCACGTCTCAAGTATTCCTTTACTATGATGACGATAATTGCAGGCAGCATCTACGCATCAGCGATTTCTACATCTGATGAAAGGATGTGTTGGATGCGTTGAAGTAAAGTAACAGTTTTTTGATAAGCTACTTGCTCTTTTTGGTGGCTAAAGCCTTTAGCTGCTTGCTGTAAGTCAGCTATAGCCGCTTGTTGGTAGCCTAGCTGATGCCGAGCCACACCCCTATTAACATAAGCTTGAATATTCGCTGGGTTGAGTTGCAAGGAATGGGTAAAGTCATTTACAGCCAGCATGTAATCGCCATGTTGGAAGCAAATACATCCTCGGTTGTAATAAGCTCTAAAATCGTGATTATTAAGCCGAATAGCTAGAGAAAAGTCAGCCATAGCTGCGGGGAAGTCTGCTAGTTCAAAACGTGTCAAGCCTCTATCAGTATAAATATCAGCTAATAGAGAACTAAAATTGCTAGGAATTTGCACCAAAGCTTGATTGTAAGATGCGATCGCATTTTGATAATTCCCTAACCCAGCATCAGCCAAAGCTCGATTGTAGTAGGCGCGGAAGTCACCAGGCTTAAGACTAATTACTTTGTTATTGTCAGCAATAGCAGCTTGATAATTTCCTTGTCGATAGTAAGCGATCGCGCGATTTAGAAGCAATTCCGTATTATTGTTATCTAAGGAAACAGCTTGAGTACAATCAGCAATAGCCATCTGATAATCGGCTAATTGAATCCTGGCAAAACAGCGATCGCTGTAAGTATCTTTAAGCTCAATTACCTGAGTATCCACGCCCGAATCTAATAACACCTGTGCTTGTGCTGCTAGGGGAAAGCAGCATAAAAGTGCAGTTATTAACATCAAGATACATCGAAATAAGTAACTCATACCTAACTCCAATTCGCTGCTTGCTCTAAAATGTACCTAGCTCCAACCTTTCTCTGCTTGCTCTAAAACATAAGTAGCTACATCTTCAATTTGTTGGTCATTTAGCTTATTTTTAAAAGCAGGCATAGCATTTTTGCCATTGTGTACCTGAGTAATAATGGCTTCTAAGGAGTTCATATTATTTTTCTCCAAGGCATCTTGCTTTAAAGTTTTGGCAGCAACAACCACGTTACGCCCGCCCATATGACAAGCAGCACAATTAGCGGTAAAAACTTTTGCCCCGTTAGCACTATCTGCTGCTGATGCTGGGGAAGTAAAGGCAAAAGTAAACATAACTAGTAGCAAGGCTGATAATATCTTCTTCATGCGTTCTCCTCAATCTGTGCAAAATGCACTGATACTAAAATCAATTTTGAGTTGAACGTTTCCTTATAGTCAAAAGACAAGCAGTAAAACTTGTAACTAATCCTTACTTAACTTCACTCATGCAAAAAACCATCCCTAAAAACTGGGCATTGATGCAAAGACGCTTAACTCCTTACTTATTTTTGCTACCTGCGCTGTTAATTTTGGGGCTAACGGTATTTTTGCCTGCAATGCAAGCGTTTTATCTTAGCTTTACCCGCTACGAGTACGATATTACTCAAGCGCCGCAGTGGATAGGGTTAGCTAATTTTCGGCGTTTATTTAGCGATCGCGTTTTTTGGCAAACCTTGCAAAATACGATATTTTACTTAATTGGTGTAGTACCAGTTTTAGTTATTGCTCCTTTAGCGATCGCTATATTAGTCAACCAAAAACTACGCGGTATGCACTGGTTTCGGGCAGCATTCTATACACCTGTGATCATTTCTATGGTAGTAGCTGGGATTGCTTGGCGCTGGCTATATGCAGAAAATGGCTTGCTCAATCAGCTAATCAAAAACGTATTTTCAGTTAAAGAGGGTATTCCTTGGCTAACCAGCCCTCAATTTGCCTTATTTAGCGTTATGGCTGTAACGATCTGGAAAGGATTAGGCTATTACATGGTAATTTATCTTGCAGGCTTGCAATCTATTCCCGCAGACTTGTATGAAGCAGCCGCCATAGATGGTTCTGATGGTATCAGCAAGCATTGGGATATTACCGTACCTTTGATGAAGCCTTACTTAGTTTTGGTAGCTGTAATCTCAGCAATATCTGCTACCAAGGTTTTTGAGGAAATCTACATTATGACGCAAGGAGGACCGCGTAATAGCTCTAAAACAATAGTTTATTACCTCTACGAACAAGCCTTTCAAAACCTGGAAATTAGTTATGCTTGCACAATTGGCTTAGTGCTATTTTTGGTAATTTTAGGTTTATCTATTTTGAATTTAAAGCTATCGGCGGGGCGCGATCGCATTAGTTAAAAAGGTAAGATAGTTGCGCCGAAAAGCGATCGCTCGTTATATCGAAATTTAGGCGATCGCTTGCTATTATTTAGCAGGAGTTTGAGTATTTGTCGTATTACTACTTGCTAAGTATTGACTCAAGGCGTAAGCCATATCTGCACGAGTCATAGGCTGCAACGGATTTATATTATTTTGGGCATCTATATTGACAAATCCTACATTTAATGCAGTAGCTAAAGACCTCCTCGCCCAAGTAGGAATAGAAGCTGCATCTGGATATGGGGATAATATCTCTTCTACTGTATTATCAGGAAACTGAAAAACGCCATAAGCTTGAGCAAAAATAGCTAAAGCCTCGGCTCTTGTTACTTTCTGGTTGGGAAAGAACATATCACCGCGATATCCTTTCATAATGCCAGTCTTTAAAACTGTTTGAATATCTTTAAAAGCCCAGTGCGAGGCAGGTACATCTTGAACTTCAATCGTACCTGGTTGATTTGCTGCGGCTCTTTTATCTAAGCCAAAAGATCTAACTAAAATTGAAGCTAATTCTGCACGACTAACAAATAGTTCTGGGTGAAATTGTCCATCAGCAAGATTGCTCATCAACCCAGCCGCAACTACTTGAGAAACTGCATCATTAGGCAGTGGCGATGCAGGTTGTACTTGAGGTGGAATAGATGGCGTTAAGGGAGCAGGCGATGGTGGCAATGCAGGTAATGCAGGCTGCGCTTGAGCTTGAGTAGAATTTATTTGGCTAACTTCTGCACCTACCTTAGCTGCAAAACTACAAGTTAATACAACTGAAGTAATTATAAATAAAATATTTTTAATACGTCTCATCTCAATTATTATCCTCACCACTAGTAGTCAACCAAATTTGGGTAAATGTTCTTAACACTAGTTGCTTTGACAACTCTGGCACTCGTCGTTATCTAATCGCTAGCTTTGAGTGTCCGATCGCATAAAAAAAGCATTACCATTCCAAGCTTATACGACGCAAGCTTGAAGATATTGTGCCAGCTACTTTTGTGTTTACTCGCTTGGCAAGTAGCAAAAACTGCTGAGTATTTTTTGTTATTTTTACTGCCGAGCGAGTGCAAGCTTTTGTGATTTAATGGCGATCGCGCTTTACCAGTCACCGACTATTCTCAAAACTCCACAGTTGATCTGTAGGCGAACCATTATGAGCATTACGCCCAGATGTTTCGCAATCCCACAGCAATAACGGTGCGCCGTTAACCTCACCAGGTTCGCCAGCTACATCAATGCATTTTCCTGATAGCTTATTTTTGATTGCGCCGTCAGATGTAAATTCCCATCTTTGATCTGTAGGTGAACCATTACGAGCATTGCGCCCAGATGTTTCGCAATCCCACAGTAATAAAGGTGCGCCATTAACCTCACCAGGTTCGCCAGACACATCTATACACTTTCCAGATAAAGAATTTTTGATGAACCCACCATCTACCATTACCCACAGTTGATCTGTAGGTGAACCATTACGAGCATTACGCCCAGATGTTTCGCAATCCCACAGTAATAAAGGTGCGCCGTTAACCTCACCAGGTTCGCCGGATACATCTATACACTTGTCAGATAGTTGATTGCTGATAAATCTTCCCCTGCGCCGATAATTGCGATCGCTTCTTTCTGATTCCCTGTTATTAAAAATATCTCCACCATGTTTCTTTTGTCCTCTGGTGATACCTCCAGGACACATCGGATCGAGGGTTCCAACCCCAGTATTGCAGCCAGGATTTGCCTGAACATGTGTCAAAAAAGGCAATGTCGTAATAATAAGGGCAATAGTTGTAGCTAAAGTAGAGAGGTATTTGGCTTGTTTGAGTTTCATAGCTAGTTTCCCCTATTTTGAATTTGAATTTAATTCATCTTGAATCTCAGAAGCAAAGTTGCTCCATATTGTTTCATGACTAACGATCGCTCATGCACAGATCGAGTGCTGCGTATTTGCCGAAATGGGAGAGAATTTTTGTCACTTTTAGTCCAGATAGCCAACTGCTAGCAAATAGCTATTGCAGGCGGTGAAATTCAAATAGGGCAAGTCAAAGATGGCAAACAACTAGCAACAGGATTAATATATTCACTACTATCTCAGCAGACACCACAGGGAAATATTATTACTAGTAGCAGCTTGGACGAAGTAATTAAGCGCTGGGATCTAGAAACTGGCGAATGTTTGCTAATTCTGCGATCGCTTCGTCCTTACGAAGGGATGAATATTACTCAAATTAAAGGCTTAACTCAAGCTCAAATCTCCACGCTCAAAGCTTTAGGAGCCGTCGAAACTTAGCTAAGTGCGGATATCGTCGTAAAACTTTTTCAAATAGGTTGGCGAC
>QQTW01004555.1_pt1 | contig 10411 bp, 11 predicted proteins | sample 1904831 | NCBI WGS metagenome assembly QQTW01 (sample SAMN09435610, study PRJNA476489) | Subsurface metagenome, whole genome shotgun sequencing project.
AATTTTTGCTCGCCAGTCGCTACTGCGAAGTGGATCTTCTGAGCCAGTTCGCCTGGGACAACTTCGGCAACACGAAGCCCGGTTGGGAGCGCGTGCAGGCCGTCAATACGTGGGCGCATCGTCACGTGACGTTCGGGTATCATCACGCCCGATCGACGAAGACCGCGATGGATGTTTTCAACGAAAAGACCGGCGTGTGTCGCGATTATCAGCATCTCGCCGTCACGCTTTGCCGTGCCCTCGGCATTCCCGCGCGATACGCGACCGGCTATCTCGGCGACATCCGCATGCCTCCTGTCCCCGGCCCGATGGACTTTTCCGCCTGGTATCAGGTGTACCTGGACAACCAGTGGTGGGATTTCGACGCCCGCCACAACAAACCGTTCATCGGTCGAACTTTGATGGCAGTGGGGCGGGACGCCGCCGATGTCGCTTTAATGACGACGTTCGGGGCGCACACGCTGGACAAGTTCATCGTCATCACGGACGAGATTCCGGACAATCAGCCGGACGCTACCGAGGCCGCGTGGAACGGATTAACGCCGGACAAACAGTAACCGCCGCGAACACGGCTTGCGGTAAAATCACGGGGCGGGGAGGGCATGAGCCTCCCCGCCCTTAAATTTTGTTATGAAAAAAGTTTCCCCAACCGCGACGCTTTTCGAACCGTCACTACGTCTACCCTTACGAAAGCGAAAACCGAACGATGTCCGACGGTAACGCCGCCTGGGAAGCCCGGCTGGTGACGCGGTTCAAGGCGGGCGATGCACGGGCGATGGAAACGCTGTTCGACCTGTACGCGGACCGCGCCCTCGGGCTCGCCGTGCGCCTGACCGAAACGCGGGAGGACGCCGAGGAGGTCGCCCAGGAATCGTTCGTGAAGGCGTTCCGGACCGCGCGGGATTTCCGGGGCGATTCGCCGCTGAGTTTCGGCGCATGGCTCTTCGCCATAGTTCGAACGCTCAGTGCCGACAAGCGCCGACAACTGCGGCTTCCGACGCTGTCGCTGTCCGCGCCGGACGCCGAGAACTTCGCGGATCGCTATGACGTTGCGGCCGAAGCCGAACGCCGCGCCGAACGCGTCGCGCTCCTCCGGGCACTGGACGCGCTGCCGGAAGAGTATCGCACGGTGCTGACGCTCTGCGACCTGGAAGACGTGCCGCACGCGGACGCCGCGCCGGTCTTGAACAAGTCGGTCGCCGCGACGAAGTCGCTACTGTACCGCGCCCGTCGCGCCTTGCGAGACGCACTGAAAGATTTATGGGACGAAACGATTTAAACTGTGAGCAGATAAACGAGCTGATCGACGCCTACCTCGACGACGATCTGCCGACCGAAACCCGACGCCGAGTAGACGCACACTTGTTGCGTTGCCCCTCCTGCGCCTACGAAACGCAGTCGCTCCGCATCACCAAAGAACGCCTACGCGGCGACGCGGGCGAAGTGATCGCCTCGGATTCATTCCGCTCCAGAACCCTGCGAGCCATATACGCCGACAACCCGCACGTCGCACCCGACGCCGAACCGGTAACCACGTCACCCGAGCAGTTCCGCCTACCGATGGGGATCTAACCGCCAAGACGCCAAGGACGCCAAGATCGGAGAAGGGAAAGTAGAGTTGAACGAAGTTAGTGATCGCACAGACAGTCTGGCTCATACAACGATAGGTGCCGCTATCGAGGTACATAGGCAATTGGGGCCAGGATTCCTGGAGTCTGTATATGAGGAGGCGTTGTCGTTCGAGTTGGATTTGCGTGGCGTGGAGCGTGTGCGGCAAGCGCCGATTTCGATCTCTTACAAAGGGCAACCCGTTGGAGAGGGACGGTTGGATATTTTTGTTGAAAGTTCCCTAATCGTGGAATTGAAATCTGTAGATGCGCTGGCACCTATTCATCAGGCGCAACTCATGTCATATTTGAAAACGACTGGTTGCACCTTGGGCCTGCTTATCAATTTCAATGTTCCGGTTCTCCGAGACGGCATCAAACGAATCGCTCATACAAAGCGATAGCTCTTCTCAAAATCTCAAAATCTTCTCCGGTCTTGGCGTCCTCGGCGTCTTGGCGGTTAAAGAAACAAAAACTCAGGAGTGTTCAAAAATTGGAGCGATTCGTTCGGCAGCTCCTCGATCGGGATCTGCATCGCGTCGGGGTTGACGGGATCAGGCATACCGTCGTCCTCCAGCACCGTATCGGTCGACATGGTGAACTGTCCCGGAGGGGCGACGAGACGCACACAGGTATTGCCGAACGAATCGGTATAAGTCGTCGTCTCCACGTCGGGGAACAAAAACGGGGTGTCGGGGCGGGACAACCGTCCCGTGACCTCCGGGCGCACATTCAGCATCAACACCATCGGTGTCGGCGCCGGGACGGTAACCGCAATCTCGTATCCAAGCCTGATCCGCATTCATTCCTCCTGCCGCAATTGTCGCACGGCATGGCAGTTAAGCTGTCCGGTACCGTGTCAGTATCGTACCCGAAATGCGGCGACTTTTCTTCCGACCGGCAGGCAGGAAATCTCGGACGGCGGAGAGAATGTTGGACCATTCATTTCGCACCGCCGCGCGAGAGGTATAACAGGGTATGGATGAAGAGATTTTCGAGTTTGCAATGGTTATCAGCGTCGCACCGGAATGCGACAAGGAATGGGAACGCGCACTCCGGTCCGCGAAGGCTCCGGCCGGGATGACCATGGCGATACGCACGCCAGCCCTCGCCATATTCACCGTCTCCGCCGTGCAAGAGTTTCTGGCGATCGACAAAGCGATGCAGTTCCTGGAGAGTGTCGCGAAATCTGCCGGGGTTCGATGCGCCCTGAACGCCCAGCCGTCGCACGAGGTGTGACGCGAGCGTATGCCGAAACCCCTGATCGCTCCGCTCGTCTCCGAAAAGTTCCGGAGTCAACCTGCCGTGGTCGCCCCGCTCCCGCGCAAAAACGGCCCGGTCGTCGTCCGCTTCGTGGCACCCGATACAGACGTTCTTCCCCGGATTACCGTTTACGAGCGCGACGGAAATCGGTGGCGTCTCGTCGGAAATGGTACCGAGGCGCGAACGGTCAGCAACGGTCAGGCAGGTGTCGCCGTCGTACCCCTGGCGACGGGTAAGGGACGGAAACTGACGGATCATTTCACGGCACAACTGGCGGAACCTCAGGGAAAGATGCTCGGCTCGACCCTCTGCCGCATCGCCCCGGTACTCCTCGCTTCCTCGCTCGATCCTGTCGTGTCTGTCTTCGTTGTGAAAAGCGCCCTGTCGGAAAAGTTTGTCGGTCAACTCGCCAAACTCCTCCTGCGATGCGAGGGCAAGCCGACACTCGTGGCCATCGAACCGGTCGCCGTCCCGCACGATCTTTGGATGCAAGACACCACCGAAATAACCGTCAGTTCGGTACCCGATGGACGGAGCGTGAAGCAGATCCCGGTGCCGCTCGGCGGGTTACGCGGCAAGCACGACGGCATCAAAACCGGCGCCCTCGATCAGACTGTGCGCGAGCACTTCGCCGGTGACCCACGATATGTACCCATTCAGGCGGCGGAATCGCGCCCGAACACACGATGGATCGACTGGTTCGGCAACCTCGAAGTCTCCCCACCCGTGCCCGGTTTCCCGCACGGCCGCGTCCTGACCGGCTTCCAGAAGGAGCTGCGCTTTCATCCCGACCTGATCGCCTTCCTGGAAGCCCAGAGGCTACAATGCCCCCCGCTCTACCTGGACGTTTCCTGGTTGACGATTGGGCACGTCGACGAATTGATCAACTTCGTTCCCGCGCCGAACCGAAAAGGGTTCCGTGCCCTCCTCCCTTCCCCCGCACTCGCGAAGTCTCTTCTGGAAGAGGCTATCAAGAACGGCCACGGGGAGGCTCCCGTGTTCGCTGGCACGAAGCAGGAGATCACGGTCGCGAAACTTTTTCACGAGGTCGCGGATACGGATGAGACGCGAACCATAGAGACCTCGTTAGCGGAAACGCGGAAACAACTCGCCGCGGAACTGAGACTCGAAGACGGCGACCTGGTGACGCTACCGGTACTTTTCAAAGGGGGGCTGGCCGTGATCCCGAACGGCGTCAACAGTCTCGTTATCGGCAAAGACATCCTGATCCCGGCGCCGAACGGACCGAGGATCGGCGGCAACGACCTTTTCGAGAAGGCGATTCGGGAGCGGCTTGTCCCTCTCGGACTTCGGCTCCACTTCCTGGATATTCACGAGCCGTACCACGTCCGGTCCGGCGAGATCCATTGCGGCACGAACGCGGTACGTCGCCTCAAGAATCCGCGCTGGTGGACGCGGGGCTGACACCCCAAAAAGAACCCGTTGCAAGCGGCGTGCGATATAATGATGACGCGAGTGCGGATGTGTGCGGCGTTGTTTCAACCGCCGCCGTTCGGGGTTTCGTTACCCTTTGTCCGTTCCCCCTCGCGGAAGCACAACGCTCATGTCTCTCCCTCATCCCACCAAGTCTGATCCGTCGTCCTTAGCCTGGGACGTACATGATGCCGTGCGGTCGATCGTCGCCACGGGACGCGACCCCCTCCTCGTCCTTGACGAACAGTTGCATGTCCTGTTCGCGAACTCCGCCTTCTACAGCGTGTTCGGTGGCTCCCCGGAAACAACGGAGGGCCGTGCGGTGTATGATCTCGGGGACGGCCGGTGGAATATGCCACCGCTCTGCGTTCTGCTGGAAGAGACTCTGCCGGAAAACAACGTCGTCACCGATTTCCCGATCACCCATACATTTCCGGATGTCGGAACGCGGAGCCTCGTGCTGAACGCACGCAAGATCGAACTGAATGGTAATTCGTCCGAAATCATACTTCTCGCGGTCGAGGACGTTACGGAGCGGGAGCGGCTACAGACGGCCGCCCTGCGTCACGAGCAGGAGTTCCGTCTTCTGGTCGAAGGGGCAACCGATTACGCGATGTTTCTGATCGATGAGGCGGGCCTGATTCAGTCTTGGAACGCCGGGGCGGAGCGCATCATCGGCTACAGCGAAGCGGAGATACTGGGCGAGTCCATCGAGCGGATCTTTACCCCCGAGGACTGCGCCAGCGGCGTCCCAGAGCGCGAACTGACGTTGGCCGCACAGGACGGTCGGGCCGACGATAAGCGCTGGCATCTGCGAAAAGACGGCTCCCGATTCTTCGCCGACGGCGTCATGACTCGCCTGGTCGACGAACGGGGCGGCACACAGGGATACGCGAAGATCTTGCGGGATGCCACCGCACGTATCCGCTATGAAGACAGCCTGCGCGAAGCCGAGGAGCGCTTACGTTTCGCCACCGAAGCGGCGCAAGTCGGAACATGGGATTATTTGCCGCTTACCGGAGAGTTGATCTGGGACGACCGATGCAAACTATTCTTCGGCCTGGACCCGGACGCCGTCGTGACATACGAAACGTTCCTCGCCGGTCTACACCCGGACGACGTTTCCGCATCCAGTGCCGCCGTTGCCGAGGCGCTACGTCCCGCCGGGACCGGAATCATCGACCTTCACTACCGGACACTGACCGGACAGGCGCGGGAAAATGTTCGGTGGATTCACTCGCAAGGGCGTGGCCGTTTCAACCGCGAGGGACACTGTGAACGGCTTATCGGAACGGTGCAGGATGTTACGAAACAGAAACTCCTGGAGCAGCAACTCCGTGAAGCCGCTCGCAAGAACGAACGGATCGCGGAAACACTGCAAAAGTCACTCCTCCTCGCCCCGCCACCGGACACGTACCCCGGCATCTCGCTGAAGACGTTCTACGAGTCGGCCTGGGATGACGCCCTGATCGGCGGAGACTTCTTCGATGTGTTCGCCGTCGCGGAGAATGTCGTCGGCGTCGTGGTCGGGGATGTGACGGGCAAGGGTTTGGAAGCCGCGACGTATACGGCGGAGATCAAGTTCATACTCCGCGGTTTTCTTCGCGAAACGGGAAACCCTGCCGACGCCATCGCCCGTTTGAACCGGTTCGTCGTGGATGCGGAGCGGCTGGACGCGGCGCATCTAGGTTCCACCTACTGCGCGGTGTCCCTGGCCTGTATTAATACGGCGACGGGCGCTGTCGTTTGCGCGACCGCGGGGGCGGAGCCCCCACTGATATTCCGGGCAGGTTCCGACCAGACCGACGCGGTGCCGACGGGCGGGCCGATGCTAGGAATTTCCGCCGACCTTTCGTACGAGTCCTATTTCTACCGGCTAGAAAAAGGCGACTTATACGTGGCCTACACGGACGGCTTGACCGAGGCGAGGCGTGACAAAGTTTTCTGGGGACAGGAAGGGCTAATGGAGGTCATCCGCGAAACGGCGTTCGTTCATGACCAACCTCTGCAAGTCGTCGCGGACGAAGTCGCACACCAGGCCAGAGAGTGGGCAAACGGTCGCCAGCAAGACGACGTTTGCCTACTCCTTGTCCGGCGCCTTTGATGTTTTAACCACAAAGGCCGCAAAGATTTTTAAGGGATGAGTTTGTGTTCGTTGTTCAGAAGCCGCTTCTATACGGGCAATCCAACCCTTTCAAAAACTTTGTGGCCTTTGTGGTTAAAAAATCACTGTCTCTGTACCGGTAGCGGTTCGAGAACCCGTCTACTTGTCGATGTAGCGCATCGTGGCGGGTGTGTAGCGATCCCCGACCGTCGCACCCTGGGGAAGCGCCTCGTTTAGAGTCGCCTTCTCCGCGTCCGTCAGGGACATACGTAACGCGGCGGCGTTCTCCTCAAGATACGTGCGCCGCTTCGTGCCTGGGATCGGGACGATGTCGTTTCCTTGCACGAGAACCCATGCGAGGGCGAGTTGCGAGGGCTTCACGCCTTTTTGTGCCGCGATCTCCTCGATACGTTTGACCAGTTCCAGGTTCTTGTTGAAGTTCTCACCCATGAAGCGGGGCGCGTTGCGCCGCCAGTCGTCGGGGGCGAGGTCATCGAACGACTTGATCTGCCCCGTCAGAAACCCGCGTCCGAGCGGCGAATAGGCGACGAACCCGATGCCCAGTTCGCGACAGGTGGGTAGGATTTCGTCTTCCGGCTCCCGGCTCCAGAGCGAATACTCGGTTTGCAGTGCGGTGATCGGATGAACCGCGACCGCTTTCCGGATGTTCGCGGGCGACGCTTCGGAGAGCCCCAGATGGCGTACCTTCCCCGCCTCAACCAACTCTTTCATCGCGCCGACGGTCTCCTCGATCGGAGTTTGCGGGTCGACCCGGTGCTGGTAGTACAGATCGATCACATCCACGCCGAGTCGTTTCAGACTTGCGTCGCAAGCCGACTTGGCATACTCCGGCGTGCCGTTCACGCCGACGAACCCGCCCTCCGGCGTGCGGACGTTGCCGAACTTCGTCGCGAGCGTCACTTCGCCCCGTCGCCCCTTGAGAACCTGTGCGAGTAGTTCCTCGTTGCGTCCCGTGCCGTACATGTCCGCTGTATCCCAGAAGGTTATTCCAAGGTCGAGCGACCGGTTCAGCGTAGCGACGCTTTCGTCGTCCGACGTGTCGCCATAGAACTCCGACATGCCCATGCAGCCGAGACCCATAGCGGAGACGACCAACCCCGATTTCCCTAGCTCTCTTTGTTAGATACTCATCGTCAACACTCTCCCTTTTCCGGCCAATATTTTTCCGCGCCGAGAACGTGGTAGGAAGCGATCTTGTACTCGATGGCGGCGAGACTGTCTTGCAGTTCGCTGATCTGCGCGAGCACCTGACACCGGTGTTCCTGCAACAATTTTTCGCGATCCACGAGAGTACGGTCGCCCTGGCGGTACAGCCCGACGAACCGTTGCATCTCCCGGATCGGCATCCCCGTGGTTCGGAGCCGTTTCAAGAACTGCACGCGGCGCAGATCATCCTCGCTATAGCGACGGTGCCCGCTCGTCTCGCCCCGCTCCGGCGGGTCCAACAAGCCGACCCGCTCGTAGTACCGGAGCGTGTGTACCGACAGGCCGGTTTCGACCGCTGCTTGCTGAACAGTATAAGACCGTGTGACGGCTAAAATTTCCGATTCGCTTCCCATGGCTATAGCGTACATCTTAGAGCGCACTCTAAGTCAAGGGCGGCGCGAAAAAAGTTTTAAAGGATGCACTTTGCGATACCAGAAGGATCGAACACCTCTTCGAAATGTAACGCCGACAACCGGCGCGGTTTGACAAATGTAGGGGTGACAGGCTATAATAAAATACTCGATGAATCCTTTGCCCCTTGATATGGATCGGAGCGGATGCGGAGCGGAACTGGAAAACAGTCCGGCCCATACGCTACGTCACGTCGCGGGCCCATGTGTAGAGGGACTAATGCAGGCGCGGTTTCAACACCTATGGCATCTTCATAGCCTAAGCCTACTACTACGTCCCTGTTTCGTTAAGCCCGCCTCCCGATAGTTCGGAAAGCGGGCTTTTTTGTTTATCCGGAGGCCGACGTTTAGCGGAACCGTCCTCCGAAGCGACACGGTAGATACAAAAGGAAAGAGGGTTTGGCAACGAATGAGCCAGGAAGTACTAGTTCTCAATAGCGATTACGAGCCACTGAACGTATGTAACTTACGGCGTGCGCTCCTGCTGGTGTTCTCCGGCAAGGCGGATATTCTGCACGCCCGCGAAGACGCCGAAGGACGCATCCAGGAGTTGCGGACCGTGAGCGGGGAACGTTACGCCGCACCGTCCGTGGTACGGCTTCGCTATCATGTGCGACGCCCTATGCCCGAGCTGAAATTGTCCCGCCGCTCTGTGTTCGCACGCGATAACTATACGTGCCAGTACTGCGGCATGGTCGGCAAGGATCTGACCATCGACCACGTCATGCCGAAGCGGTACGGCGGCCCGATGTCGTGGGAAAACCTGGTGACGTGCTGCCGCAAATGCAATACGAAAAAGGGCGACAAGCCGATGGATAAAGTCGGAATGCGTCTGGCACGGCAGCCGCGCCGCCCGCGCTATACGCCGTATATCTCGCTGAACAAGTATGTCGCGGGGACCCGCCACGATGTTTGGAAGGACTACCTACCTGTGTTCACCGACATCAACGGCGTCGTGCAGTAGAATCCGGTTGTCCGGTAAATATCGGTCATCACGAAACCCTGGGGAGACTCTTCTTCCCAGGGTTTTCTTTTAAAAAGGTGGGTTGTCTCTCGATGATTTTCGTACTGTGAGATACACTGGAGTTTGCGCGAATTGCATCGAGACAATAGCTAACACGTGGGTCTCGGAGATGATGCCTCGCGTAAGAAGCAGATGAAAAGTCGGATTGATTTATGACGATTGGATTAAAAGTAGGTATCTCTCGTCTCCTAGAGCGGCTCCCGTTTTGTGACGGGGGTGCCGTCGGGGACGTGGAGAGCGACACGGGCGTCGTGTTTGTTTGCCGTGACCCGGCTCAGAAGGAGTTTCTGATCCACATGACGGATTTTGTGGCATCGCAAATGCGCGATCAGACACGGTTTTTCCGCGAACACCTTACCCACGAGAACTTGTTGAGTTTTCACGGGACACTGAGCAGAACACAGTTCGCCGTTTATCCGATGGCTACCGACACGAACGAAGGGTTGGAAGGGTTGTTCCTGTTGATGATGTGGGATCGCGCGGTCGGCAACGGCGCGTTAGTGGATATTCATGTGCGAAACATACTCCCCCACCTGGTCATGGACGGAGCAGATAAAGATTCCATTTCCCGGTTACGTCGGGAGTCGTGGGACAACGGCACCTCCGGCCTTCTGGTACAGATGCGGAAGGTGTCGAACCGGCCTCCGGAACAACGGGTCGTGCAAACGCTCGACGAACTGCTCCCCTTCGAGCAAGATGATTCCGTGCTCCGATTGCTCGGTGTAATCCCTGACGCAAGCGAAGAGGGGCCGGAACGGTTGATATAGTCAGCCGTTTCGGCCCCTCGCATCGGGGTGCTCGTAAGCGCTTCGCGGTAACCGGCTACCCCTTGACCGCCCCCGTCGTGAGTCCTGCGACGAACTCCTTCTGTAGCGCGAAGAAGAGCACTACTACCGGCAGGACCGACAACAGCGTTCCGGCCATCAACATGCCGTACTCGTTGTTATACAGGCCGATCATCTGGTTAAGCGCGATGGGCAGAGTGAAATGTTCGCTCGAATGGAGCAGGATCTGCGGCCAAAGGAACCCGTTCCACGACCCCATGAACGTCATCAGGCAGAACGCCCCGATCATCGGGCGCACGACCGGCATTACCACGTTCCAGTAGATCCCGAACTCCGTACAGCCGTCGATACGAGCCGCGTGAATCAGTTCGTCGGGAACCGCCTGGATCGCCTGTCGGAAAAGGAACATGCCGAACACCGAAACCGCACCGGGGATGATCAAACCTTGGTACGTGTCGATCAAACCGAGCCGGAACATCAGTTCGTACGACGGGGCGAGCGTGATTGTACCGGGGATCATCATCGTAGCGACCATCAGCCCGACGATGAAGCCTTTC
>QQTW01004556.1_pt1 | contig 10410 bp, 10 predicted proteins | sample 1904831 | NCBI WGS metagenome assembly QQTW01 (sample SAMN09435610, study PRJNA476489) | Subsurface metagenome, whole genome shotgun sequencing project.
GAAAGTACGATGCAAAAGAGTGTAGATGCGACAATGCGCTCTTTTAATACAATTCGCACGGGACGCGCTAATGCGTCGCTGTTGGATAAAGTGACGGTGGATTATTACGGTTCGCCTACGAGTTTAAAAGCGCTGGCGAATATCAATGCCCCCGATTCTAGTACGATTATGGTTCAACCTTACGATCGCAGTACGTTGAATTTAATTGAAAAAGCGATCTCTTTGTCGGATGTAGGTTTAACGCCAAATAATGACGGTACGGCAATTCGGCTAAATATTCCGCCGCTCACAAGCGATCGCCGTAAAGAATTTGTGAAATTAGCAACTAAGTACGCGGAAGAAGGTAGGGTAGCAATTCGCAGTATTCGCCGCGATGCGATTGATTCAATTCGCAAGCAAGAAAAAAATAGCGAACTATCAGAAGATGAATCGCGCGATCGTCAAGACGATCTGCAAAAGCTCACAAATAAATATATTGCCAAAATTGATGAGTTGTTAGCAGAAAAAGAAAAAGATATTATGACGGTTTAAGCGATCGCCCACCTCTAAGTTGATTGATAACTTAGACTCGCAACGATTTGTCGCCCCTAAAATTAGGGGTTAAAGGTAAAATATTTCTCACAATACTTGCCTTTATTTATATAGCCGCTTTCTTTACTGGAGGGCGGTTTAAACTTTGTGCGAGTTATTAAAAAGTATCTTTTTCAGCAGTGCTAACTTACCTTTGTAGGGAGGATAGCGCAAGTTAAAGTCAAGGCGGAAAGATTTATTTAGTATACTTTTGTAGTGGGAAAAAGTATCAAAGCTTGCTTTGCCATGATAGCTTCCCATGCCGCTATCGCCTACGCCCCCAAAAGGTAAAGAGGAAACGCCAAATTGCATTAACGTATCGTTGATACAAACTCCCCCTGATGAGGTTTGGCTGCATACTTGCTGTTGCAAGTTTTTGTTTCTAGAAAAGATGTATATAGCTAAAGGTTTGGGCTGATTATTGATAATTGCGATCGCCTCGCCTAAGTTGTCGTAGGCAATTACAGGTAAAATTGCTCCAAAAATCTCTGTCTGCATTACCGCGTTTTCTAGAGATATCTTATCTATAACTGTCGGAGCGATGTAACGCTCGGTTGGGTTAAGTTCGCCACCGATGACTATTTCCCCTTCTTTAAGCAAGTTAGTTAATCGAAAAAATTGCTTTTCGTCAATAATTCTGGCGTAGTCGGGACTGCTATTGGGATTGTCGCCAAAAAATTCATTAATGTATTTGGCAATAGCGTCTAATAATTCTTGCTTAATTGCCTTATTCACTAATAGATAATCGGGAGCGATGCAAGTTTGCCCCGCGTTTACAAATTTGCCCCACACAATTCGTCTAGCTGTAACTTCAAGGTCGATATCAGTATCGACAATACAAGGGCTTTTACCACCAAGTTCTAAGGTGACAGGAGTTAAATGCTTGGCGGCGGCGGCCATGACAATCTTTCCAATGGCGGTACTACCTGTAAAAAAGATTCGATCCCACTTTTGGGCTAATAGCTGTTCGCTTACCTGTTTGTCTCCTTCTACTAGGGCTATGTAAGCTTCGTCAAAATATTGCTGAATAATTTTTGCTAGAACTTTAGATGTATGCGGGGCGTTTTCTGAGGGTTTTAGGACTACGCAATTACCTGAAGCGATCGCACCTACTAAAGGCGAGATTATTAGTTGTAAGGGATAGTTCCATGCCCCAATTACTAATACGACTCCCAAGGGTTCGGCGCAAATACTGCCGTAACCGGGAAACTGCTCTAAGGAAATTGAGACTTTTTTAGGTTTAGTCCACGATTTAATGTGTTTTAAGGCGTAATCGATTTCTTTTGTAACTATAAGCTCGGTAAGATAAGCCTCAAACTGCGGCTTGTTTAAGTCGGCTTTTAACGCTTGAGCGATAACTTCAAAATTTTCGCTAATTGCTTGCTTTAACTTTTTAAGCTGGGCAATTCTAAAACCTACGTCTTTTGTTTTGCCACTGCTGAAATACTCGCGTTGCTTATAAATAATTTGGGCAAGCATTTTAGGGGATTTTTATTAATTTAGTTTACAATGGCACTTGCAAACTCTTGACTTTTTTGATATTATATTTATAATGGAAGGCTGAACTTAAATAACATTTTTGCAAAGACTTCCATCATAACATTTTAACAAAAATACCGCCAGTTGTCTAGCAAAAACTTCTAAATCAAAGATTTTTTCTTAAAAAAAGATAATAAATTAGCAAGCTCAATTAGGAAGCTGGGAGGTAAACAGTAAAGACACTACCCTTACCTGGCTCGGAATTAAGTGTAATTGTACCTTGATGAGCCTCGACAATGCGCCGAGACAAGTATAAGCCCAGCCCGCTACCCGAACGCTTGTGACTACCTTGACGAAAGCGCTCAAACATAGTTGCTTGTTCTTCTAGCGCAATACCTGAGCCAGTATCGTCAATTTCAACGGCGACGTAAGCGGAAGCTTGTTGTTGAGGGAAAATATTTTTAGGAGCAATAGCTGGATTGAGGCGAACAGTAATAGCCCCGGTATCGGTAAACTTAATTGCATTGCCAATTAAATTAGTAAACAAACGATGAAGTTCTAAGCGATCGCCCATAACTTTATTAATTGCTGTTTGTTCGTTAAGTTCGGCAATTATTGGTAACTTTTTTTCTTCAGCTAGAGGTGTAAGTTCGTTAATAACTTCTTGGAGTAATTGACGTAAATCGATGGGGAAAAAGCTTAAAGTTTTGCGTCCAGCTTCAAAGCGGTAAACTTCTAACAAAGTATTGACCATTTGCAGCAGATTTTGATTGCTCCGCGCCATAGTTGCGATCGCTTCTAGCATCGTTGGCGAAAGTTCTCCCAACGCCCCTTGCTGGAACAACATTAACATTCGATCGGCAGCAACTAAAGGAGTACGCAAGTCGTGGGTAAGACGAGAAACATAATCTTCTCTTTGACGAGCAATTTGATCGCGCTCGTCTACACTGTGTTTGAGACGTAATAAGCTCCGCACTCGCGCTAATAATTCATCTACTTCCACAGGCTTGCGGATAAAATCATCTGCTCCCATATCCAACCCTTGGGCCACACTAGGCTTATCATGGGCAGTTATTAGCAGAATCGGAATAAAAGGTAACTTCGTATTTTCACGGAGGCGTTTGGTAACTTCAAAACCATCCATCCCCGGCATCATCACATCTAGCAAAACTAATTTGGGGGGAGATTGTTCAATTTGTGCTAGAGCAGAAACGCCATTTTCTGCGGTGGCGATCTCGTAGCCTTCTTCTTCCAAAATAGTTTGGATCAAAAAGACGTTATCTGGAGAATCATCAACAACAAGTATTTGGTCAGTAGCAGCTAAGGGCGAACTCATGGAGGGGATGTTTGTTAAGAGATTAAGTTTTTTAAATATATCTTCTACCTGTATCATTTTTTCCTTTGCAAGCACAATTAACCTCCTACTTGCGAGAGATTATTTATGAATAGAGTTACTTCTAATTGCTGTTGACTTTCATAAACTGGTTTAATTTTTGCTAAGTCGATTCCCTATTTAGGTTAATACTGTTAATAAGTTGATAAATAAAACTGATAAGATTTATTAGTTATTATTACTTCAAATAACTAAACTTATATTTACATTTAGGCGATTTGCTAGTAGCTTTTTAAGCTCCAAACCGACTATAACTGACAAATAAAAATCTAGCGGACATTTAGTAACAATTTTTACAATTATGAGAAAAACAGCTAGTTATTAACTTAGCTTTGTCAAAAACTCAAATCAAAGATAGATTAAAAGCAAATTTTCCCAAAAATACTATGGGGCAACCAAGTTTTTCCCACTCGCGAACGAGAAATAGCCGCTATAAAGTAAGCGATCGCACTTTGCGCCCAGCATCCGTAGTATTTACAATTATTTTAGCGATCGCCCTTGGGGGTTTGGGGTGGATTTGGACAGAAATGCTTGTTAAAGGTCATTTAGCTATTGGTGGAGTTCCAAGTGCAATAATTGTTAGCTTTTTTCAAAATGAGATTGCCAGGAAAGCTTATTTTGATGGAGACAGCGAGAAACTGCACGCCCAAGTACAGAGTATGGATTTAGCAGACAAGTTAAAACCTTATTACCGCTCTCAGTTTGAAGATGAAGCGCAACTAGACAGGTACACCCATCAAATTCTCTACGATCGCACGGGTTATATCGGCAAAGCTTACCAAGTTAACCCGCAAGGAATTTTAGTGGCAAAAAAGCAAGTTACACCTCAAAACAAAAAGTAGCGTTGAGCAAGAGGTAATACTGTAGCAGCTTCGCACGTAAGCAATTGTCCATCGGCTCTAACAGTATAGGTTTCGGGATCTACCTCCATGTGGGGCGTTGCGTCGTTTAGCTTCATAGCTTGCTTGCTTAGTTGTCTAGTTCCCGAAACTGCTACAGTCATTTTTTGCAAGTTTAACTGATGCGGAATGTCTCGTTCTAGGGCGGCCCCAGAAAGAAAAGTTAAACTGGTATTTGCGATCGCGCCGCCGAAACTTGCAAACATCGGACGCATCTGTACGGGCTGGGGAGTAGGAATACTAGCATTAGCATCGCCCATTTGCGCCCAAGAAATCGCCCCACCTTTAATCACTATTTCAGGTTTAACGCCAAAAAATGCTGGTTTCCACAAACACAAATCTGCTAATTTTCCCACTTCCACCGAACCTACATGAGCCGCCACACCGTGCGTAATTGCGGGATTAATGGTGTATTTAGCAATGTAGCGTTTAGCCCGAAAGTTGTCATTATGAGGACTGTCTTCGGTTAATTGACCGCGCTGCACTTTCATTTTATGCGCCGTTTGCCACGTGCGAATAATGACTTCTCCTACTCGTCCCATCGCTTGAGAATCAGAGGAAATCATGCTAAAAGCGCCTAAATCGTGCAAAATATCTTCTGCGGCGATCGTTTCGCGGCGGATGCGCGACTCGGCAAAAGCGACATCTTCAGGGATAGCCGGATCGAGATGATGGCAAACCATCAGCATATCTAGGTGTTCGTCTAGAGTGTTTTGAGTATAGGGGCGGGTAGGATTAGTAGAAGACGGCAATACATTACTTTGTCCGCAAACTTTGATAATATCTGGCGCATGACCGCCCCCAGCGCCTTCAGTGTGATAGGTATGGATGGTGCGATTCTTAAAAGCCGCGATCGTTGTTTCCACAAATCCAGCTTCGTTGAGAGTATCGGTGTGAATTGCCACCTGCACGTCGCACTCATCAGCAACGCTAAGACAAGTATCGATAGTAGCGGGGGTTGTTCCCCAATCTTCGTGAAGTTTTAAACCGATTACCCCAGCGTTTACTTGTTCGACAAGTCCTTGGGGGTGGCTGCTATTTCCTTTACCTAAAAAACCAATATTGACAGGAAAAGCATCCGCCGCTTGCAGCATTCGGTGAATATTCCAAACCCCAGGAGTGCAAGTAGTAGCGTTTGTCCCGGTAGCGGGGCCTGTACCGCCGCCAATCATTGTCGTAATTCCTGATGAAACCGCACATTCAATTTGTTGGGGACAAATAAAATGGATATGGCTATCTATTCCCCCGGCGGTAAGGATTGAACCTTCCCCGGCAATTACTTCTGTACCCGCACCAATAATAATATCTACATTGTTTTGAACATAAGGGTTGCCAGCTTTGCCAATCTTAAATATACGTCCGCCCTTGATGCCAATATCGGCTTTAACAATTCCCCACCAATCGAGAATTAAAGCGTTAGTAATGACTAAATCTACCGCACCATCGGCGTTAGAAATGGGAGATTGTCCCATCCCGTCGCGAATTACCTTCCCGCCGCCAAACTTAACTTCATCGCCGTAGGTAGTAAAATCTTGTTCTACCTCAATAAATAACTCTGTATCTGCCAAACGAATGCGATCGCCTACGGTTGGGCCGTAAGTTTGGGCGTAAGCGCGGCGATCCATGCGGTAACTCATATATTTTCTCTATTTATCCAACGACCCGTTAATTTTATTGTTAAATCCGTACACTTGACGGCTACCTGTATACGGTACTAAAGTTACTTTTTTTTCGTCTCCAGGTTCAAAACGGATCGCTGTCCCGGCGGGAATGTCGAGGCGCATTCCTTTTGCTTGTTCTCGGTTAAAACTTAAAGCCTCGTTGACTTCATAGAAGTGAAAATGAGAGCCGACTTGAATTGGGCGATCGCCGGAGTTTGCTACAACTACATTTATTGCTTGCAGTCCTGCATTTAGTTTGATTTCTCCTTTTTGGACGATTATTTCTCCAGGAATCATTGGTTTACCTCGGTATTTTAGGGAACTCAGTAATTAGCTCTGCGTCTATTAGCTCTAAGGGCATCTCGCCAAGCTCAAGATAAAGGTGATAAATTTAACCTGTAAATTGCGTTCAATTCTAATTAAGCAGATGAAAATAAGTGTTTTTGCTATCGTTACTATAATCGCTTCTTTGGGCTTGATGACTCCAGCTAATGCTTTTAGCCCGGAAGACCTAGAACAGCTAAAGCAAACAGGTTTATGTCCGAGGTGCGATTTAAGCGGCGCTCCCCTGAACGAACTCAATCTTACTGGTGCTAACTTACGAAACGCTAATTTAAGTCAAGCTAATTTGTCTCAAACTAATCTTGCGGGGGCAGACTTAAGCGAAACTAATTTAGAAGCTGCTAATTTCACTGGTGCTAATTTAACTAGCGCTACTTTTACCGGCGCTAACCTCCGCTCGGCGACTTTGGAAAATGCCGATTTAACTCGCGCGGGGCTATTTGCTACTAATTTGGATGGCGCAAATTTTAAGGGTGCAACTACAACTTACGCTAATTTTCGCGGCTCTAAGTTTCGGCTAACAACTTCTCCTAGCGGGTTAGTAACTTCCGATCGCCGCTACTGGTAGTTACGGCAAAAATTTGTTGTGGATGTTAGTTTCTCCCCTAGTTGGGGATTACTAGCTACAGAACTTAATCCCCCGTAACAAAATGAATGTCGTTAAATATTTCAGCGCGATCGCCTTTACTGCTGTTTGTTTGCTACCAGGAGTTAGCGATCGGGCGTATTCTCAACAACAATTAGATTACGCCTGTTTTGTAACTACTGCTTCTGGTAATACCGTTGATTTTTCTCAAACTGCTCTTTGTGGCGCGCAAAAATCTGCGCCCAAAGTTCCGGTCAACACTGACGAGGCATTTTTGGCAGAATATAAGCGTAGTGTCATGCAGTACGCTGAAGTCCGGGACAACTTACTAGCTAACGCCCAGCAATCACCACAAGTAGCTAGTTCCCAAGCACAAAGAGTATGTAGCGAGTTAAAATCAGGAATTTCCCTTGACCAAATCAAACAAAAGCACGCTACAGAAACCGTCGAGCAATCAAGTATAGTTAATGCCCAAATTATTACTAACTTGGCTACTAAATATTACTGTCCCAATGCGTCTAAGTAGCTAAAAAAATATGTCCCGATCCGTTAACAATTCTTTATGATGGGGGATAAGCCGCTCGATTAATTGATTAATGCTAACTCGTATTCAAGAACTGGCAGAAAAACTATCACCGCGCCTGATTGAAATTCGCCGCCACATCCACGCCCATCCTGAATTAAGCGCCCAAGAACACAAAACTGCTGCTTTTGTGGCGGGAGTTTTATCTTCTAGTGGCGTTCGCGTTACTGAAACTGTAGGTAAAACTGGAGTTGTCGCCGAAGTAATCGGCAATGGCACGGACGCGCGATTATTGGCAATTCGCACAGATATGGATGCTTTACCCATTGAGGAGCGTACAGGCTTAGAGTATGCTTCGCGCGAGCCGGGGATTATGCACGCCTGCGGACACGACGTACACACGACCGTAGGCTTAGGTACGGGCATGATTTTGGCTCAACTTGCCAGCGAGTTACCTGGTAATGTGCGGTTATTGTTTCAACCGGCGGAAGAAATTGCTCAAGGCGCAAGTTGGATGATTGCTGATGGTGGGATGGATAAGGTAAGTGCAATATTGTCTTTGCACGTTTTTCCGTCTATAGCCGCAGGTTCAATTGGCGTGCGCTACGGCGCGTTAACCGCCGCCGCCGATGACTTAGAAATAGAGATTATTGGCGAGTCTGGACATGGTGCTAGACCTCACGAGGCTATAGATGCAATTTGGATTGCGTCGCAAGTTATTACTAATCTCCAGCAAGCAATTAGCCGCACCCAAAACCCTCTGCGTCCGGTAGTGTTGAGTATCGGGCAAATTAACGGTGGCAGAGCGCCAAATGTCATTGCCGATCGCGTAAAATTGTTAGGCACAGTGCGAAGTCTGCACCCAGAAACCCGCGCTAACTTGCCTAATTGGATTACTAAAATAGTTTCTAGCATTTGCGACAACTACGGCGCTCGGTATCACATTAATTATCGTCCCGGCGTGCCATCGGTGCAAAACGATTTAGCTTTGTCTCAGTTGGTACAGACGGCGGCGGAAGAAGCTTTTGGGAGCGATCGCGTTTTGGTGCTTACAGAACCATCATTGGGGGCGGAAGACTTTTCTATGTATCTAGAACGCGCTCCGGGGGCGATGTTTCGCTTAGGGGTGGGTTACAAAGATCGCGCTCTTAACTACCCTTTACACCATCCATTATTTGATGTAGATGAATCGGCAATTATTACCGGAGTTGTAACGATGGCATACAGCGCTTACAAGTATTGGCAGAATGATAAATAGTTGCTTATATTTTGGTTTCTGTAGCCGCACCGATATACTCTTACTGGGAAGGAATACTTTAAGTAATAAATGTCGTCGCAATCGCCGTAGTGCCGTAGTCCATTTTTATATTAATTCTGGTAGTAGGGGGCATTTATCCCTTATCTGCATTGCCTTTCAACGTTTTTCCCTGTTTAAAAAACATCCTTCTTCCACAAGAAGGATGTCTCTAGAGGTGAGAAGTTGCTAAATTGGCAACCAGTATCAAGTAAAAATTATTAAGATTATGGCATCATCTACACCATTGCAAGGCACGGAATTAGTTGACTGCGCTAGAGCGAATGCTAAACAGGGCATTGAAACAGCAGCGTTACAATGTGGTTATGGTGACGATCTCAATACTTTTTCTAGTTCTCTTAAAGCTGCTTGCGAACAAATGAATTTGCAAGTTAAGGAATTAAGCCAATTGATTACCGACCAAGATATGATTCTAGAAATTGGTACGGGAGAAGTAGTTGCACCGGATACTGCTTCGGAACTTTAAATAGTGGCGTTGATGACGAAATGAGAGGGGGAGACAAGGAGAATAGGGGAGTTGCAGAAGGGAAAGTTTTATCTAAGTCTAGCAACGCTCTAATCAGGTCAGGGGTTGTAGGGGTGAATCTATAAATAATGCGATAGCGCAAGCGCGCACGCAGGGCTTCGCATTTAACCCTAAAATCAATTTTGGACTTGTTGGTCGATCTTTAGTGAAAACCGATACTCTTTTCTACTATCTGTTTCAAAAATTTCCGAGCATATTTTTTGAATTAATCGGTCAATCAGCCTCTCTTGCTGACGATTATCAATTTACATCAATTGAACTAAAACAAGTTGCTTTTCGCTTGGATGGACTATTTTTGCCACCAATAGACAAGCCAGACTTACCAATCTACTTTGTTGAAGTGCAGTTTCAATCTGATGAAACCTTTTACTATCGCCTATTTGCAGAAATCTTTTTATATTTGTACCAATACAACGTCGTAAACAATTGGCAGGCGATTGTAGTTTATCCCCGGCGGAGTATTGAATCAACGCAACTTGTACCTTATCAATTTCTTTTAAATAGCGATCGCGTCCGTAGAGTATATTTAGACGAACTAGGCGCAAATCAATCACTTGGGGTAGGAATTGTTCAGTTAGTAATAGAAAGCAATAAAAAAGCTCCAGCAAAAGCTATAAATCTAATTTCGCAAGCAAGGCAACAAGTAACTGATGAACAATTGCAGCAGCAAATCTTAGAGTTTATAGAGACAATAGTAATATACAAGTTTCCCAATCTCAACCGTCAGGAGGTAGAAGCAATGTTAGGGTTAGACCTGATTAAAAACACTAGAGTTTACCAAGAAGCACAAGAGGAAGGCAAGTTAGCAGGCAAGCTAGAAGGCAAGCTAGAAACTGTACCCCGGCTATTAAAAATGGGGCTAACTTTAGACCAAGTAGCAGAAGCACTAGATTTAGATATTGAAGTTGTTAGAGTAGCTGCACCAAAGCAACCGTAAATTAAAATCACTTCTCTTGCTAGAACCTTGCCAATTTATACTTGTTTTATCCGGTTAGATCCTGCAAGTATGTAGTCAGTTGTAGGAGGACATTGTATGAATGAATATATGAGCAGTGCGATCGCCCAGGCTAAACTTGGGTTACTAGAAGGCGGTATTCCGATAGGTTCGGTGCTAGT
>QQTW01004557.1_pt1 | contig 10410 bp, 6 predicted proteins | sample 1904831 | NCBI WGS metagenome assembly QQTW01 (sample SAMN09435610, study PRJNA476489) | Subsurface metagenome, whole genome shotgun sequencing project.
TTAAAAATTATTTCTCCACGCAATGGCGATAACTTTTTGGTGTATCCCAATTCTTCACCGCAAAGGCTGGAATTGAAATTAGCTGCTTCACAAGACTTACCTGTGGAGTGGTGGATGAATGGAGAAAAGTTAGATGGTGGAGTTTTTTGGGCGTTACGTCCGGGTAGTTGGACGTTGGAAGTCAAAAGTGGGGAAAGGAGCGATCGCGTTACTTTTGAGGTAGAGTTAGCGGAAAATAAGGCTATTCGGCGGGGTTTTTCTGTAGCGCCTAAGTAACAAACCACATAAGATAAAAACCGTAAAATTTATGAAGTTTTTTGATTGTCAGCTATCTTGGTACTGGAGTATTAGCGGGTTGCTTGTACTCAATTTTACATGGTCACAAGTTGAGCGCTGATTGAATTAATAGTAAGTTCCTTGCTATGGGAAGCTAGAAACGTTGAAGGTCAACGCAATTGTGGGTGGTAGCTGAACGCATCAATTGCCCTTTTTGTAGCGATTCTTAACTTTGAAATCGCCCTCCCTTGATGATTCATGCCAAAGACTTTGCTGACACCTAACAATAAAAATCTATTTTCAAAGCAATTCTATTGCAGCGTTTCTCCTTCAACCCGTGTTGTTGAAATTGCTAAATTTTTCAGTGGAGACTCTACCACAATTTGCCCATTTTCTCGCTGCACACCGAGGCTACTCCAAGTCGAGCCTTCCTCTGTAAGTTGGAAACATCTTACCAAACCTGGCACGCACACCCCATACTTACCCTGCTTGACAATAGACTGGGGTGACCAAGCTGTAATCCACCAGTCTTCATCCGCACCCTGCCCTGGCTTGCCGCCATTAAGTTTTGGGGCCCCAAGGTAAGGGCTAGGGATGGGCATTACTCCTGTCCAATAGTCGCGGTGGGCATGGAGGTGAGGCCCTGGCATTGAGCGCTTAAACAATACATCATGCCCAGCCACGTTACTTGTTGCAAAGGTAGGATGTTCGGCGGCATCGCGCCCGGTTAGGAGCGGACGCTCTACAGGATCTTGAATAGCTGCCAGAATGTGGAATAGGTCGGGATGCACATCCACGTCATCTTGGAAGTAGGAAATCCAGTCAATCTCAAGATCGGCAAGCCAGTAGCCAATTCCTACATTCATCGCATTGGGCAGCCCCCGGTTTTGGGGAATGCGAATTAGAGTTACCTGATAGGCATCGGCAATCCTTTGATTTTCAGCAGCGTTTTCTGGCCTAGAAGCATCGTCTACAATTACCACCGGCGCACCTAACTTGAGAATTTGAGGGAGCGATCGCCTCAAACAGTTTGGTCGGTTGTAGGTCGAGATCGTCACCCCATACCGGGGCTGTACCAGTTCTTTCTGCGGTGTCTGTAGGGCGGAGAATCGATCCAATAGAGGTTGCAAATGCGGTTGCTGTACTGGTGGCAACCCTTCTGGCAAATGTTTAGCAAACACCACAAACACCGGATTGGCAAAAATCGGCTGAAATGTCCGCAGCACCTTTAACCCAAAGGGTGGTTCAATCTCTGCCAGCATCGCTTTATGAAACAGAACGTACTCAAAATGCGATGGTGGCAGCCGATAGGTGACATTGTAGTGGTAGTTACCAGCAAAAAACTCCATAAACTCATTAGGAGCAAGAATAGCGTCTAATGGTTGAGTATAGGCTAGTAAAAAGTCGCGAACTTGGAGCCAGTAATCGTCTTTTAAAGGAAAGGACATAGAGAGATAAGAGGGCCATCTGTGACCAAAACTTACGTCAACAGATTACACCAAAGACTAATCAAGTAGAAGCCGATCGTGGTTGTTCTTGGGCGGGGCAGCAAAGGGGTAGTTGCGAGTAATAGCCTTGAATAGCAAAACAAAGCAATAAACCTACTGTAAAAGTCAAGTCTGTCCTTGATTCAAACACAAACAAATTTTATAGCTTTACATACAAGTTACGAGCTTAAATCTTAACCAAAAGACAATCTTGCTAGAAATTATAGAGATTAAGTTTTCAATTACGCGATCGCTATCTGCTGATATGTTTTATCTAACATAGAACTCTGCTCGTGCGCGATCGCCCTTTAAGTCCTTTGCAAGCCAATATCAAAAGTTGCGGCGTACCCCTGTTGATTTTCAGTTAGCGAAAGTAGTAATTTGTCTCCACCGCGTTGAAATATACCGTCTTGCTCGTTAGTTTGGTCGCGCTCTCCTTTGCTTGCGTAGGGCATTTGTTTGTAAACGCGATCGCTAACAGCATCGTCAAAGTATAGTTGTGACGTAAACTCATAACTTTGCCCTGAGGTGGGAGCCGTGCGAACCTTAAAATGAATGTGGACGGTTCTACCTTGATACCAACCAGGATAGATAGTTGTAAACCTCACAGTGCCATTATTATCGGTCACTTGATAGCCGCGTAAAAACTTTTTGCCCACAGTATCAAAACTTCTATCTGTTACATCTGAATACACGCCCAGCGCGTTACAGTGCCAAATATCAACGATCGCACCAGCAATAGGCGTACAGCGATCATTTCCCACCCCAGAAACCCGCAGAGTTAGTTGCAATGGTACGCCATCTGAAACCTTACCATCGCTTGGATCGGTGCGGATATCGGAGCGATTGAGCTTTTCGTCTACAAAATAAGGCCCTTCGGTTTGCTCTGGGCTGACAATACAATTAGGCAACGTAGTTTTATTAGTTGAGGTTTGAGCAAGGCTAGACTTTTTTGACGTGCAACCAACTACAAACAGGGCTGTTATTGCTGCTCTAGAAAGAGCCAGCATATCTCTACGACGTAAAGTTTTACCTACCTGGCGTTCCATACTATTTTTAAGAAAAAGCGTGTTCAAGCCTCCCGCAATGGCTGCGGAGAGCTAATCGATTGAGCGGGCTATTATCGGTCAAGAGAGAGGCACAAAAATTATGCGTTGAGCGCCTCCCTCTAGGCGCTCAAGCAATAGTTAAGACTGCCTTTGTTGACAATTTTGTGGTCTTGGCTGGCGCAATTGTGCTAGTTGTTGCCTTTGAGCGGCTGTTAAAACTGCATCAATCTTAGTTTTAGTATCGTTGCGAACTGCTTGGATTCGAGCTTTTTGCTGGGCGCTGAGTACAGCCTCCATTTGTTGACGGCTTGCAGAGCGAATTTCTCTCATCTGAGTTCTTTGCGCATCGGTCAGTCCGTTGATTTGGTTAGCGTTGCAACCTCTGCGCTTGCCACCAGATTGTTGTAATTGTTGCCTTTGAGCGGGTGTTAAAACTGCATCGAGCTTAGTTTTAGTATCGTTGCGAATTGCTTGCATTCGAGCTTTTTGTTCAGCAGTGGCTACCGACTCTAATTGTTGACGGCTAGTAGCTTGAATTTGCCGCAGTTGGTTTTTTTGAGCTTCAGTTAAGCCGCTTAGACGTTCAAACTTGCCAACACCTCGTTGTCTTTGTGATCGTGGTCTTTCTCCTTGTTGTCGTTGCTGGGTGGAGGGCGATGGATTTTGTGCCATAAATGTTAACTGCTCGGCTAGCGCCTTGCTAGTGACAAACCCGCCTCCCCCGATAAGTAGAGAAAGTGCAGAAACTATTAACAAGCGATTAATTTTCATCAGCGTTAAATTTTTATAAAAGTGTAATGTTTTAATTAAAGCCGATGAAAATGACAGCTTAACCAAATCTAAATTACATTTTTGTAATTTAAGCCAAGAGGTGGGGAATATACAATGAAGTCTTAGGTGAGATAGATGCACATTTTGTTTGTAGAAGATGAGGCAAAGATCGCTAACTTTGTCAACGCTGGACTTAAGGAACACGGGTTTGTTGTTGATTACTGCGATAATGGCGATGAAGGTTATAGCCGTGCCATAGATAAGGAGTATGACGCGATCGTGCTGGACATTATGGTTCCAGGCAAAGATGGGTTAGCAATTCTCAAAAGCTTGCGACGAGCCAATCGCAATGTTCCAGTGATTCTGCTTACTGCTCGTAATGAATTAGACGATCGCCTTGAAGGGCTAAATCTGGGCGCGGATGACTATATTGCTAAACCCTTTTTTGTAGAGGAATTAGTAGCCCGGATTCATGCAGTAATGCGTCGCAGCAACGGCGATCGCCAAAACATCCTCAGTGCTGGAGCGCTTAAATTAGACTGCATCAAGCGAGAAGTCACCTGCGATCGCCAAGTAGTAGAACTAACTACCCGCGAATTTAATCTTTTGGAGTATCTAATGCGATCGCCAGGACGAGTTTTTACCCGCACACAAATATTAGAACACGTCTGGGGCTATGATTTTAACCCGACTACAAACGTTGTGGATGTCTGCGTTCAACGCATTCGCAAAAAGCTCGATCCCATTGGGGGATCGCTCTGGCTAGAAAGCGTGCGGGGAGTTGGATATCGGTTTCGTCAACTGGAGAGTTAACAACAGGTGAAACTGCGTTCTTTCCGTATTCGCCTGGCCTTAGCATCGGCGATTTTAGCTGGTAGTGCGCTAGTAGGATTTGGGATGACTTCTTGGTTGCTGATTTACCAAGCGAAAGTTAGTCGTCTTGACGAAACAATAAACAGCCAGTTGCTCCGTGCAAGTCGCCAACCTAGGCGTTTTGGGCCCTTACCTCGAAGATTTAGCACCGATGCGATCGCACCGATGGCTCTACAAGTTCGCGATTTAAAGGGTAACACTCTTTACAAGTCCGATAATTGGCCTAGGGAGATTGAAGTTAACGATCTTTGGCTCTTACCTGCTGGAGAACCAAGCGCCTCATCTATAAAACCACAACCAAAAAATTTATCAAAGCCGCGATTGGGTTATGTTTCTCCACCTCGATTTATCACTCAACGTACATCAACAGCAACTTGGCGGATTGGTGCAGCAAGCTTTCCTTATACTCAAACGGCGATCGCTGTTAGTCTCGAAACTATTGATGCCGAAATGGTTGCAATTGCCAACATTTTTTTAATTTCAATATTGATTGTCCTTTTGCTGATTACTGGTGGTGCGTGGTGGCTGTCAGGAAATGCTTTGCGTTCCATAGGGCAATTGACAGAGGCAATTAAACTTGTAACAGTTAAAGGGCTAGATAGGCGGGTTCCCATTGGCGAAACTGATGTGGAATTTATGGAATTAATAGCGGTATTCAATCAGATGTTGGAGAACCTGGAACGTAACTTTAAGCAGGCTTCTCGCTTCAGTGGTGATGCGGCGCACGAACTAAAAACACCTTTGGCAATTCTCCAGGGGGAACTAGAACGCACTTTGCAAAGCGCTGAACCTGAATCTCAGATCCAGCAAAGCTTAAGCAGTTTGCTAGATGAAGTACGGCGTTTGAGTGGGATTGTGCGAAAACTTCTATTGCTCTCTTTAGCTGATGCTGGACGAATGAACCTGCATCGAGTCGAAGTAAACTTATCTGAGATTTTGGCGCAGGTAGAGGAAGATTTAGAATTGTTAGCACCGCATTTAAAGATCCAAACAGAGATTGAGGCTCAATTGCACGTATTGGGCGATCGCGATTTACTTATCCAAGTCGTGCAAAATATGGTCAGCAATGCGATTAAATACAATCTTCCCGATGGCTGGATACGCATTTATGCAAGGCAACAAAAAGCCAGTGTATCAATTACGATTACTAATTCCTCAAAAAATATCTTAGAGGGCGATCGCGAACGGATTTTTGAACGGTTTTATCGCGGCGATCCGGCGCGGACACGCTCTAAAGAAGTTGAAGGTACGGGACTTGGACTTAGCTTGTCTAGAGAGATTGCTAGAGCGCACGGGGGCGATTTAATCCTTGACTCAACTTCCTCTAACCAAACTGCCTTTACTTTGAACTTACCTACTCAAATATAGAATTTTAGGACTAGAAGATTATTGAGGTTTGAGTTTTTTTGCGGAATCTCAAGGATTGAAATTGAAAACCTATTAAGACAAAGCACTTCATTTTGAGATCCGGAGGACTGCGATGAGTATTCTGAAACTTAACAAATTGGCTCTTGACCTAGTTGCAAGAGATTTTAGCTTTAACCAGCAACACAAAGCACCCAACAATGCTGGCCCTACCAAGACTTCTAGAGCATTAGCTATTATTCACCTAGCTGCCCACGATGCTTATGCAAAAGTGACTGGGAAGTTCGACCCACAACTTGAAAATTTACCAAATCTACCGACAGGAATTGGTACTGACGAAGCAACCGCCACTACCGCACTGCTGAGTGCTGGTATCTTTGCAGCAGAAAGACTTTATCCTGACTTTAGGCAATTTATAGCTACAGAAACTGCAAAAATTAATGTTGGGGTTGATTCTGAGGCTTTAAATTACGGGAAGCAAGTAGCAGTTGCTTGGCTAGATGCTCGTAAAAATGATAATTCAGACTTGCCGGATATGGATACTAACTATAGTTCTGCTCCCGGTCGCCATCGTCCCGATCCTCTTAACCCAAAGCAAATGACTCTTGGTCGTACATGGGGGCTAGTTAAACCCTTTGCACTTAATAATGTGGCAGATGATGCACCCCTAGGCGCACCTCCAGCTATTGATAGCAAAGAATATGCTTGTGCTTTTGACCAAGTGATTGAATGTGGGAAAAATGATATTACTCAGCGCGACGACGAGTTTCGCCGCAAGGCTGTAGTTGGTATTTTTTGGGGCTACGATGGCTCTAACTTACTAGGAACTCCACCCCGCCTTTATAACCAAGTTGTACTTGAAATTCCAGAATTCAAAGCACTTCATCATGCTGGCAAGATTAAAATACTGACTGCAATCAATGTTGCTATGGCTGACGCAGGAATTGCTGCATGGCATTGGAAGTACGCCTATGACGTTTGGCGACCTGTTGTAGGCATTCGTGAAGCAGAAGCTGGTTGGGGCCCATCACCAGGTAAGGATGGCAACGGGAATGCCCTTCCTGCGCCAGGAGATCGAAATAGTTTTCGCTCTAAAAAAGGCGATCCCTTCTGGCTCCCATTAGGTGCGCCTAACAGTAACCCTGTCAAGCCGCCAGTACAAAATGGTACGCCAAACTTCCCAGCTTATCCGTCAGGACACGCTACTTTCGGTTCTGCTTGTTTTGAAGTAGCGGCGGCTCTTTTAGGCAAGACACCTGAAGATATTACTGTCAATTTTGTCTCTGACGAATTTAATGGCAAGACAACAGATAATACTGGTGCTACCCGTCCGCGATACGCAGCAAGTTTTACACTACAAAAAGCGATCGCAGAAAACAATCTCAGTCGCATTTATCTAGGCGTGCATTGGATATTTGATGCTACTGGCGGTGAAACTGTAGGCAAAGCTGTAGCTAGTAAAGTTATCGAAAGTTTCCAATAAACTTCATCGATTGATTATTGCCAGAATGCGGAAAGTTGATGAACTATCCAAGTTCTGGCAGTATTTTTTTTGATTAAGGAACTTTGCGATCGCCCCAATCGGTCTACTTGTAAGTTTTAATCGATCAGGTGTGGTGTGAAGGTAAGTTATGCAAGCTATTGTTAGATGTGGGATGCAGTTATTATTAGTGGTTTCTATCCTACTTGGCATAGTAAGCTGTAATGTTGCTAATATTTCTGGAAATGAGCCTCTCCCAGCAGTTTCGCCTTTACCATCACCGCAATTACCAGATTGGATAGAACAAATTAGTCCGATTGGCGAGACGGAGGTGCGAAGTCAAATCCGCATTAGATTTAAGGAAGCTTTAATTCCGGTTGAAAGTATTGATAGTCCCAATCAGCAGCAAATTCTCGAAAAAATAGCGATTTTTCCGCCTTTAAAGGGACAATTTCGCTTTCTTACTCCCCGAATGGTTGGTTTTCAATCCGAATCCGCACTTCCCAAAGCCACACGAGTGCAAGTTACTCTCAAAGCAGGACTTGCAGACTTGAAAAATCACCGTTTAGAGCAAGATTTAGCCTGGACTTTTAATACTGAAGCAATTAAGTTAACTAATTTGCCAGGAATGACAGATAGTGGCGAAGTTGAACCTATTGATATCAAACCGAATCTAAAATTTACCTCGAATGTAGAACTAGATATTAATAGTCTCAAAGACAGTCTCAAGCTGATTAATGAAGGGAAAAAAGAAATAATTTCCTTTGATGTTGCTTTAGATGAAAAAGAAAAATCGGCGGATACCGCACCGGAAGAAAAGTTCGATCCCTCTACTCGCAATTGGGTTTATAGCTTAAAACCCCGTCAAACTCTAACTAAAGCAACTACTTATCGCTGGGAAGCAGCTTCAGGTTTGCGTCCAGTTAATGGAAATTTGTTTAGTACAATGCCTTTTATTAGTAAGGTTGCAACCTATGCACCGCTTGCTTTTGAGAAACTTAATTTTATCGGACAACCGGATGCTGGCGGTACTTTTGGACGTTTTACGGCGGGTAGCGCTCAATTGCAATTTAATAATCCTTTAGTAGCAGCTTCTAGCGCAGATATTACCGTTACAACCGCACCGAAAAAAACTCCGCGATTAGTGCAAGTTTATGAGAACGATAAAATTGTTAATCTCAATCCTTATGCTTTAGAGCCGCAAACTACTTATACAATTACTCTCGGCGCTAATCTTAAAGATACGTTTGGGCAAACTTTGGGTAAACCCGTAACAGTAAAATATCAAACGGGAGATTTAGCGGGTGATATTTGGACTCCATCGGACTTAAATATTTTTCCCTCAAGTCAGAATTTACAATTAAGTATCTCTACAATTAATCTGCCAGAATCGAGATATAAAGCCGCTTATCAAGTAGTGCAACCAACGGACTTAGTTTATACTGATTCCGCTTATCCAAAAGGAGAGGGAAAAGATTTACTCCCAACTCCTGCTAATTGGCAGAGTTTTAAGGTATCTAGTAAAAAAAATCAATATAAAGACATTGCTGTACCTTTAAAAGAAAAACTCGGCGCAGCTACAGGAATGTTGGCTTATGGAGTGCAAGCGCGAACCAATAGTTACCAAGATGAAGGTAAAAAACAATGGCGCGACTCTACTAATTATGGATTGGTACAGTTAACTAATTTAGGAGTTTTTGCCCAGTGGTTTCCCGATTCAGGAATGGTGCGAGTGCATCACCTTAGCGATGGTGCGGTAGTTAGCAATGCAACAGTAGAGATTTATCAGTCCAAGTTAGGAGCAAAATCTAACGTTCAACCTCAACCTTGCGCGAAGTCTCAAACGGATGCAACGGGTACAGTATTATTCAATCGCCAAGATTTACAGCAATGTTACACCAAGTCTGAAGAAGCGCCACCATTACTTGCGATCGCACGGGAAGCACAAGACTGGGCTTTTGCTCGTTCATCTGAGTATAGCGGTGCTTACGATTTTGGGATAGATGCAGGTTGGGATAGTGGTAAACGCCAATCTAGAGGGGTAGTTTTTTCCGATAGACAGTTGTACCAACCTGGCGAAAAAGCTTGGTTTACAGGGATGGCTTACCATTTGCAAAATGGCGCAATCGAGCAAGATAAAAATACTGTTTATAAAGTAACGTTAGAAGATCCTGATGGTAAAAAGACAGATTTAGGCAGTCAAACAACTAACGAATTTGGGACATTTTCTTTAGAATATGCGATCGCACCAAGTCAAGCTTTAGGTTATTACAATATTCAAGCAAAAGCCAGCAATGGAGCGCAAATAAGCGGAGAAATACGCATTGCTGAGTTTAAACCACCGAATTTTAAAGTCGATCTCGCTCTAGATAAAGAATTTGTTGCTATTGGCGAAAAAGTAACCGCTAATGCTACTAGCAATTACTTATTTGGATCTCCCGTAGAAGGGGGAAAAGTTCAATATTACGTCACTCGTCAGCAAACAAATTTTACACCTCAAAAGTGGGAAAAATTCTCTTTTGGTCGTCAGTGGTTTTGGCCAGAAGAAGCGCCGGAAGTTACTACCGATGTGTTGCAATCAGAACAAATACTTGATAACGCAGGTAAAAGCAGTCAAGTTGTCCCCGTAGCTAAAGATGTCCCTTACCCGATGAGTTACCGGGTGGACGCGCAAGTTACAGATGTTTCTAATTTATCGGTGGCTAATTCAAAGACTTTTACAGTCTTACCGAGCGAAGCTTTGATTGGTTTGCAAAGTAACTTTGTTGCAGATGCGGGTAAATCTTTCCCCGTACAAGTAATTGTCACCGATAGCGCCGGAAATGCGATCGCTGGAAAATCTGTAAGTTTGGAATTACAGCAAATTATCTACAGCAGCGTAACTCAAGTAATAGAAGGCAGCCAAACGCCTAAAAATCAGGTGGAGTACAAAACTGTCCAAAAAACCGAAATAACATCAGCGCAGACACCGCAAACCGTCGCTCTAACGCCTCCTGAATCTGGCTCTTATCGCATTCAAGCTAATTTTACCAATGCCAAAAATGATGTTACAGCAACAGATATGCAGATATGGGCGGCGGGAAATAGTCTGGTAGATTGGGGCGATAGA
>QQTW01004558.1_pt1 | contig 10410 bp, 6 predicted proteins | sample 1904831 | NCBI WGS metagenome assembly QQTW01 (sample SAMN09435610, study PRJNA476489) | Subsurface metagenome, whole genome shotgun sequencing project.
ATTATTTTAAAATAGCCTTTCGTAACTTCTGGAAATATCCCGCTTTTTCGGGGATTAACGTGCTGGGCTTAGCCATTGGCATTAGCGCCTGCTTAATTATTTACTTACTGGCGCGTTTTGAGTTAAGCTACGATACGTTTCACCCGGACCGCGAACGGATTTACCGGGTAGTGTCGCATGTTGGCATTGCCGATGAAACTTTTAAAAATTGCGGGGTATCGGGTGCTTTGCCGCCTGCCATGCAGCAGGAGATAACTGGTCTGGCCAACGTAGCCGCCTTTCACGTGTTTTATCCGCAACAAGTACATATTGCCACAGCAAAGGGCAAATTAAAAAAACTGGATGTTAGCCCCGTTGACTATAGTCCTACCGAATTTAGTTACATATTAGCCGATCCGCAGTACTTTGCTATTTTTAAATACGACTGGCTCGCCGGCAATCCGCAAACCGCGCTGCAGGAACCTTATAAAGTGGTATTATCGGCGAAACAAGCCGGTAAATATTTTGGCAAAGGAACGCCTAACAGCTACCTGGGTAAAACCCTCACGTACCTGGATGGCCAGGATACCTTAACCGTGACCGTAGCGGGCGTGGTGCGCGAATGGGAGCAAAATACCGATTTTAACTTTACCGATTTTATCTCGCTCGCCAGTGCGCAAAACCCGAAGTGGGAGAAAAGACTGGGATTGAAAGAATGGGGTGGCACCAGTTCTTCCTCGCAGTTATTCGTAAAGCTGGCCCCTCAAACCAAACCAGCGCAAATTGCGCAGCAATTTCCCGCTCTTATTAACCGGCACGTACCCAAAGATGAGTACAACAACAAGCGGGCTTTTTTATTGCAGCCTCTCGCCGATATTCATTTCAACGCCGAGTACGGCGGCGATTTTGTACGGCTGGCGCACCGCCCCACGTTGTACGCGCTCATGGGAATTGCCGCTTTTTTGCTGCTCATTGCGGGGATTAATTTTATCAATCTCGCTACCGCCCAATCCGTACAGCGGGCCAAAGAGATTGGCGTGCGCAAAGTGCTAGGTAGCAGCCGACTCAGCTTAGTCAGTCAGTTTTTGAGCGAAACGTTTGTATTAACCTTGGTGGCCGTATTGCTGGCCTTGCTGCTCACCAAGCCGGTACTAGCACTTTTCAGTTCCTTTTTGCCGGTTGGCATCCACCCGCCCTTCTTTAACCCCGCAGTTTTGTTGTTTTTGGTTGGTCTTACCGTACTAACCACTCTGTTAGCCGGTTTTTATCCGGCCTTGGTCTTATCGGCGGCGGCGCCAATTCAATCGTTAAAAGGACAAATTTCGTCCACGACTACCCGCAAAGCGTACCTCCGCAAAACCCTGATTGTGTTTCAGTTTACGCTCTCGCAGGCCTTTATCCTGGGCACTTTAGTGGTAGGAACGCAGATTAATTTTATGCGCAGCCAGGATATGGGCTTCCGGCAAGACGAGATTGTAACCTTTGAGCTGGATTGGCGCGACCAAACCCAAAATAAGTTTGTGCTGTTACATAAAATCCGGCAAATGCCCGAAGTAGCGCAGGTTAGTTTAAGTAATTACACCCCCGCCCGCAACGGCACCAATACTACCGTACTAAAATACCACGACGGCAAAAAGGAAATTAGCCTGAACGTGCACAATAAGTCCGGGGACGAAAATTTTATAAACCTGTACGGCATTAAGTTGCTGGCCGGGCGCAACATTTATCCCAGCGACACCTTACGGGAAATATTAATTAACGAAACCTACGCCAAAGCCATTGGTTTTAAACAAGCTAACGAAGCCGTGGGACAATTCGTGATGCTCGACAAATTAAAACTGCCGATTGTGGGAGTGGTGGCCGATTTTAACGTGCAATCGCTGCATCAACCCATCGAGTCGGTACTTATTGGCGCCGAAAATAAATATGCCCGCACCATCAGCTTCAAACTGGCTACCCGCGGCCGGCCAGCCGATCAGGTAAAAGCCACCATGGCGAAAATAGAAAAAGAATATAAGGCGCTTTACCCCGAGCAGAAATTCACTTTCGCTTTCTTCGACGAAACCATTGCTCATTTTTACGACAACGAGCAGAAAATAGCCACTATCGTTCGCCTAGCTACTAGTCTAGCTATTTTTATTGCCTGCCTGGGTTTAATCGGCTTGGTAGCGTTTACGGTTACCCAGCGCACCAAAGAAATCGGTATCCGCAAAGTGTTGGGCGCTTCGGTTTCTTCTATCGTGTCGCTGCTTTCCCAAGACTTCTTGAAGTTGGTATTACTGGCCAACGTTATTGCCTGGCCGTTGGCGGGCTGGGCCATGCACCGCTGGCTGCAAGATTTTGCTTATCGCACGCCGCTCTCTTGGTGGCTATTCGTGCTGGCGGGTATCTCGGCCGTTTTGATTGCCTTGGTAGCCGTCAGCTTCCAGGCAATTAAAGCCGCGGTAGCCAATCCGGTTAAGAGTTTGCGCACGGAGTAAGATCGGAATCGCAGATTACCGCAGATTAAAGGATTTCGCAGATTAATCTGTTGGAATCTTGATTTACAGGATTTAAAGATTGCAGGATTATTATGACCGAATGAATTAACCTTTTTAAAGAATTTTCCATTTAAGTTTTCTAATCAAGGTAATCCTAAAATCCTACTAATTAAGGTTCCGGCCTTACAACCAATGATTAAAATACCATCGACCATGGACTATCGACTATCGACCATCAACTGAACCTATGCTGAAGAACTATTTTAAAATTGCCATTAGAAATATTAGCCGGCACAAAGGCTATACTTTCCTAAATGTGGCCGGTCTGGCCATTGGCATAGCGGCCTGTCTGTTGATTGCCTTATACGTCCGGAATGAGCTGAGTTATGATACTTACCACACGGCCGCCGACCGTTTGTACCGCGTAGCCATTGACATTCAAAATAAGGCCGGCAATCGGGTCTTTGCCCAGACCTCGGCGCCCCTAGCGGCCGCTTTGCAAAGAGATTTCCCGCAGGTAGAAAAAGCCACTCGCTTAAGTAAACAAAGTAATCAATTGATAGCCTACGGACCGGAAAAAAACTTTTACGAAAACAACTTTTACCTGGCCGATCCCTCTATTTTTGAAGTATTTAGCCTGCCGGTCCTTAAAGGCAATGCGCAAACGGCTTTAAACCGACCGGGCACTCTGGTAATTACCGCAGAACTGGCTAAAAAATATTTTGGGAATGCCGAGCCTTTGGGTAAGATTTTAAAAGTAAATAATAAGCCCTTTGAGGTAACCGGCGTTTTGCAAAGCCTGCCGTATAATAGCCACCTGAAAATGGATTTAATTACTTCTTTGGCGACCTGGGAAAAGCAGGATTGGTATAAAAAAGATGTTGCCGATAATTGGCATTCTACGATGTTTTATACCTATATCAAAGCCAAAGAGCAGGTAAATATTCCGGCTTTCGAAAAACAAGTTGTAAACGCGGCCGATAAGTACGTGCGCGAACAAATAAAAGACTGGGGAGTTGGTTATCATTATTTCCTGCAGCCGGTAAAAGCTATTCATCTGCACTCGCAGTTGAAAGATGAGGCCCAAGTGCCGGGCAATGCCATTAATGTTTATATCCTGATGGTAGTGGCCGTTTTAATTATTCTTATTGCTTCGCTTAATTACATTAATCTTACCACGGCGCAATCGGCTAACCGGGCCAAAGAAGTGGGGGTGCGCAAAGTTATCGGGGCTACTAAAAGGCCGTTGATGATTCAGTTCCTGTGCGAATCTTTACTGCTCACGTTTATGGCCTTGCTTTTGGCACTGGTTATTGTTTTTGTTATCCGCCCGCTCTTCGAAACCTTATCGGGGCAAACCTATAATTTCAGCTTAATTTTTACACCGCAGTTTGTTTTTATCTTATTAGCACTAACCACGCTATTAGGGATAGCGGCGGCCATTTATCCGGCTTTAGTTCTCGCTTCTTTTCGGCCGGTAGCGGTGCTGAAGGGCAGCTTAAGTTTTGGCGCTAAAGGCGCCGGGCTGCGGCAAGTGCTGGTGGTTTGTCAGTTTACTATCTCGCTGGTGCTCCTGGTAGGTACCATTATGGTATACCGGCAACTAAACTTTATGAAAGATCAAAGCCTGGGCTTCGAGAAAGAACAAATGCTGATTTTACCCGTCCGGGGTACGTCTATCGCCGAAAACTATGAACAAATAAAAAGTGAGTTTCAGCGGCATCCGGCGGTAGTGAGTGCCACCACTTCGGCCAGTGTGCCCGGCCAGGAAGTCCAAAATTTTAGCATTTCCTTAAAAGGCGAAGCCGACGACAAAGGGCAATCCATGTATTACCTGTTCACCGACTTTGATTTCCTGAAAACCTACGGGATTAAAATAATAGCGGGACGGGATTTCGACAAGACTATTCAGACCGATAAAGAGTCGGCTTTTTTAATTAATGAAAAGGCCATAAAAGCATTTGGCTGGGCCACGCCGGAAGAGGCAATTGGCAAAAAGCTGGCCGCCGGTTTTGGCGGGGAAGGAGAAATTATCGGCGTGTACAAAGACTTTCACTACCGCTCGTTGCAAGCGCCCATTGAGCCTTTGGTGTTAGCCATTGTTCCCTGGCGGCTAAACACCATTAGTTTGCGCCTGAACACGAAAGATTTGCCGGCCACCATGGCTTTTGTGCAACAAAAATGGCAGGAGCTTTTCCCGCAAAATCCTTACGAATACGCCTTCCTGGACGAAGAATTTAACAAACAATACCTCGCTGATGAGAAAACCGGCCGGACCTTTCTGGTTTTTACCGGCATTGCCATTTTCATTTCCTGTTTGGGCTTATTTGGCCTGGCTACCTTTGTGGCGCAGCAGCGCACCAAAGAAATCGGCGTGCGCAAAGTACTGGGGGCTTCGGTAACTAATATTGTGGGCTTAGTTTCGAAAGATTTTGTAAAGCTGGTAGTTATTTCGTTTGTAATTGCCACGCCCCTTTCTTATGCATTGATAAGTAAATGGTTGGAGAATTTTGCTTCTCGCATTGCTATTGGCTGGGAGGTTTTTGCCTTGGCTGGTACAGCCCTTTTAGTAATAGCTTTACTTACGGTGAGTTACCAATCCATTAAAGCCGCTCTCGCCAACCCGGTCAAGAGTTTACGGTCAGAATAATGGCGGAACTCTGATTTTTAGGATTTAGGGATTAACAAGATTAGAGTTACGGGCCGGAAGAAATTAAAAATATACGATAAAAGCTCCCCGCCTCAGCGGCTACGATTAAGACACGGGTAGAGTAAAAGTAACTTACAACTAGTTGCGGTCCGGCAAGCCGTAGCGAAGAGTAAACTCCGTCAGTCGGGGCAGCGAGGGCCTTCTAAGGTTCCGGTGCGGAGCATTCCGACGCAGGAGGAAAGAGAGATTAGACCGACCGAGCGCCCCGACGGGGCCTGCCGGCCACGAGGCAAACTTGCATGGCGAGGTCGCATTAGCACTAGAGCTTGGCGACGGGTACCGGCGCCACAGAAGAACGTTGTTTTAACAGGTGTCCTAATCGTAGCCTAAGATTGGACGGGAGATTTCCTGAACCAGTAATCTGCATCATTTATTTTGTCCGCTTCCTTACATTCATCTTGCAAGTATTTAAAACCTTAAAGTCAAACGCATGAAACGGCTTCTCCTGATAACCAACCTGCTGGTACTTTCATTTCTGGCAACGGCACAGAAAATTCCGTACGGAAACAATCCGGAAGTGGGAAACTACCTGAAAGTGAAAGACGGCACCAAAATATACTACGAGGTTTATGGCACCGGCAAGCCCATTGCTTTACTACACGGCGGTGTTTATGGGTATATTGATGAGTTTGAACCCTTCATCTCGAAGTTAGCCGAAAAATATAAGGTTATCTGCATCGCTACGCGCGGACACGGAAAATCAGAAATTGGCAACGCGCCCTATACCTACCAGCAACGCGCCGAGGATGCTTATCAGGTAATCCGCAGTATTACCCAGGACAGCATAACCATTCTGGGTTTTAGCGATGGCGCTTATAGTGGCTACAAGTTAGCCGCCCGGCACCCGGAACTGGTAAAAAACTTAATTGCTATTGGTGCCGCCGACCGCCCCAAAGGAAGCGAGCGGGAAAAAGCCAATTATACCCCCGAAAGCCTGCTAAAAAGCAGCGGCGAATTTTTTAAGAGCCGCTTAGCCCTGATGCCGGAACCCAACCGCTGGGGCGAAAGCTTAACCAAGCTAAATAAGCTGTACAACGAGGATTACGTAAGCCATGAAACATTCGAAAAAATTAAATGCCCGGTGCTCATAATGAGCGGCGACCGAGACGGCTACCACCCGGTAGAAGCCGTGGTAACAGCCTCCCGAATGATTCCGAACGCGCAGTTATCGGTTATTGCGGGCTGCAGCCACGTAGTATTTTTCTGCAATTTCCCGGCCGTCTGGGAAACTACTCAGGCTTTCCTGAAAAACGTGAAGTACCTGTAATGAAGTATTCTATAGTTCGTGTTGCTTCTGCAAAGCTTACTAATTATTCTATTATATTGTTGGGCATACTTTCAATTATGACAATCTAAATGCACATATTGACCTATATTTTTGCTATTCTAATCTTTAGTACCTCGTTTTCATTTGCCCAATCCAACGAGGAGACATTAACCAAGATAAAAAAGGAGACGGAGAAAGATTCACAAGTAATGCAATCTATCAGTTACTTATCCGATGTATTTGGGCCGCGTTTAATGGGAACTCCCAATTATTATAATGCGGTAGTATGGGCAGAAAAACAGCTACATAGTTGGGGAATCACGAATACCCGATTACAGTCGTTTGACCAGGGGCATAAAGGCTGGGAATTAGAAAGTTTCCAAGTGGAAATGACGGAACCCTCTTACAGCCACCTGAATGCTTACCCCTTGGCCTATACTGCTTCCACAAATGGCGCCCAGACCGGGGAAATAATGCTGGTTTCCAGTTTTAATGAAATATTAAAACTAGAAGGAAAACTATCGGGTAAAATTCTCCTGTTAAAAGGCTACTACCAGCCAGTGGGGAATGTGGCGACACCTTTGTCGCAGCGTTTAACCGATGAGACCTTAAAACGAGCCGAAGCCAATCCGGATCCGAATGAGGTTATTATTGGCTATCATGGCCGAAGATCCACTTCGGCCATATTTACAAATGCGGAAATCAGGCGAAAAGAGAGAAAAGAGTTATTAAGCTTTTGCAAAGCACAAGGAGTGCTAGCTATCGTGGAGCCCAGCGACTTCCCCTATGGCATTCTGCACGCGGATGGCAACCGGGCTATTCCGTCCTTTTTTAAAGAAGAGGATTTTGCTCCAATAGCGTCTTTTGTAATGGCGAACGAACATTTTGGTCGGTTGGTCAGGCTGGTAGCGTTAGGATTTAAACCCCAATTAAAAGTAAACCTAAAAGCTAAATTTTATAAAGAGCCTAAATACAATGTAAACCTGATAGCCGAAATTCCGGGCAGCGACCCGGCCCATAAAGATGAATTGGTGTTAATTGGCGGGCATTTAGATAGCTGGCACGCCGGCACGGGTGCAGTGGATAATGCGTCTAACTGTGCGGTGATGATGGAAGCATTGCGGCTGCTTTACAAAGCCAATTTAAAGCCTAAGCGAACTATCCGGCTAGTGCTGTGGGGTGGGGAGGAACAGGTTTTTGCTGGTTCCTCTGCCTATATCAAACAGCGGGTAGGCGACCCCCAATCAGCAGAGCCTAAAGCAGAAAAAGCCAAAATATCAGCTTATTTAAATTTAGATAACGGGGCGGGAATGATTCGCGGCATTTATTTAATGGGCAATAAATTAGTAGAGCCTATTCTAGCTGAATATGTAGAACCTTTTCCGTTAAGTAAGACTTTAACGCAACAAAATGCGAATCAAACGGACCATGAACTTTTTGATTACCAGAATATTCCGGCTTTTCAATTTATTCAAGACCCCTTGGACTACATGAGTGCGGTACATCATACCAATATGGATGTGTACGAATACGTGCCGGCAACCGACCAGAAATATAACGCCGAATTAATGGCTTATGTCGCCTTTAAAATAGCGGAAAGTGAAGACCTGCTTCCCAGAAAAAAGTATAATTCGCCGGTACCCAGCCGAAAGGGCAATGTAAAATTTGAACTCAATGGGTTTAAAGAGGCTAAACAAGCTTTTTTAGTGGGCGATTTTAATAATTGGAGTATGTTCGGTACGCCGTTATACAAAACGAAAATCGGCTGGGAATGTAAGATTGATTTAGCCGACGGGCGCTACTACTACAAATTTATCGTGGATGGAAACTGGACGGCTGACCCCCAAACTCCCCTAAACAGATTAGTAAAAGATGGCAAGGGTCACGCGGAGCTTACTATCTTGAATGTTAAATAAAACTATGCCCAACCACCCCTAAAAAGTATTAAAGCGCTTCTTAGCCCCGACGTTTGCGGTAACTTTTATTGATTGTTCCAACTTACAAGCCAATGGCGATGAAAGAAAACTTTAACGGCATTTTGTATTTAGGTACCTGGGAAGAAGCTACCTACATGGCTCTCCGCCTTCCTACTACTTATGATGATACCGTATACGTAAATGCCCTGATCAAACGGGCCTCCACCCAGAAGGATGTATTCGGCTTTCAGCTGGATTTCCTGCAGCAGGAAAAGCAAAAAAGATTAAAGTAATACTACTCGTTACCACCGGCGTTGCAGTTCAACGCTGCTACTTACCTCTAAAAACTCTGTCGCCACCGGATGCCAATCTCCGAATGATTAGCCGCTCTTCTTTCCTTGTTTCATGCATCCTGTACTTAGCCTCGGTGGGGCTCTTTGCCGCTGCGTACGCTGTTCGGATAGCGTAAATTCTAGCAGTAGCTTAGCGCAATAAAAATATTACGATTAAAATCGTAGCGAAAATTTGCTTTGTTACGATTTTAATCGTACACTTGCTACGAGTCTAATCGTAGCCAATATGAGTACTAATCAAAATGCCAATTTACAGCCTACCAGTTCGGAACTGGCTATCTTACAAATTCTCTGGCAGCGGGGGCCTTCCACGGTGCGGGAAGTGCACGACTTACTAGCCCCAGAAAAAGATGTCCGGTATACCACCACTTTAAAAACCATGCAGGTAATGCATAGCCGCGGGTTCATTCAGCGGGAAATCGCAGGCCCAAACCATGTGTACCAGGCGGCTATTGCGCAGGAAGCTACCCAAACGGCCCTACTCGATACTTTTCTGCAGCGGACATTCGGCGGTTCGGCTTTACGCCTCGTGATGAAGGCCCTCGGTAACTACGAGGCCAGCCCGGAGGAGTTAGAACAACTTAAAAAAGTTATTGCGCAAAAGGAAAACAAAAACCAAAAAGACCATGATTCCTGATTTCTTTTCGTCGCCGCTAGTGGCTGCCATTGGCTGGGCCTTATTGCATAGCCTGTGGCAAGGCACCTTACTGGCCGTGGTATTAGGCCTCTTGCTGGTGCTTTTGCGCCAGTTCAGTTCTCAAACCCGGTACGTTATTATCGGCTTGTTTATGGCCTTATTTGCCGCTACCCTCCCCCTGAACATTATTCGCCTGTACGAACCCGCGCCCGTGGTGCCAGTAGCAGTTACGGCCAACGAGAAAACCTATTCGGGCCCCGTTAAAAGCTATTCTTCCTCTAGCCCAAACCAGGTAGCAGTACCGGAGAGCAACTTAGCCGCTAGCATCCGGAATAAGTTTATTCCTTATTTCGAAAAGCATTTACCCTTACTGGTTACGCTCTGGCTGATGGGTATTATTGGGTTATTGCTGCGCTATTTGGGCCAGTTAATTTACGTGCAGCGCTTAAAACATTATGGCGTAGCGCCCTTTCCGGCCAAGTGGCAAGAACTAATTGTTAAGCTGGAAAACAGATTGAATATTTCGAGAAAAGTAAGGTATTTAGAGTCTTTGCGCATCTCTACACCCTTAACCATTGGCTGGCTGAAACCGGTCGTGCTCTTCCCGCTTGGTTTGGCTACCCGGCTTAGCCCCGCCGAGATAGAAGTTATTTTGCTCCACGAGCTTGCCCATATAAAACGCAACGATTTTCTTTTTAACGTCTTACAATCGCTGGCCACTATTTTACTTTTCTACCACCCGGCTGTCCATTGGATGAGCCGGCTGCTGGAGGAAGAGCGGGAAAACTGCTGCGACGACTTGGTAGTGGCAATAACCCAGCAACACGAAAAATACGCGAGTACCTTAATTCATCTTCAGGAACAAAAATTTAAAACTATGAAAACCGCCCTTTCTTTTACCGGCAAAAAATCTTCTTTCAGCGGGCGCATTTTGCGCTTAATCAATCAATCATTCCCCGTCGTCAACCGTTTTCGCGAAGGCTTTGTCACGGCTTTGGTACTCGTAGCCGGGTTAACTTTTCTAACGGCAGCCGGGCTGGCCTCGTAGTTACCGAGGGCCTTCATCAC
>QQTW01004559.1_pt1 | contig 10408 bp, 5 predicted proteins | sample 1904831 | NCBI WGS metagenome assembly QQTW01 (sample SAMN09435610, study PRJNA476489) | Subsurface metagenome, whole genome shotgun sequencing project.
GTCACGCCGAGGCGGCGTGAGAGTTGACGGTAGGCAACTACTTCCGTCGGTTTGTCCGTGAATATGCGGTATACCTGGTCTTTGGTTACCGTGGTGGGAGCGGCTTGGTCGTCGCGGGGTGCCTTCGCGCGAGGGGCGCGGGGGGGCGGCGGATTCGTCTTTTCTTTTCATTGGAAAATAAAGGCCGCCAGGGGTTGTCGTTTTCTCAGGCGGCAGAGTTGATTGCGGGGAAAGCTGGCTGGATTAGCGGCTTTCCAGGGTGAATGTACTTGGCTCGTTGCTGGCAAGACTAGCTGACTAGCCGGGCTTCAAGAAGATAATACGGAATATATCCGCAAATAACTATTTCGGGCGGCAAAAGCGCTATTACGGATTTGCAACCGCCAACTTCTTTAACACCGTTTCCCCGAAATCAGTTACATCCCACTCTTTTAAATCGGAAACCTACCCGTCAGTTTCCAATTGCCTCTTCGCACGAATGAGAACTTATAAGCTTCGTTGCCAAAGCCTCTATTATCCTAAGCGGAGCGAAGGACCCTCCGTCTGTCATCCTGAGCTTGCGAAGGACCTTATGATAACAGAACATTTGTCTTAACAAAGACTCGTTCTGTTGTCATAAGGTCCTTCGCAAGCTCAGGATGACAGACGGGGTGGCAGTAAGACTTCCATTTAGTTGGAGCGGGAAAGCAGGGTAGCAAGAAGACGCTACACCCGGCTAGCCACAGCGGCGCGGATGTCGGCGGGCTCGTCTTTGGGAATCGCAGCTAGCAACTGCCGGGTGTACTCGTGTTGCGGATTGGCGTACAGGTCGGCGGCGGGGCCGCTTTCTACGATTTGGCCCTGGCGCATCACCAGCAGGCGGTCCGACATAAAGCGAGCTACCGATAAGTCGTGGGTAATGAAGAGGTAGGTGATGTTGAACTCGCGCTTGAGGTCGTTGAGCAGGTTGAGCACTTGCGCCTGCACCGATACATCGAGGGCGGACACGGACTCGTCGCAGATGATGCACTTGGGTTGCAGGGCTAGGGCGCGGGCTATGCAGATACGCTGGCGCTGGCCGCCGCTGAACTCGTGCGGGTAGCGCTGGTACTGCGCTTCGGTGAGACCCACGGTGCGCAGCAGTTCCAGCACACGGGCTTTTTGCTGCTGTTTGGTACCGCCTACGCCGTGCACCCGCATGGGCTCCAGGATGGCTTCACCCACGGTCATCATGGGGTTGAGAGCCGCGTAAGGGTCCTGGAACACCATCTGAAACTCCCGACGCCGGCGGCGCAATTCCCCGGCTGGTAGCTTGGCTAAATCCACACCCTCAAACAAGATGCTGCCCGAAGTCGGCTCCACTAGCCGGAGCAGCGCCCGGCCTAAGGTGGTCTTGCCGCACCCCGATTCTCCTACCAGTCCCACTGTCTCACCCGGATAGATGTCGAAGCTTACGCCATCCACAGCCCGCACCACCTCCGGCTTGCGGTTGAAGAAACCTTTGCGAATTGGAAAGTGCACGTTCAGGTTTTCCACTTGCAGCAGCGGCGCTGTGCTGGCTACTGGCGTGGGGCTTTGGCTCTGTTTGGTGGTGCCATTAAACGAAGATGATGAAGCAACTTCTGCCTTACTTGCAGCTGCACTAGTTGAGCTCACGCCAAGCACAGTAGCATCTCCACCAGCAGTTGGCAACGGCTGTCCCGATTCCAAAGTTGGTGCTGATTCAACTCCCAAAATAACGTTGCCGAGGTGTGGAACATTGGGATGTTCCACGGGGAACGTTTTGGTAGTTTCAATCCCATTTTTAGGGGGCTCGACAGCTAACACACCGTTTTCAGTAGCAACCAGTTGCGTAGTTGGCTCCTCCATGGAAATAAAGCCGCCATCGGCTGTTTCACGCATGAAATCGGCTACTACAGGCAACTTTTTTTTGCCAACTGATAATTTTGGGCGGCAAGCTAACAGGCCTTTCGTGTAAGGATGTTGGGGGTTAGTGAAGATGTCGAGGACGGGGCCCTGCTCCACCACGCGGCCTCGATACATGACCAGGATACGGTCGGCTATTTCAGCCACCACGCCCAGGTCGTGGGTGATGAAGAGGACGGCGGTGTTGTGCTGGCGGCGGAGCTGGTCGATGAGTTGGAGCATGCGAGCTTGCACCGTTACGTCGAGGGCAGTGGTGGGCTCGTCGGCAATGAGGATGGCGGGGTTGCAGGCCATGGCCATGGCTATCATCACGCGTTGCTTCTGGCCGCCGCTGATTTCGTGCGGATACGATTTGAAGATTTTCTCTGGCCGCGGCAGCTGCGCCATCGTGAACAGCTCCACGGTGCGGGCTTCGGCTTGCTTGGCATCGAGGTTGGTGTGTAAGCGTAGGGCTTCTACCACTTGGCTGCCGCAAGTGTACACCGGGTTCAGGGATGTCATCGGCTCCTGAAAAATCATACTGATGTCGTTGCCGCGTACTTGTTGCAGCTGTTCTTCGGTGAGCTTCAGCAAGTCCACTTCGCCCAACGCCTCGGAATGAAAGCGGGTCTCCCCCGTCGTGATGCGGCCCGGCGGCAACGGAATCAGACCCATCAACGCCAACGACGTCACCGACTTGCCCGACCCCGATTCACCCACAATGGCCAGCGTCTCGCCCCGGTGCAAATCGAACGACACGTCGGCCACGGCCCGTGTGTCGCCGCGGTGGCTAGAGAAGTCGATGGTTAGGTTGCGGACGGAGAGAATAGGTTCAGACATAAAGCGACGCCAACTTTTAGCTGGCAAATAAGGGGACGAAGAAAGTAAAGATACAGCCGTACCGCAGTGAAGTGAGAGGTGCTTGACTGCTTGAACGTGAAACCAGTCATTGATTTAACTGTCATAGCAGCCCGGCCGTCATGCTGCGCTTGCCGAAGCATGACGGCTGACGCAGGAATAGTAACTGTCATGCTGAGCGCAGTGCAACGAAGCCGAAGCATCTCGCTAGTGTGGCATAATCAATGGCAGTGCAACCTCAGCACGCGAGATGCTTCGACTCCGCTCAGCATGAAGGTTAGTATTGCTAAAGTCAGCACGCGAGATGCTTCGGCAAGCGCAGCATGACGGTTGGATAAGGTGATGACTTACCAATTGATACGGCTTCGCTTAACACAACTCGCTAAACTACTCGCCGACCTCAATAAAAACGGCCGGTTGGGAGAGTCCTAACCGGCCGTTTTAGGGCATTTAAAGTGGCAATTGTTTAGGAAGCTGCTGTGGCTTCGGCGTCGTGGCGGGCTTGGGCGGCTTCTGGATCTTCGGCGGCTACGGGCTTTGCCTCCTGGTACTGGTGGCCGTAGAAGCGGGTTTGGTTGAGCAGGATCAGGGCTACCCCGATGAAGATAGAGGAGTCGGCAATGTTGAAGATGGGGAAGTCGGGAATGACTTTTCCACCTACCAGTGGCCAGGAAATGGGGAAGAAACCATCCGGAAAATCGACAAACAGCATGTCAATTACCTGCCCATGCAGCCACGGTGTAGGCACGCCAAAGGGTGCGTTGTCGTAGATGATGCCGTAGAAAATCGAGTCGATCAGGTTGCCGATGGCGCCACCTAAAATCAGGGCAATGCAGATCAGTAGGCCTTGGGGTGCCCGCTCCTTCCAGAGCCGGTAGATGTAGTAGCTAATGCCCGTCACGGCCACGATGCGGAACACTGTTAGCACAACTTTACCATAAGGCGGCGGCAACTCGAAGCCGAAGGCCATACCCGGATTCAGGGTGTAGTGTAGCTTAAACCAGTCGCCGAAAACCGGGACTTCGCCGGGCATTCCGGGCTGCATATACGTGTGCACAGCCCACTTCGAGAGCTGATCAATGGCAATGACCAGCAGGGCCACCAAATAGTATTTCCAATATTTCATAGGGTACGGGTGAGAAGCAAGAGGTTAGAAGTGGGTTGAAAGACTGACAGAAAAGCAGTGTTCTAACCTCCCTCCCATCCTAGCACAAAGTGACGCAGAATTTTAGACTTCGCTGCCCCGAGGCGGGCCTTATCTTCTGCGCCGTTGGTATATGTTTCGAGGGGCTGTTTGTGCCGTTTTAAGCTGGATTCAATGGGATTTAGACGAATACATACGCCTTGGCCGCGGGTTTGGACGGCCATGTGCCAACCGACCTTTTGCAAGAATCGGTTGGCACTTCAGCGTCAGCCGTTTGCAACTTCTAATTGCACCGGCACCTTATACTCATCGAATTCCAGCACCGAGCCGCCGTTTACATCCGCCGCAAAGTCTAGCGCTACCGCCTGGATTTCGCCCCGGATATAATCACCGAACGACTGCACGGCAGCTTCCAGGCCCGCTTGACCAGAAGCCAACGTAACGCGGATTTTGTCCTGCACTTCCAGGCCGCTGTCTTTGCGCAGGTTCTGAAGGCGGTTCACCAACTCCCGGGCTACTCCTTCGTGGCGCAACTCGTCGGTTAGGGTCACGTCGAGGGCCACGGTGAGCGGGCCGTCGGAGGCGACCAGCCAGCCGGGGATGTCCTCGGAGCGGATTTCCACATCGTCGGGGGCCAGCGTGATGGGTTGGCCATCGACTTCTACGGCAAGCTGACCGGTCTTCTCGAGGGTGCTAATCTCCTCGGCGGTCATCTGCTGGATGCGGGCACCCACAGCTTTCAAACGAGCACCGTACTGCTGACCGAGGCGCTTGAAGTTGGGTTTCACCGACTTCACCAACACACCGCTGGTATCGTCGAGGAACTCCACGTGCTTCACATTCACCTCAGCGCAAATCAGGTCTTCCACCTTGGCTACCTGCTCACGCGTCGAATCGTTCAGCACCGGCACCAGGATGCGCTGCAACGGCTGCCGCACCTTCAGCACCGACTTCTTCCGCAGGGAGTGGGTGAGCGAAGAGATGCGTTGCGCCAGTTCCATCCGCTCCTCCAACGCCTTGTCGATGCGGGTCTCATCGGCCTTCACAAGCAGCGTGAGATGCACCGATTCAGGTGCCAGCGGCGTGTTTTTAGCCACGGCTTCTTCGCGCATGCCGTCGGTCATGTTCTTGTAGAGCCACTCCGCGAAGAAGGGCGCAATAGGAGCCATGAGCTGCAAAACCACTACCAAGCATTCCTGAAGCGTTTCGTAGGCAGCGCGCTTGTCGGTGGTCAACTCGCCCTTCCAGAAGCGGCGGCGCGAGAGGCGCACGTGCCAGTTGGAAAGCTGATCGGTCACGAAATCCTGAATGGCACGGGCGGCCTTGGTAGGGTCATACCCATCATAATAGCCGCGCACTTCGAGGATTAGCGACTGAAGTTTACTCAAGATCCAGCGGTCCAGTTCGCTTAGGTCGGCGTGCGGCACCCGGTCGAATTCGCGCGCCTGGAAGCCGTCGAGGTTGGCGTAGAGAGCGTAGAACGAGTAGGTGTTGAAGAGCGTGCCGAAGAAGCGGCGCTGCACCTCCGTGATGCCGGCGAGGTCGAACTTGAGGTTGTCCCAGGGCTGCGCGTTGGCAATCATGTACCAGCGCGTAGCGTCGGGGCCGAACTGTTGGATGGTGGCAAACGGGTCCACGGCGTTGCCGAGGCGCTTGCTCATCTTGTTGCCGTTCTTGTCGAGCACGAGGCCGTTGGCCATCACGTTTTTAAAGGCCACCGAGTCTTCTAGCATCACGCCGAGCGCGTGCAGCGTGAAGAACCAGCCACGGGTTTGGTCGACACCTTCGGCAATGAAATCAGCGGGGAAATTCTTCTTGAATTTCTCGCCGTTTTCGAGCGGATAGTGCCACTGCGCGTAGGGCATAGCGCCGGAATCAAACCACACGTCGATGAGGTCGGGCTCCCGGTACATGGGCTGGCCGCTCGGCGAAACGAGGAAAATATCGTCCACGTAGGGCCGGTGCAGGTCCACGGTTGCGCCCTCCGGAATCGGGTTGTGGGTCATCACCTCAGCGGCCACCGCCTTATCGATTTGCTGACGTAGCTCCGCAATGCTGCCGATGCAGATTTCCTCGGTGCCATCCTGCGTGCGCCAGATGGGCAGCGGCGTGCCCCAATAACGCGAGCGGCTCAGGTTCCAGTCCACCAGGTTTTCCAGCCAGTTGCCGAAGCGGCCGGTGCCGGTGCTAGCGGGCTGCCAGTTGATGGTTTTGTTGAGCTCGATGAGCCGGTCTTTCACCGCGGTGGTCTTGATAAACCACGAGTCCAGCGGGTAGTAGAGCACCGGCTTGTCGGTGCGCCAGCAGTGCGGGTAGGTGTGCTCGTACTTCTCCACTTTAAAGGCCGTGCCGTCGCCTTTCATGCGGATGGCAATGCTTTCATCGAGGGTTTTGTAGTCGGAGCCGGTTTCGTCGTGCCCGTCGTAGTTCTTCACCCAACGGCCGCCGAACTCGCCCATTTGCGGTACGTAGCGGCCCGTCCGGTCCACGATGGGCGTTGGCTTGCCCTCCGCATCCATCACAATCAGAGCGGGAATGTCGTTGAGCTGCGCGACCTTGAAGTCGTCGGCACCGAACGTGGGCGAAATGTGCACGATACCCGTACCGTCCTCGGTGGTCACAAAATCGCCGATGATGACTCGGAAAGCCCGTTCATCGCCCTCGAAAGAAGGGAAGCCTTTTTCTGTACCAAATAACCGCTCGTAGCGAATTCCTGCGAGGTCGGAGCCTTTAAAGCTGCCTTCGATGCGCCACGGCAGCACTTTGTCGCCAGCTTTGAAGTCTTCCAGCGAAGCGTCTTTGCCTTTCTCCGAGAAGTACTTTCCAACCAATGCCTCCGCCAATACCACCCGAATGGGGGCAAACGTGTAGGGGTTGAAAGTGCGCACCAGCACGTACGGAATGTTCTTGCCCACTGCCAAACCCGTGTTGCCGGGCAAGGTCCAAGGCGTCGTCGTCCAAGCCAGGATGAAGGTTTCGGCTGCGTCATTGGCACCCGCAAACAGCTTCTCCGACTTCTCGTTGCGCTTCACTTTGAACTGCGCCACGATGGTCGTGTCTTTCACGTCGCGGTAAGTGCCGGGCTGGTTGAGCTCGTGCGAGGACAAACCGGTGCCGGCCGCCGGCGAGTACGGCTGAATGGTGTAGCCTTTGTAGAGCAGGCCTTTGTCGTAGAGCTTCTTGAGCAGCGCCCAGCAGCTTTCAATGTACTCGGGCTCGAAGGTGATGTATGGGTCGTCGAGGTCCACCCAATAGCCCATCTTCTCGGTGAGGTCGTCCCACTGGGCCTTGAAGCGCATCACGGTTTCGCGGCAGCGCTGGTTGTATTCCTCGATGCTGATTTTCTTGCCGATATCCTCTTTCGTGATACCTAGCTCCTTCTCGACTTGCAGCTCGATGGGTAGGCCGTGGGTGTCCCAGCCGCCTTTGCGGTTCACCTGCTTACCGAGCAAGGTCTGGTACCGGCAGAAGATATCCTTCACCGTCCGGGCCATGACGTGGTGGATGCCGGGAGCCCCGTTGGCCGACGGCGGACCTTCATAAAACACGAACGTCGGCTGCCCTTCGCGGGAACTCACGCTCTTCTCAAAGATGCCGTTCTGCTTCCACCAAGCCAGGATATCGGTACCAACTTGGCCGTAGTTGAGCGGCTGCTTGTATTCGGGGTAGTTCATTGTGCTGGGGTCTTATCTTCTAGCCTCTAGTTGCCTCACCCCCTAGCCCCCTCTCCAAGGGGAGAGGGGGAACTAGAGCTAGAAACTACTAGGCTAGTACTAAATGACAGAGCTAAAAATTTAGTTTGAAATCAATCTAGTGCTAGTTCCCCCTCTCCCCTTGGAGAGGGGGCTAGGGGGTGAGGCAACTAGAACTAAGAAAGTTGATTGCGGGGCTGCACCTGCATGCGGTTCAAATTCAGCTCGAAATCATCGTCTTCCTCATGGTACTCGTCGTCGTAGTGGCGAATAGAAGATTGGTCGATGGTTTCGTCTTTACCGTGTTCGAAGGTTACCAGCAAAGCCGGCAGCAAAATCAGGTTCGAGAAGTTGGTAATCAGCAAGCTAGCCGACATCAAAAGCCCCAAGGCCTTGGTGCCGCCAAACTCCGAGAAAGCAAACACCGAAAAGCCCAAAAAACAATACAATGCTGGTGTAAATCATGCTGGTACCGGCCTCGCTGAGTGTGGTGCTAATAGCCGCCTGCACCCGCTGCCCGTTGATGGCCATTTCCTGCCGGAACTTCGCCAGCAAATGAATGCTGTTGTCGCCATCGATACCGAGGGCTATGCTGAATATCAGCGCTGTACTCGGCTTGAGCGGGATACCGAAGTAGCCCATAATACCGCCGGTGAGCAGCAGCGTGAAGAAGTTGGGTAGCAGCGTGAAGAACACCGCCCGGATGCTCCGAAACAGCAGCAATACCACCAGTCCCACCAACCCGAAGGCAATGAGCAGGCTTTCTTTGAGCATGCCAATTAGGTACTCGTTGCCTTTGGTGAACAGGATGGTGGTGCCGGTGAGCTTCACGTCCATGCCCGTGCCGTTGAAAATCTGGTTGATTTGGGGCTGAATCTGGCGCGAGAGCAGCGTGTCGAGGTTGCGCGAGCCGATGTCGGCAATCTTGAGCGAGATGCGCGCCCGCTGGCCGGTACTGTCGGTGAATGAGCGCAGTAGCTTGCTGGTGAGTTGCCCCTCCTGCCCCGCTTTGCTCGACTGCGAGCGGGCTAGGTAGCTGAGCACGTAGTTTTTCTCGGAATTGTCGGGGAGGCGGTAGTACTGCGGGTCGCCGTTGTAGAACGACTGCGTGGACGCTTTCAGGAACGTGACGATGCTAACCGGCGTGGTGAGCACCGGCTGCGTGCGCAGAAACTTCTCGAGCCGGTCTATTTTCTCCAGGTTTTTGAGCTTCAAAATGCCCTTGGGCTTGCCCGTGTCCACCACCATTTCCAGCGGCATCACCCCGTTGAAGTGCTCCTCGAAGAATTTCAAATCCGAGTTCACCGACGAATCCTTGGGCAAGTCGTCCACCATGTACGACACCGACTTTACCTTCAGCACCCCAAACGACGCCAGCACCACCAGCGCCGCCGCGGCCAGGTACACTGTGCCGCGCCGCTCCAGCACCAGGTAATCGAAAAACTCCAGCAGCTTGGTGAGTGGCTTGGCTTCGAGGTGTTCGAGCTGCTTGGCCGTGGGCGGCGGTAGGTAGGTGAAAATGATGGGCATGAGGATGAACGACACCGCAAACGCCACGAAAATATTGATGGTAGCCACCAGCCCGAACTGGTAGAGAATGGCAATGTTGGTGAAGCAAAATACCACGAAGCCAATGGCCGTGGTGGTGTTGTTCATCAGCGTCACGAGCCCGATCTTGCGCACCACCCGCGCCATAGCCAGCACCTGGTTGCCGGACTTGCGGTAGTCGTAATGGTACCTCGACAGCAAGTAGGTGCAGTTGGGAATGCCAATGACGATGATGATGCTCGGAATCAAGCCCGTGAGCAGGTTGATTTTGAAGCCCAGCAGCACCATGCTGCCCACGCACCACACCACCACCACCAGCACAATGAGCAGCGGAAACACCACCGCCGACCACGTGCGGAAAAACATGAGCAAGGTCAGGGCCATCATGGCCACCGTCAGGCCCACAAACAGCTTCATTTCTTGCGCCACCTTGGTGGTCATGGTAGTGCGCACGTAGGGCAGGCCGGCGTAGTGCATCCGGATGCCGGTTTTGGCCTGAAACCGCTGGGCGTGCTCTAGAATTTCGCGCATCACCCCTTCCCGGCGCGACGAGTTCAGGTACTTCGGCTCCATGGTCAGGGCCAGCAGCGTGGCACCCGTAACGGGTGAAATCAGCTGGCCCTTGTAGAATTCCTGCTGGTTTACCACGCGCATCAGCGAGTCTAGCTCTTGCTGGGTTTGCGGGAAACGCCGGAAAATGGGCACGGCCCGGAAGGTGCGCGTGGTAGTGTCTTTTTCTAGCTTGGGCAGGCGTGTCACGCCCAAAATGCCGTTCACGCCTTCCACTTTGCTGAGCGTGTCGGTGAGGCTGCGCAGCTCGTTGAAGTTGCCGAGCCGGTACACTGAGCTGTCTTGCATGCCCAGCACCAGCACGTTGCCGTCTTCGCCGAAGGTGCGCTTGAACCGCTGGAAATACACCATGTCTGGGTCGTCCGGACTCACCACCTGGGCGAAGTCGTAGGTCAGCTCGACCTTGCGCGCTTCCCAAGCCATAAACCCGGTAATAGCGGCCAGCAGCAGAATGAGAATTCGCCGGTTCTTGATGACAAACAGGGCAAGATGATTCCACATAGGCCGCTAAAATGCAGCAAAGGTACGGCACTGCCTGCCGTTTGCCATCAGGTAGTTTCGAGGTGCGTGCGAAATACGCGCGTGAGGCGGATGCCGGGTTGCGCGCTGGCTTCAAGCACCGCCGGCCACACTTGCTCCAGAAACACCCACAAGTCGCGGCGGCGCATGTTGCCGATGCAAAGCCGGCCTGCCCTACGTGCGCACTACCATG
>QQTW01004560.1_pt1 | contig 10407 bp, 19 predicted proteins | sample 1904831 | NCBI WGS metagenome assembly QQTW01 (sample SAMN09435610, study PRJNA476489) | Subsurface metagenome, whole genome shotgun sequencing project.
CAACAATCTCGAGGGGGAGCTGAACGTATTCCACCACAAGCAAGCTTCAGCCGGGAAAACTGTTTTTCCAGTCCTAGAGCTTGCGCGATGAGTCACGTGATGATCATCCGCGTTAGTTATCCACGCCGGATACCAGGGTATTTTCACTTCCGAAGTTTTTGAGGGCGTCAATGGCTGTGGGTTACGACTCGATATATACGCAGGTATCTGTGGAAGCCAAGCCTTGACGACGTCCAAACACCAACGACCCCATCGGCGCGCACGGATGCATGGAGTATAAAATAGGAGTAAAATACACACTGTATGTACCGGGATCGTCCATGGCGATGCCAGGTTACACGACATCCGATGCGATGCTCAGCTACTCGCGAACAAGGCTGCATCATGCAGGCGACCTGGACCTGCCTGGTCTGGATCCCTGAAATCCCTCTCGTCCGAGTGGGGTATTAGCGTGCAACGAGAAGGGCTGTGGAAGAATTCAAGAAGACTGCAATGTGCCTGATGGCGAGCTGATTCAGGCAGGCGTCTTGGGTTGATCGAACGCTGGACGGTCACCAGTACCGGCCGAAGCTTGCTTGTGGTGGAATACGTTCAGCTCCCCCTCGAGATTGTTGGACGTCATCATGCGCTTCCTGTGTCTTCACGGCATGGGCACGAATAGCTCGGTAGGTCTGAATGGTCGTTCTTCATCTCGCGCGCAAGGACCCACACCGGTCCGGTTCGGCCATGGGTTTCATCACCGGGCGGTGCTCCATCCAGGAGGATCCGTTGCATTCATTGGCTGACCCCCATGATGGTGATGGACAGGTCTTCCAAGTTCAGACAGGTACGCGCTAATGCCACCCCATGACCTGCCCAATGGCCGGGCAAACGGTCTCGATGCCCTAACACAGATGAGAGACTAACCGGTCGTCGAAGCCGCATTACGCTACCAGCTCGGGGATCAGCACACGTATGACTTTGTGGAAGGAGATGTGCCATGCCCAATTGCGCCGGGTAAGTTTATGGGCGATGCTCAAAGAGCGTTGCAGATATCGCCTGACCAACTCACCTCGGCGAGCGACCCGATCCAAGGGAACAGCTGGAAAACTTTGTCCAAGGCTGATAACGTTCGATAGGCATCAAATTCATGTTTCCCCCTGATGACGAGTACTTCCAATATTACGACCATAATGATCCGAAGAGTATTCAGACCGCCGTCGACGATCTCGAACAATATATTGCGGACGAGGGCCCCTTCGACGCCGTCCTAGCCTACTCGATGGGGGTAGCGCTGGCGGCGACGGTCATGATCCGCCAATCCGTCCATCACCCAGTGGCGAATGGCGTCACGTTCAAAATGGCCGTGTTCCTCTCGGGCTCACCACCTTATGATTACGCTGCGCTGACGCGCGGGGAGATACGCATGTATCTGGAAGGCACCGACGGAGTGAAGATCAATATGCCGACGGCTCACATCTGGGGAAGCAACGACCAAGAATGGTCCCATGCGGGCATCGAAGTCGTCAAGATCTGCAACCCGGACGTGCGCTATCAGTATCTCCATGGAGCTGGACATCAGATCCCCAATTCGCCCCCAGAGGTGGTCGTGGCAATGGCGGCCACGGTGAAGAGTGCCATCGATGCCGTGGCATTCACGCAGTAGAAAAGCAGGCAAATCTGGATTAGGCAGTATGCAATTTCCTTCAGACATCCAGCTACGCATCCACCACTGCATCAGCAATCGAGAGAGATTCCGCTAATAGTTGCACGACGAACTATGCTAGGAGCGTAGGCGTTCTTTTCCACATGACGATGAGCGTTAAAAGCTGAGCGGCGCAGATGCCCGTTAGAATTCTCATCTGCAGATTGTATCCACCGGCAAAGGCGGACGACACCGCCGCTCTCAAGTCGGGCGGGAGCGATTCAATCGCTTCCGGCGCTGTGTAGATAGCGTCGAACTGCTCGCGTGACAGCACGAGGGCCAGAGCGGATTGGAGCCGGTGGTCCAGCACGCTCGTCAAGATGCCGAGGCCGATAGCGCCGCCGAGCTGACGAAACTGGTTGAGGGCACCCATGGCCACGGCTGGGCAATGAGAAGCTCAGTGGGAGGAAACGCGCTCATGGGGGAAAGATGAAACCCACCGAGATCATGTTGATCGACCACGAACGGGGCCATCAACAGCACGAGACCGAGGTTGATACCGAATCCCAGGCCCATGACGACCTGATATCCATATTGTGCCGGTGAGATGGTCGGTGCGATGGGAAGTGCACTGAGCAACCCGAGACCGACAATCTGCAGTGCGGATCCTATCAGGAGAGTATAGAAGGGAGGAAATTTCAGCTTGGTCGTCAGGGTCGATACGACGCCGGTGGCCACGGGAGTTACGACGGTAAGCGGTAGCAGGCGCACGCCTGCTTCCCACGGAGAGCTTCCATGAACGGTCTGAAATCGCTGAGGGATGGAGATGATGGCAACGGTAAAGGGGAAGCCGACTAGGAACGCATGGCTATGCAACGGCCGTCTGAGCTTGGTTGATCACATTGCACATAGAAAAAAGTGGGGAAGAAGAAGGACGGCGGATATTCATTCCATCGCGGTTTTGAAGGGGATTGCACCTACAGCAGGAGGCCCAAGAATTCTCGATTCGTAACCAATCTCCAGGGAAACACCGGCTCTTGAGGATGGTCGATGCGGCTGAGGGTTCGCGACCAGGCGAAAAAGGCCACCCAAAGCATCGCGGAGACCACCAGAGGCGCGATCACCGATGCGAGATCCCATTGGCGCTCCGTCGCTGCTTGCTCGAAGCCAACGATGATGAGCAGCGAGGCGGAGAGCAAGAGAGCGAAGCCGGCGAGATCGACCTGATGGAAGACCTCGAGCGAGAGGATCTGCTTGGCGGTCCGGCGCGGCCGAGATGATCCGTAGGGGAAACCAGGCGGGATCGCGACGACTAGTAAGACAAAGGCCACCACGCTCGCTGGGACGCTGCAACGTACAAACCCCCAGGTCAGCTCACGTCATTGCACGATCGATCGTGGGCGGGATAGGACCAGCACCGACTTCAGGAGGAAGATCCACCGCCAAGTCGTATTGTTGCTGATCCACCCTCCCAAGAGCGGTCCCAACAGGAAGGACAACACGAAGGTCGATGAGAGGATGCTGGCGTAGAGCCCGTACGATTCGGTCGCGACCATCTCAGGCAGAATGACAAAGGACATGGCGTACAGTCCTGAGCCACCCACGCCTTGGAAGGCTCGCAAGACGATCCTTACCGGCGCGTCAACGGAAGGTTTGCGGAAGCAGCTTGACGTTGGAGGGGGTCACCCACAGCTGTACCATGGATTGGGCCGCGCCACACGCTCCCGAAAACAGGCCAAAGATTAAGATGCCAATAAGCATCATGAGTTTCCGGCCGACGAGATCGCTCATCTTGGCGAAGATGATCATGAACCCTATGGTCACTGTTAAACCCGAGAGGGCCAAGATGGTAAGGGGGTTTTCGGGCAAGCAACCAGCATAATTGATCAAGTACACCGTGATCAGCCATGAAGATTGACCAAAGCCATCCAGATCATTGGTGATCGAGACTAGGGAGGTGCTGACGATCGAGGTCTCGAGCATACATAGAAAGACACACAAGGCGAGGCTGAGGAGGTGCGATCAGGTCAGTGGACTGGTACCAGTTTCCCCAGCACCGACGACGACGACGACGACGACGCGCACGCACCCCGTGGTGGTTGTATAGAGACGCCATCCAGGGTCGAGAGGCGAGATGCTCTCCGCCGCACCGTTGGCGTCAGGTTGCTCTTGGTGATTGGAAGACGGTGGAGTAAGTGTTTCATGAGGGCTGGCATTCGCTCCTTCACATGGATCCTTACGATCGTCTGAGTCGGCTGGTCGAGAAAGCTCCATCGAGGTGAGGTGAGGTGCCAGAGGAACACCATGCTCGACCAAGATGAATCGCTGACAGCCAGTCAAGCGTGCGCGAGCGAGCGTGATCCCAATATTCAGCGGCTAGCACTGAGTTTCCAACAACCCACACCAATCGCTTGGGAATGCGTACTACTCCCACCATCTCCGTACCTACTGCATGTTCAATCACGAAACCCTTATTGGTCGAGATCAGAAATTTTGGTGGACGATATCCCTTGTGCAGAACTCCGGTCCGTTGACCAGGTCATCCCTTCTTTCCTCGCTGTTCTCCGACGACCTACGGGCCACCGGAGTTGGTGCATGGGCCTCGGTGCCACTGTGCCTCTGCAGAGCAGCTACATTCCATTCTCGGTTGGTCGTTCGGCATCGGCTGCAGGATGCATCTCAGTTGGTGACAGCCTCTGGAACTACAGTACTGTACAGGATCGCACCTCCTTCCTGAAACTGATGTACATGGAGAACGAACACATGTGGACAAGGATAGGGATCGTTGTAGGTATCGAAGGAGCACCTGGCTGAAGGTCTGTAGCGACGTAGCTGATGATTTCAAGAACCCATATGCGGCCATGCAACTTAATCCCTCCACGGCTGAAACCCAAGTACGGCTGAAAACTATATTCCCGTCAGGGCTGAGAAGCTGCATGGATGCAGCCCTGTTGATCCCAACCGAGGTGGGGCATCTGCGATTGATCAGGGCGCGATACAACTCCGTTGTCAGGGTCCGATTGAAGTACCATATACATGCCAAGTTACGTGCCATCCAGCAAGCATCGGGCTGACTGCTGCAGTGTGCTTGTTCTTTTCGTCTTAAAGCCCATTTTCTCCCTCTTCCGTTATGCAGTGTCCGGGATTCCACTTTGGTCTAGATCGGACATTGTTCACGCATCACGCTCCGCGGCCGCCTCGCCAACGTCATCCACGATCCAAACATCCCCGAGAAGCGGGTTCTTGCACGAACTGTTGAGGAGCACAGCTCGAGGGAGATTCTCGTCTCGCCGTCGTGAGGGTGACGCGTCGCCCATTTCGCCATGGACGACATCATCAGCAGCGGTCCACCGACGTTGCGATCATGCCTGGTGATGGGAGTGCTCTCCAGCATGGCCGTCGCTGTTCGAACCTACACCAAGCACCACACCCAAGCCGGAGTCGCGTGGGACGATTATTGGATCTGGTTCGCCCTGGCGGCCTACTGGGCGTATACTGGGGTCATGTTCTGGAGCATCTTCGAGGGTGGAGGAGGACTGGACATGATCAACTTCAAGATGCTCAACATGGTTGGTGTTACGCTCTACCTGAAGGTCTGAGAGCTCCCGATATCTTTTCTCGCCCGGTCACCGATTGCTCACCAGGCGTCCAGTCGTTGGTCATCAACACTTGTCTGTTCGTCACCTCGGTGACCGCCATCAAGCTTTCGATCCTGTGCTTCTATCACCGCCTCTTTTCCGTCAATCGGGTCTTCATGCGGATCACCATCGTGCTGAGCATCATCAGCGTGTGCTGGTGGATCACCAACATCCTTGGTGTCACCCTCTACTGTGTTCCGCTTCGGTCCTTCTGGGATCCATTGGTCCAGGGCAGGTGTATCAACTTCGGCATTCTGTTTCTGGTCACCGCCATCGTGGACCTGCTAGTTGACGTGACGCTTCTTGCGCTACCGTTGTGGATCATCCCGACGCTGCAGCTCTCGGGACGCATCAAGTGGACTTTGGGCGGCATCTTTGTTCTTGGCGGCTTGTCAGTGACCCGATGTTTCTCTTTGTCCCCTGCTGTCCACCGAGCTGACCGTGGCCGCCCCCCCAGCGTGTGCATCACCGCCATCGTCCGCATCATCTTTGTCTATGTCCCGGGCAATCCTCAAAGTACGTTGCTCTTTCTTTTTAGACTCATCTGATCCACCATACCCTCTAACGCCCAGCAGTCAATTTTGCTCGAGGAATCGTATGGTCCAACATCCATGTGGGCACGGCGATGGTCTGTGCTTGCCTACCGACCTATCGGCCCTTACTCATCAAAGGGGGCGCATCGTGGAGTCGGATCCGCCAACGGTACTCCTCCAAATTGTCCTCCTCTCGAAGGTGGTTCAAGCAGTCCGCCTCGACCGATTCGCCTTTGAACACCTACCCGTCCGGGACGAGTGGGTCGGCAGGTGATCAGGACCGTCATGGCCCTCATTTCCACCTCACGGACGTGGAGAAACCGGAGGATGCCAGCATGAGAGATTTGATGAAGCAGAGCGAGGAGTGCCACCAAACGTCGTGGGCCTCCAAGAGTGCCCACAGCACGGTGTGAAGATGGCATGCATCAACCAGTCCCTCTCCCTCTCTCCAAACTGCATGCCACTCACTATCCTCTCCACTTTCCATCCGGTACCTCATTCACTTGCATCTCCATGGACCTCAATGGTCAAGGACGTTGCGTCATCTTGGTTAGCGTCATCTCGGTCTCTCCAGGCCGTGAGGCTCTCCTCAACACCTTCATCCTGGATCATGGATAGTGGATTTCATGTTCAAACATGTACACGTTGTGATAATCCATCTTCGGCCCGGTTTTGCTCTCTGGATGGCGTAGGATCTCCACTGTAATGATACTCTCATTCGCTGCGGAAGGAAGATATATGTCGTAGTTAGACACCGGTGGTTGGTCAGAGCAACATACGGTACGTTGGCATGATTAGTTATTCGGCGCTGCGGTAGCCCGGATGCGGCACGAGCACACCGGTGGATTAAGGACGGGATGACGGCCCGGCCCGACGACGGCACAGAGCCTGTAAGGCTGATTTCCCACCCTTCCCCCACACATATAAAATGTATGTACAGTACATTGTCAGCGGGGAGAAGTTTCGGACCGTACGCAGTACCCTTCCATCGTCGCAGTATCGGACCAACTATATGTACGTCAATCACATTAACTGTTTGTGGACTCATTGGGTTCACCGGGGAACTTATTCGTCACACCGTCAGAGCCCATACGGTGGCTGGTATCTTGCGCACTGTCTTTCCCAGGGCCAGCCTCCCAAACCCAATTACCAAGCCTACCAACCCGAAAAGAGCAAGTGCACAAGGGAGCATGCGGCGAATGAAAAAGGACATGGGATCCTACCATGCAACTTGCAGCAACCGCAGAGCTTGTCCCTCACCATGTTGGTTCGATTACCTTTCATCGCGCAACCAACATCGTTCGTCACAGCCACCAGCCACTCTCTCGTCGATGCTGTCTGTGCGACCGCACCGCTGATGCGGGGAGATTTCTGCTAGTGTTGGTACGACGTCATGAGCAGGCTGAGCATTCCTACTCGCCGAACTTGTCCCTCACCATGCTCAGCTGAGACAGGGATTCAGAGTTCTAGTCGTACGGTGTACCTACCAATCTAGAACAATCGTGAGACAGGGGGAAGCGATACAACATGATATCGGTTGGCAGGACGTGCAATACCCCATTGGGTCATTACATTGCATTTACGAATGCAGATGTAGGTACTCTACGGAGCTGAACCGGACGTTAGACGACATCTCGCTCTCGCTCTCTCTCGCTTTCGCAAGGATCGTGCGTCGAACCGAGGAGCAAACGAGTATCTTCAGCTGAGATATGAGCAATGACGTACAGAGCTCAGTAGCTGTACCCTTCTCCGTACAGACGCCGGGCAATGACGACGGACAGGTTGAAGGATGGCATCTCAGATGGATAGGAACGGGCCTTGTCGAAGGGGAATCACATGATGTCTGTCCCCGGGTGATCACTTCGTCGGCGGAGCGGTAGCAAACGGGCAGCAGCAGATTCGACTGGGAGGACATCCCCTTGCACCCTAGTGAATGCTGTAGTCTACGGCAGCCTCGCCCGTGGTGTCTGCCTGCCAGCCATCAACGATTCCTACCAGTCCCGCGACGACCACCGCCAAGCCTACATCAACTCATCCGGCCATCTTCAGGCGAGCCTTGGACGTCTCAGGTCAACCCAGCTGGTGATCCGACACTCGGCTTGAATTACTCTTCACGATGCGAGCTCTCGACTGGGCCCAGGGGATGTCGATTCCAGGTGGAATCTGGGGACTGATAGGCATCACCATCACTTTCTTCGCACTCGTTGGCTTTAAGCACTTGCCTGGATCGTGGCACGTACGTTACTCTTCACGTCTTTCTATCTGTCTGTCTGTGTTTCTCTGTCGTGACCGACTGACCGTGTTGCGTTCCTCTCTTCTCTCGCTCGTTCAGATTCGCTTGTTTCGCCCGCTGGTGCGTCACTATCTACTATCGAACCGTCGTCGTCGACCAAGTGGTCCGTCCGCCATCTTCCAACCGGTCATCTGCTCGACGCGGACCGCATTGATCGAATGCGACTACAACATGCACAAGAGCAACAGCACCTATTTTGCCGACCTCGACATCGCCCGCAGCGAGTTGCTGTGCTGTCTGCTGGCCTCCTTCTTGGAGACACGGCGTCGGCCCAGTCGGGAAGACCAAGCCAAGGGCTCGTTCGGCTTCGCGCTAGGCGCCGTCAGCTGTCATTTCAAGCGAGCCATCTTACCTTATCAAAAGTATGAGATGTGGACGAGGATTCTCACTTGGGACGACAAATGGCTGTATCTGGTTACTCACTTCGTTCAAGCCGGTCGTGTGAAGCCCACGACGTACTCGCTGCAGCCGTGGAAGAAGAAGACCGTCGTCCCGGGCAGCAAGACCGACAACAAGAGTAGTAGTAGTAGCAGGAACAGCAACAGCAACAGCAACAAGCAAGATGACGAAACAACACCACATCCGGCCATCTTGGCCACGTCAGTAGCGAGATACGTGTTCAAACAGGGTCGTTGGTCCATTCCACCGGACACGGTTCTCGCCACCGCAAGACTTCTTGCTGCCAAACCACCCGTCCAGGAGGTGGCAGACTCGCGGTCAGCAGCCAGTTCGTCCGTCGACGACTCAACTGCTGCTGCTGCTGCTGCTCGTACAACATCTCCACGCTTCGTTTCCTCGAGCACCACTACGGCGGATCCGACCTCCCATCTGCTCGCACCGACCTTCGATGCAACCGACTGGACGGCCATCGAGGAGGAACGTCGTCGTGGAATGAGACTGGCTGAGATGCTGGCCGGCCTGGATGGCCTGCACGGAGAATTCACAGGCAGAAAAGGACCGGCTTTGGGAGAGTACTAACAGTACAGTAGAGAGAGATAGAGGGGAAGAGGGTGGTACTCATCGCGATGTGATTGCACGTTGATGCGACAATGAGATGTGGCGTGCTAGAGACAGACGTGGGGTTTGTCAAGCACTGCTACTTCGATTCGACCGGTGACTGGTAACTGGCAATAAGTGGGTTGTCACATCTCGGCTGTCGATATGCCCTGACGTCAGCGGAGCCGTTTTTCATTCCATCAATGAGATTTCATATGCTATTCGCAATCGAACCATTTGCCCACGGTAGAAATGGGCGTACGGGCAGCGTCACCTTACTCTTTCTTTTTTGTTTATTTAATTAGATAGATAGAGATAGAAGGCTTGATTTAAGGTCTCGCTCGATCTATCAGAAAATGATGGGACCCTCATCATCAGCGGGTTCATGCGCGAGACGAGATACGGTCTCAACCAGAGAAGATATAGGCATGTTAACCAAAAAAGTTGAAAAGCTTCGAATTTCCCTCGATGTCAGATTAAATTAGATAAAGAATACTTGCCATTCATTCATTCATCCAGCACCGGTAGGACACGGACAATGACCCCGGGTGAGGTTCGAGCCGAGGCGGCGGTGAGACAATCACGAACGCAATCAACGTCGCGATGGCGCACGACGTCAGCGATATCGAAATCGAAGCGACGAAAGATGGCGGCGACGGTCAAATACATCTCGGCCCAGGCGAGGTTGAGACCGAGGCAACCCCGGGTGCCTCGATTGAAGGGAACAAGGTAGCGAAGCAGCTTCTTCCCATCAGGGCCGAGCCAGCGTTCGGGTCGGAAGGTGGCGGGATCGGGAAACATGGTCTCGTTCCGATGCATGAGGAGAGGGGTCATGCAGATCTTGGTGCGCGGTGGAATCACCTGGTCGCCATAACGAAGGCTCTTATCCGGAAAGGACCGCATCAGTCGATGGGCAATCATGTCTCCGATCCGAAGCCCTTCGTGGAGTACCGCGGTCAAGTACGGCAGCTGTTCGAGCTCCACGAGCGAAGGTCGAGAAGTCGGTTCCGGCATCACGCTTCGAAGTTCCTCTAACAGTTTCTTCCGGATGGATACGTTGGCGGTGATGTGATAGGTCAAGATCTTGAAAAGATGGGCACTAAGAGCAAAAGGGAATCAGAGCGTTGGGGCGGACGATGGTAAGAGAGAGGAACAAACGATGCAGAAGGAAGATAGAAATACATACGTCGTCACTGAGCCGGCGCCCACGAGACTGAAAGCTTCGTCTCGGAGACGTTCCCGACTCCTTTCGATCGGCGGAAGTTGGCTTTCGATGAGAGAGTGAAGGACAGTAGTGTGACCCGATCTTTCGTACGACGTATT
>QQTW01004562.1_pt1 | contig 10403 bp, 11 predicted proteins | sample 1904831 | NCBI WGS metagenome assembly QQTW01 (sample SAMN09435610, study PRJNA476489) | Subsurface metagenome, whole genome shotgun sequencing project.
CACAACGTCATTGGAGGTGTGGAAGAAGAGAATGCCGATGGCGTGAGGCATGCCACTCACATGTAGATCGACCAGACGACGAGCTGGGAAGACTTGACAAAGTCTATAGACAATACTGCTCATAACAGAGTCAAGATATGTCGGCGACATCGCCCTGTGATGGGTGCAAGCAACGTCTCATACCCTACAGATAGACCGGTCGGACTGAAAGGGATGATATCGACAATTGCTCAATCTTCTTTAGACGATGTATTCGGCTCCTTTGACTACTTATCTCCTTAAACACTTGGTAACAATTCCGTACCAGAATCCCTTCTACTGTAACTACTGCTTCGTATTTTGCGAACACTCGCCACAACGGATAGCCTTTCGCCTCTGCCACAAACGAAGAAAAATGCGAAGCCTAGGAAACTATGCGATGTTCGAGCTACGCTGGAAATCTTCCATCCTCAGGTCAAGTTCTTTTCAGTGGGGGTTAGACCTTGCCTGTTACAAGAAGCCGAGCTATGGACGGGTACGTGGGATGTAACATACCTAGACTTGCGTCGATACGATCCCTCCTTCATTTCGTCGGCGATGCGTTGTCTTCGGAAGCCTTACCCATTCGTTGGAAATCGGGTTCTAACATTGTTTAACCTTCAAGTCGCATTGTTTTATGAACAGTGAGACGAAAAGCTATTCTATGAATAACGGAGATCATCTCATGGCTCGAATGGCCATCCCATCATACCTAGCTTCATATAGCTTGGGTCAGAAGCGATCTTTTCCTGCTTCGCCTTCAGCTCGTCCACATCCCAATTACACCAGATCAACCTGCCTCTCAAGAAAGCTGCCTCTTCACTGACGGCCCAGACCATGAAGTCGGCGGGAAGGGAGACTAGACAAGGAGTAAAAAGTTAGCATCCTGCCATACAAAGGTTCAAGTAGCGACGCAGAGGCGAGTCTGTAGATTGACTCACCGTCGTCCAAGGGCAAGTGCATTCCTGCTTCAGCGCTCTTCTTTCCCATATCCGTCTCAATCACACCTGGATGTACCTGTATGACCCGGATATCTTTCTCCTCTGCTGCTACCGCATCGAAAAATCTCGATTGCCCGAACTTGCTAGCACCATATCCACTATAATTCGGCCCCATGGGCAGGGCGAGCGCACCGGTACTCACGCCAACAAGGATGGGCTCGGCAGATGGAGAAGAGTTCTTGTGCTTTAGAAATGCGCGGGTGACGACGAAGGAACCGAGGATATTGATTGTGAAACCGGACCACCACTCTGAGGTGTCAATCGTTGCGATGGGTTCCATGTTGGGTAGGTATCCGGCGTTGTGAATGCAGATGTCAATGCCATTGCCATGGTTTGCTGCGCTCAGGGCCGAAAAGGCCGAGTCCACAGCCGCTTCGTCGCTGACATCTGCGACAAATACGACGACTTTGGTATTAGGGAACTCGGACTCGATGGCTGATTTAGTACTCTCGAGCGAGGATGAAGTCCGACCAGTGATGCCGATGAAGGATGCTCCTGCGGCAGCAAAAGAACGACCGATCTTGGCCCCAATTCCACGACCTCCGCCTGTGATGAGCACAGCTTTGCCTTTGACGGAGAGATGCGACTGGGTAGGATCAATGGCTGGGTAGGTCGTGTTGTGCCATGTGGCAGTCACCGAAGGAAATGCAGGAATCATATTTACGGCCGGTGAAAATACTTTATCAGATGATAATTCAAGAAATCTCTGACGGATTGGGAATGCGTTGTGGTTGCAATGGACTTGTAGATGTGATCTCTTGGTGTTTCAAACCTACCTCTCTGGGTTCCGTACTCATCTTATATGCAAAACCCGACCTCGATACGAGCAGTAGGCACGTCATCCTAGAATGTCTAGAAATACACGGTATGAGACGTGCCTCACGCGATAAAGAAGCATGTTAGTGGGCACGGAATTCCAAATGAACAGGGGTGAATGAAGCGGCAAGAAAAATGTTTGCAGCTTGTTGAGCAAATACCGAGTACATCTTGATAAGCCATAATCAAAGCGGCGGATGAGAGAGCCCAGCACTATCAGCACGAGTCAAAAGCAGCGTGAGGCTTATGCAAGCACTCTGACATTAGAGCTCAATTAGCTTAGTTAGCTGAATAATCCTATACCTCACTACATTGGTTCGGAGGGACGTCATTATGTTAATTGATATAACTGGTACAGAGGGGATACACAAAGGAAAGGTGTAAGAGTTATGTCCTGCTGTATGGTGTCTATTCACTTGCGCCAAAGTATTTAAACCTTAGACATATACACACATCTAGTCGATTAAGGGAGCATACAGCCCGACCAGATCACTACCTGCTACAGGGAACACTACCCGTCGACAGCCAAATAAGGTAAAATGGGTGGCAGATTTGTCTTTAAAAAATGTCAGACAGCTCTATCAAAGTCACAATGAACGATGGTTTTTTTGCTAATCCTATCAAAAACTGCCTTGTCCGACACTCATGCGATCCCTACGACAATGTTTCACTGACAATGGAGTCCAACTTTCTTTACGGATCGTCAACTGAGACCTAACGAGACCCGGCGAGAGCCATGGCCGCACTAGTTAAGCACGTGTGATTCTAGATATGCGATCCAAGTCCAGCCATTAGGTTGGAATTCCCCTTTTGGCTTAACCACGTGAAAAGGAAGTACGACGGCGAGTACTGTCAGGTCCACATCGATCTCCGTCGAGGAATGCGGCATATTCAGATCTTTTCCAAAAGTGGAAAAGATTCGACGAACGACCTCAAAGGGCTGCATCCAGCCATTCGCAAGGGTCTCCGACTTGGATCCGCAGATTGTATGCTCAAGCAGCAGTGTATTCTTCTCGAATGGGGCAGTCTATGACTCGATGTCAAAATACTCCTGCTGTGGTCGCAATTCCACCAACATCTTACCAAAAATTCTTATCTTTGCGTAGTACCATATCATATATTCCTCCAGAAAGGGGTGAACACTCGATGTCAAGTCGTCCGTTTGACGTTTATACTCCTGCGAATCAATCTCCAGCTTCCTGAGTCCCGTATAACTCTTATCAACAGCTTTGATCCACTCCTCGCTCACATTTTTGAGTCGCTTTATTCTTGAACCAATCCAAATCTTCGCCGAAGCGCTCCTCTTGCTCCAATACCCACGGCTTCACCCCATTCAACACATCCGAAAGAGTAGTGCCGGTAAAGCAAAACACGCACGGATACCACAACATCCGGAAATCGGGTCGATTGGCTATTGATAATTGTTAGGTCGCTATTTCCTGGGATATGCCAGGCAAGAAGCCCAGTCTATGACCACGTACCTGGATATCCAACTATCCTCCATTTAGGGAATGGAGATGAGGACATGGTTGACCCTCTTCGGCCCTCCTCACGTTAATGCGTGCTCTCTTGTGAACAACATTCCGTTTCCTCCGTACTTGTCACTGCTGTGGCTTGTGCTACGACAAGTGGTCCGGCATGTAGGATGAAAATAGCAGCAGTCTGAGTTCGACTATTGATGCATTTGGTTAGCCAAGCTTTTCCTTCTGTTGGGTCACTCTACATTATTGAGACTCAACCACGGATGATATTGTCGGAATTCCTCATGGCCCAGTTCGGGGCGATTTCTGGTTTTTGGAATAGCCAAGGCAGTGTAGATGTTTTAATGAGTTCGAAATCAGAGAAAGCTCGCTGATGAAAACGTGCTTGAGACTAGGACAGGTTTTGACAGAATTTGAAGTAGTGAGTGTAGTCAGTTTTCCAGATCCAGGATCAAGACCTCAACACGCTGTTCTTCTTGACCGCCTCATGGTTAGCGGTTGCTGACTTCGCTTCTTGATGCTCACACGCCATGCCGCATTGCTGCCAGGCTTTTCGTACACTGCACGATTCCGGCGCTGGCATGAAGCCTCCCTTCTTGTATGCGAAATCATATGGGAGGCCTGGCAAGTGACAAGCTCTCGTGAATTCCCTGCTTTCAACACTAAGCAAACTACACGGTCCAAAACCCGCATCTCTTCAGATCCCGAGATTGGCCATCACGCTTGATCCTATGCATTTGCAAGCCACACCTCTGCAAGCCCGCCTCTTGGCTGCACAGAGACTCCAACTCGAAAACGCCCAAGGCGAATAAAGCTCGACTTTTTGCATAGTAGAGTAGCTAGGAGAGTTCTTCCAGGAGAGAACACAAGCGAGGCAGCGCTTGACTCTGATGCCAGGCCTGCAGCGAAGTCATGTGTGCTTTCCTTCGGTATCGGTGCTCCCTGTTATTGTTGCAGGAGAGATGTTTTGATTGACTAGAGCGCGGTAGGCAGGAGACTTCGAAGGTGAAAGAAGAACTTATTCGCTATTCTTCTTAGCTGCGCTACTTGAGGGAAACCTAGCTGTAGAACTCGATAGGACGGGATATATTATCTATTAAAAGAAATAAATGGGTACACAATGGCCCAATTAGAGTGCCCCCCCTGCCGCGAACCAACAAAAAGGCAAAAGGAGAATCTGTCGCCTGCTACCCGGTGGTAGTTTGACCTGAACAGACTCTACTTTTGTCGTATATTGTTGTTGATGTTGCGATTTCGTTCGGAGGAGAGAGGAGTAATAATGCTTCCGGTCGGGGGCATGCTGGTATTCGAACTCCTATCGATCGGTGGTTGACCCGTAACTCAAACGCCTTTTACCCCGAGTGGTAATTTGATCCAATTGAGCTAAGGGAGCTGTTGTGGTAGCAAAGTTTAATATTTGAAATATAAAACGTTGGAACCAGAAACACTTTAGCGGTGTTAGTATTGAAGGCCCATAGCCGCCTAGTCTGTACCAATCAACTGTTTCCACAACTCTATTACAACTTTCCTTACCGTACTCTCCAATAAGCTATAACAGATATCTTTGAGCTTGTCTGGAAAGAACTCTAGACTGGAATAGGAACAGGACAAATCTGAGAAGAGGAGTCCAGCCAGCGCAGAAGATCTTCATCGCCTTCATAGACCCTCAAGAGTCGATAAAGAATTCCGAGCCTGAGTTTGATCACTCATGCCACTGACATCACTCGGTCTCACCCTTTTGGGAAGTCCTTGCTGAAGCCATTCGAGTCAAACAGGGAACCACATCAACGGCAGCAAGCCGATCAAAACTCCTCTGTTCTAGCCAGGACCAAGAGCGCATCAGAGAAGTCGAGAAGTCCCTGTAGCAGTTCTTGCATCCGCCAAAACAGCTCTGAACCATCAACTCAACATATATTTCGGAGTAATGACGTGAGCGCTGTGAGCACAGATCCCCAAGACGAAGCAGGGAGAAGCCATCGCTTTACGGGTATGGTCCATGTTGATATCATGCTTTCGGCCTTTTTCATCCAGGATCTTTCCATCAAAGCAATGGAGCCTCACCAGCGGACAGCTATACACATCTTCTCAACGCACCTAACATGAAATCACAGAGCTCACTTCGAATATCTAAGCCAAAAGGAGTCTATACCTACCAGGTACACACTGCCTCTCGAAATCTGCTTACGAAAGAGAAAAGTATGATAATCTGCTTTCATAACGCAAAGAAAAGCTGGGATATGGTGTGAAGGTATTTTCTGTTGTTCTGGGCAAGAAGCGCTGGAGAAAAGTTACCTTTGCCAACCTGTGGGCTAACAAGGTCATTGCACCAAGGTCATCGTCTGCAAGATCGCAATGAGGTAGCGAACCTTGGGTGACAGCTTGAGATAAGGGGATAAGGATCTGTATAGCTTGGATAGGCTAGACTCGAGGTGTACCTCTGAGAAGCAAGGTTCTTTCTCTTAAGATGAGATGAAGGAGCTAAGGGCACTGGATGCAGCACTCGTATGGACGAGCAATGACTTGGCCCAGTTTGTCGTGGCTGCAGTAGTTGGGAAGCAGACGACGCGAGGGATGACACTCACACAGAACTTTAACAAGGGTACTTTTGTGTATATACGATTATACAAGTGTCAGATAAACAGCTGGTTAGCGGCCAATTGTGGCCGCGGTCATCGAAAGCATTGGTGTCGCTCTTGGCACAGCAGAGAGTGACGTAATAAATGAGAACTATAGCAGGCATACGACCGACAGTCTGTACCAGCTAATATGTCATCTAAGAGCATTGCAAGGGGACATTGCCCATACATTGTGCCAAGATGGACTTTGCTCATGAATCATACGAATCTTCAACCTGAATCGCGCAATTGCCGGCTCCTCAACGTTTCAATCGCACAATTGATTCAGCCACTGCATCTACACTGAACGTACGCTACAGGATCCTTCGACGTAGTGAGGATGGAATCCAACTGAACCTTCTCTCAAGAGTCAGAAGTCACAATGGCAGACTCATCCCCTCCTTCCACAGCCGCAATTGCTACTGCAGTCGGTCTGATAGCCATCACAGTCGGCTACTTCCTGGGCAAGGGGTCTAATATTGGTCTGTTCGGCATTAGTGGAACTCCTTCACAGCCTGCTGGTAATAAGAAGAGCTGGCCAAATAGCTACGATGTTACAATACATCCTGACTCCAGCGATGAGGAGTTGATGGCCCAACAAAGAGCTGGGGCCGGAGCGCACGCAGATGATAATGAGAGTGATGAAGAAGGCGACGGAAAAGAACTAAAGAATTTCTCGAATACTGCAGAGGAAGTCAAACTGGTATTGGCCGTGAGGACGGACCTGGGTATGGGCAAAGGTACAGCTCCACTCTCAGTGACTGTACGACAACCTTGGACCTCAATGCTGATTACGGCATTGAATATAGGTAAAATTGCAGCACAATGTTCCCATGCAACGCTAGCCTGCTATAAGTTCCTCCTCAACCATGCCCCTTCAGCCGCTCTCCTTCAACGATGGGAAAGAGGAGGCCAAACCAAAATAGCAGTGCAAGTCAAATCAGAAGACGATATGACAACTTTGCAAGCTCAGGCAATAAGCTTAGGCCTGTGCGCAAGAATTGTACACGACGCGGGAAGGACTCAAATAGCTGCAGGCAGTGCAACTGTCCTAGGCGTATTAGGGCCGAAGAGCGTAGTCGACCAGGTTACAGGACAGCTAAAGCTTCTTTGAGAGGGTGAATCAGCGTATTCATTACCGCCCGCCCTACTTTCCGAGCCAGGGAGATCTTTTTTGTGATTCAAGCAAGCGACAGCATACTGACAGGTTTGGCGGTTTGAAGGTTCAGGCTACCCAGATATGCGAGCACAAAGATCCTATGCTTCTGGAAGGCAATATCGGAAGCAAACAGACCGACTTTAGCAGAGTAGCAGAGCACTTGAGGCTTGATGCCTGCAAGATGAAGGCGCGATGACAGCTAAAATAATGCGAAATAAATAGGTGAATGGTAGGCGAGAAGGTCTTATCCCACGTTTTCCCCGTCACGATAGACTGCTTACTTCCCCATAGTATATTAGCACCAGTGCAGAGGAGGTTCATACTACATACGACAGGATAACCCAGAAGAGGCAATGCCTTCTAAAGGGATGTACATGATATTATAAGCAGTCTGCCAATGCTTCATACTGCACGTTCAACAGACAGTAGTTCGTCCATATTGTCCCCATTTGATGGTGTCATTGGTTGCATCTGAGAGCAAGCCCTGAAACACAATCTCGTCCCTGATGCTATTCCACTCGCTACCTTCAACATAGAAATGATGTCGTTTGCCAGTCAACGTGGGTGGGTCAACAGCCGGCCGCCTTTCTATGCATACTCAGGTACTTTTTCTTTCCTTTTTGGCCTGTTTGTGGTTTAACATATCAGGACGTCCATCCGTTTCCAGGCTGAAGTGATCATCACCTTAAACTGAGGTCTTCTTTTTTGTTTAGCTAGCTGCATTGTTTGTGCCTTTACCCGCATCATGAACCATCATTGTTGGTCTTGATACTTATTTACCGCTGGACGTACCTCTTCAGCTTGGTTTCTACTTTACCTACCATTCCCCCACCAAGTGGAATCAGTTACGTTGGAGCATTCAGCTGCTTCTCTAATTACGAAGGGAAAAGAAACGCCATGGCTACCAGCAATGGAGAATCACAGCAGTCCAATCCGGCCTCCAACATACCACTTCAGATTGTCTGCGCCAACACAGATCTTGGAGACCATGACCTTGCTTGCGGAAAGCCTGGGTCAAAGGCTTGCAGCGGGTGTTTTCTGGTGCAGGTTGGATATCCCCAGTCATTATACAGACAGGAGCTGATAGCTCGTAGTACTGCAGCAAGGAATGTCAAAGGACCCATTGGCCTGCACACAAGCTCGATTGCAAGTCCCATCTGATCACCGAGACATGGAAACCGTCATGGCACACGGAGAGACGACAACCAGCTTTTGTACGAGACGATGGTGGTCATGGTTCATTTGGCATGCAGAAGTATCTTTGGGGAAATGTTCCGGCCATCGACCTGCTCAACCTGAAAGACAATGAAGTTGATGCTAGTGAAGAAAATTTTCGGTTACTGTTTGCAGGTAAGGACGCATCCAACCCGAATAACGTTCACATTGCTCGTTAACCCACTCAAAGCATCAGGAGATTTACGGAATCTCATAAAGTCAGTTCTCGGACTTCCTCACAGTTACAGGGGTACTTTGGATCCAGTTGTCAACGATCGAGATTTTGATATTGTATCCCGAAATGCGATCCTCCTCCTAACAGCACTACACTTCGATCCGGATACGGCGGCAATAATCATGCTTCACCTCTGGTATTCTGCTCTGCTTCCTGGGCGGATGCTCCATCAGCTTCGCGAATTCATATTACCACTAATCCAAGAAGTTTGCATCAAAATCGAGGCGAAGCCATCTGGGACGATGCTGTCTAAAAAATGGGCTTTTGGAGCGCGATCATTGCGGCTTGTTCTTTCTAAAGAGAATTGGAACCTTCTATTGTCCTACTTTGAGGTACCCGAAGGCCTGTCCCCAACCAAGGCACAGAAGATCCGCCGGGAGACGACAATGGCGGGTGAAAGAAAAGATTATGTGGACCGAGCACTTTACAAGATGCCCCCAGGATGGCGAGCCGGAATGATGAAGTTTCGTTATGATGGGGTGTTGCTACCATACGGCGCTTCGTGTCGAGAATTTGACACTCCGAACCCGTGAGTAATGCTACAGATATTAGATGCGCGATATTGCTGCTAACTAGATGTAGCACGTTCTACAAGAATCATTCGCTGTGGCCGCTGCTAGACTCTGCAGAACCTCTGGAGGGCTGGTCGATGGATGAAGTTCTGCAAAAGTTGCCCAGCGCAAAGAACGACATCTATGGAGCGCTCTTCATCTATTTGAAGGGCCTTCTCACTCAATTCTGTAAGAGAATTGACGACATCTCAATAAGCGTACAGCTCTTTCATCTAGACGCAGTCAATTTGCCTGGCACGCTTAGACAATATGGAATCGGTGAGGACTCGTTTGACAGAATTGAGGTACGTGGATCTATACCTTTGGCTTTGGGAACGATACACGCCCGACAGAATTCATTGCTTCAGGGGTTTGAAACATAGACTAATCTCTGACAGCTTGCCAACATTTGTGATAGAGGGTACCTTGGGCCCGATCGCTGCCTGTCTGTTCTCGGTCCTCTTCTCCGGACGCCGACGTCAAATCCATATGCGACACTCCTCATGTTGTTTCTTAATGCAATTCCAGAGACCTCCACACCAGCAGATGAGCAGGAAAACATTGTTTCCGACTTTCATCTCATAACGCCCTATTTTCCAAGAATGCGCGAGAACATCCATCGAAGAAATGAGTATGATGCCGACTTAATAAAAATAACAGGTGCTAGAGCGACATTTAAGGATTTCGACAGGCTATGGAAGCGGTACACAAAGGATTGCCAGTTACATGAGAGTGGGAGGGCGCGGGGAATGATCATGAAGAAGGAGAATACCATCGTACCGAAATGGCCCTTGAGATTGAAGAAGAATGCCACCCAAGCAGAATTCGACAGGCTACAAGCAAGCGGTCACACTGGTTGGGAACGATATGTTGAGTGGAAAAGAGCCGTATGATTACTGAAACAAGGTGATTATGAGATTGCAACTGTAAGTCGACGATTACATCTGGGATATCAATTTGAGGTTGGTAGTAGTTCGCGTGGAGGGAGCGGAATGAGAACTTCTTGGAGTTTGCAGCATGTCTGTGTTATGTGCCAATAGATCCAAAAGTCCCCTTTTTAACTAGCGAACTTGTCGTCCAACTTAGGCCGACCTAAACGTCTTTAATGGTCTAGATAACATGTCTCATGTGAACGTGAGACACAAACTGGGATGAATGCGGGGCTGGCCGATTTCGCTATGTACTACGTAGTAGCTTACCAGAAGAAATTGAAATTTCTTCCCCGCACTAACTAACTAGACCATGAAAGCTCAATTCGCTGCCTCCCGAATTTAGTGTAAAAGTTTTAATGTACGAGTAGTCTGGGGACTTT
>QQTW01004563.1_pt1 | contig 10401 bp, 15 predicted proteins | sample 1904831 | NCBI WGS metagenome assembly QQTW01 (sample SAMN09435610, study PRJNA476489) | Subsurface metagenome, whole genome shotgun sequencing project.
GACATGAGGGACGGACAGGCATTCGATGACAACCAGGGGTCCAGATCCACGGGATGAACGATATCCAATGAACCGGATACCTCTACCCAGCTAACGACGCCACCAGACGCCACGACAATCCCGACATCGCGGGCATCAAGTCACCGGATGACTTACCGAAAGAGAGAAAAAATCTCCGACGAACGAACCACCGTTCCTCGATTCGGGAGTCCATTTCCATTGGCAGGGGGGAGTCCTGAGCTGGGATTATGTAGCAAAGGGGAAAAGAAACCAAGGGTCGGAGTGGACTCCTTGGCCGTGTGAACTGTGGACTTTACGAATGGGGATGGATGGAAGAGGAAAGACGTAAAACGAAGGGAAGAGAAAATCTTACATAAATCTCCATCCCCTTGACTAACCGCCACCTATCGAGCGTGATATTCTCTTCATCCTCGCCCGGGCCGGACTCGATCACAACGGACGAGTCACGATCATGACTTCCACTGGCTGCGGTGATCTCGCCACCACCTCGGGAAATAGCCGATCCTCGTCCATCACCTCCGTCCCGTGGCTGCAGTCTTGAACCAGAACGGAGGTGTAGCCGCTGTGCCGAGGTTGGAATCCCGGTGATGGGTTCGAGCTTGCTTTTCAATTTCGCAATGGTCCATGATGGCGTGACGCGTCGTTCGGAGGATGCGTTCACAGAAGTGATTTGGAGAGGGATGTCTGGTGCGGTAGTCATGGAGGAATAGGACATGGTGGTGATATGTGGTGACGGTAGCTGGGTAGAGGTATCCGGTTCATTGGATATCGTTCATCCCGTGGATCTGGACCCCTGGTTGTCATCGAATGCCTGTCCGTCCCTCATGTCGTCTCTCGGTCCGCGATTCTGGATGTGGATTACCTGCCGGGTTGAGCTGGGCGTGCATCTCATCCCAGTTAGGTTATTGAGCTAGACCTGGTTCTCTTGTGGCTTGACGTGATTCACGTGCTGTACCTCGGTTCTCGTTCTCGTTCTATCCGGGCGTGTGGTTCATTGCTGCGGAGTTCAGTTCAGCTTGTGATTGCTCGGATTGAGCTATGACTGGCCTCAAATTCAAGATTTGCTCGGAGTGTATTCCGTGTCGTGTTGTTATTGAGACATGCTCTCGGCATGTCTGTTTCTTCTTGGTATTATATTATCGTCCTTTTTTAAAAATCCACTACTTTTCAATCAACCACGGTATTCCTTTTTATAACCCCTGAATGCTCCCTTCTGGTCCACCGGACTCTCGTCCCATTCCCGGCATTGGATCGCCCTGATCCAGCTCAGTGTGTCCCTCGAATTTGAACATCTCCTTATGCTGTACACATTCCCACTACTGGCAGTGATCAAGTGGAATTAATGTCACAGAGACCAATGAAGACCCCGTCTTTCTTTCACACGACCAATATTCTCATATCAAATGATGCTAAGTTCCTCATTATAAAATAAAGGTAGAAGATACCCGCCCTCCTTCCCTTCAGCAAAACCTCCACGACACATCCTCCGTTCCCAAATATTCCCTCCCAACGGACCTCTACGAACAACGCTCGGATTCGGTCCTGGCATGGAAACGGCGAGAGAAGTTGGGAAGATTCGATCCGGCGGCTCCCGAGAAAGTGAATAGGATCGTGGAGGGGTATGAACGGGAGGTGAAGAACCGAGGAATCGAGGTGGGGAAGAGGGTGAGAGTTGGTGGGGAAGGTAAATTAATCATCTATTTGTTGTATCTGTTGAAATTTTCTCTTCGTTTCAATTCGATTCGATTTCTTGAGGGGTTTCTGTTCCGCGGTGCTTCTTTGTTCTTGCTAGTTTATTCACACACACTCTCTCCTTCTTGGTCGTTTCTTCCATATATCCACTCTTCTTTCCTCCGTCTCTCCTGTCATTTGACACTTCTCCCCTTCTTCATTGCTCCTTCTTCCTTCGCAACCCTTCCATCTGGTAAAAGATACAATCTCCTTTCATTCTCTGGCAAGCGACCACAGCTCCTTCTTTCCCCTGCTCTTTCCACCGATGCGATGAGAGACGCTACTTACCACCCACATACAATTTCAGACACGCTGACAACAGTGATTGAATGATATGATAGACACGAAAAGAGGCATAATTCGGTATGTCGGCCCCGTCGATACCATCCCCGGATCAACACCAGGATCAGTATGGGTTGGAATCGAACTCGATGAACCCGTCGGAAAGAACGACGGGAGCGTGAATGGAACACGGTACTTCCGTATTGGTGACCAGCAAGATAGTGGTGAGGGTGAGGGTGAGGGTGAGAGTGGTGCGAATCAGAAGAAAGGAATCTTCGTGAGACCGGATCGAGTAGAGGTAGGTGACTTTGAAGTCCTCAATGACTTGATGGAAGATTTGGAGGAGATATAATCAATGGTGATAATTTACATACCACCTCTCCCTCTACCCTCCCTATATGTAGTTATGTAGTCTTCATGAGTTTCGAAAACCGGAGGCCATATTATCATCGTCAGTGTGATGAAGCTTAGTGCTCTTGTTAGACGACAGACGTATCGCACCATCTCATGGCCAACTTGGCTATGAGGTGGTGCGATACTTCTGTCACCTCGTAATAGATCAGTTGTCATCAGACTCCACAGTAGGTGTTGGTTCATCCAGACAGCAGGACGGTGGCCATAGAATTCAGAAGCCGCTAAGGAGTGTGTAACAATTTATCTGCCGAATAAACTAGCCCTGAATACGGATGGCGCTCAAACGTGCTGCCCATACTCGCCGCCAGGGTAGGCAGGCTTGGGGACCCGTGATGAAGCCTTAGAAGTAATCCCAGGTCGATAAGCGTGATGAAGCCTTTCCTGCTGAGTGAGCTATTCCGTTTATTTGTCCTCCTCCGCGTAATTGACTAGCCAAAGAAAGTCCAGACACGGATCGATCGTGTGAGCGACGTGTACAACAAGGAAGGGTGACTTGACCCCCAGGCCGGCCTTCCCACCTTACAGAGTCAAGCCAATCATAATCGGTCATTGGATGTATTCAAAGCGATAGTTTCAGAAACTAGACGAGGCATCACGAATTTGGAACGAAAAGAGGGTGCATCCAGGACAGAACATCACATTTGATCCATCCCATACACCCAGCTCCAGTAGCAGTCGGAAGTACGTAGCTTCAGTTGCAATCACGAGAGTCAACTCGGCAAGGAAGGAAGGAAGGAAGGAAGGAAGGAAGATAAGTAGCCGCCGAAAGCAACGAGCAAGCAAGAAGCCGTACGTACGTAGAAACAAGAGAGAAAAGAAAGAAAGAATACCTCTCCAACAGCCATCACCCATCACCAAATACCAACTACCAACCACCAGCTTAATTAATACCCCCCACCATATCCACTCCCATACCCATTCCCATTCCCATATCCGTGCCCATGACCGTGACCATGAGCATCTCCACGAGCATAGCTAGTGCCATGGTGCTGTTCATTTCGATAGGCATGATTCGTTGTCGTCGTCGGGTTCGTGTTGAGATGATGACTAGGGCCGGACGGGAGTTGACCACTGTTATTCCCAGCGTGATCATTCGTCGGATGACCATCATTAGGAGGACCAGGGGGAGGATTCGACATCTCGCATCCCTGCGCGAAGAATAATTGGGCGGTGTGGATGGTGGAGTCGTTGGAGATGGAATAGAAATTTCCTATTGTATTGATCATTGTTGGTTAGCTTTTGGGATTAATGAAGATTTTGAATCCTTGACGGATTCTTGCTTGCGTGCGTGCATGCGTAGTAGTCAGGTAGAAGGAGAAGGAGAGAAGGATTAATGGAGAAGGGAAAGGAAATAAAGATAGGTAGAGGAGAGATGAGATAAGACGCACGGAAGGAAGGGAGGGAGTGAGAGGTGATAGACAGATGACAGATGGAAGGAAAGGTAGGTAGACGAGAAACACTTTAACGATAGACGGGGAAGGTAGGCAGACAGACAGATAAACGGCGGGGATGCATGACGACAACAAGGACAGATAACAGAAAACAGTCAAGATGAAAGACAAGACAGAGGAAGCGGCAGAGCAGGGCGGAACAGAAAAGACAGACAAACGCAACGAAAATGCGAAGAGGGACAATTTCCCTCCTAATTATTGGCGAACTCCAATGCAATGCTCGAAAGAAAATAAAATAAAATCGTTTCCAAAGAAATGAAAACAACGAAAGTAAATCAATTTGACGCTTAAAATGTATATTCCTGACGGCGAGGAATAATCCAATCCAGTCCCGCGAAATTGGAAAGAAAATCAACCACATAAATGTAAAAAATGAGAATTCAAGAAATGGTTATTATAAATACCTCTCGGGACCTGAAACATTCCCCCCTTCCCGATCCCGAATTGAGTCCCCGCGATTTCGACTCGGACTTTCCCCGCGGCGACGAAAAACACCATCTGCATCCTCCTCGAGTTTTTCGGACGCTTGATTCCTCCTGGGGGGATCTCGACGATACCGGACCCGAAGAAAGGTAACGTCAAAGTTTTGGCGTATTGGAAGGTGGACTGCGGGACTTGTAGGGAGGTGATGGCTTGGGTGGAGTATGCCAATTCTATTTATTAATTTCATTACATCGTCAGCGTACATAGCTCTGAAGATTTGTCAAGTCTCGGAATTGGAGAATGTTGAAGGGACACCCGAGAAGAGACATAAACACTCTGCCCCGGTATACTTGACACTCACCATCCTCAACCAAATAATCCAGACTCGACTCCAACTCTGGATCCCACAACTTCACCGGTCCATTGACCACCCCTGGATCATCCTCCCAAGCTTCGACTCGATCATCGCCATTAGTTTTGATAGCGGGATTCTTGGGTTTATTCTTGGATCCCTTTGGACGCCCTCTTTTTCGTTTCTGCGGTGGACCACCATCTGCTCCTCCTTGTCCATCTGCTGCTACTCCCGCTGTTGTTGACGTTGGCTCAGTAGTGTGTGGTTGTAGCCCAGCTGCAGCTGCCGATGCGTTACCTCCCGTATGACCATTGGCATTGGCATTGATTTGCATGGCCCGAGCAGCCTGCGCAGCGGCTTGTTGAAGAATGACTGGATCGATGGGAGCAGTAGCACCGTTAATCCCCGCTCCATTGAGGACATCCGCTGTATATTCCCTTGCGGACTGCGAGAGCATAGGGGGCGCCTGTTGAGTGCCGTGCTGTAGCGTCACGCTGCTGCTGGCGGGCGTATTCCCCGTGTCTGACTTCCGAGGACGGCCTCGTTTGCGCTTGATCGGTGGCTGTTGTTGTTGTTCCTGTTGTGCTTGTGGTGCTGAGAATCCAGGCTGCTTGTCGAGCATGCTCTCTTCATCGTCCAATTGCAACTGAGGGGAGTCCGTCGTCGCTGGCATTGCCATCGGCTGCTGCTGTTCCACAGGCAATGGATGCTTTCGTGGCCGTCCTGGTCCTCGCTTCGGAGGAGTCATAAACAGACCCGGTTCTTGTTGTTGTTGCTGTTGCTGGAGTTGTGATACGATCCCACCAGACAGATGATTCTCCCCCGGTAGAGGATTCTTCCTCGGTCGACCTGGTCCTCGCTTCGGCGTGCCACTGAACAATCCCGTTTCATTCAATTCGCTACCCTTCCGCATCGATGGAGCCATGTTGTTCATCCCGGGCGTTGTCAACAGCGACGGTTCCGATGATCTCCACAGATGCGCTGGCTGTTTTCTGGGTGACATTTCATCCTTGTCATTTCTCAACGTCTCCGATCTCCGCTGCTGCTGATGATCGTCCTGTTCTTCCTCTCCCTCCGATTCGCTCTCTCTGTGGTTTTGCACGATCGGCGTACGAGGTTTTGGTGGTCGACCCCTCCCTTGCTTCACAGCAAACGCAGTAGCTTGCGGCGAGACTCCACGTCTATCTCCATTGGCCTGATTGATTCCATTGGATTGGGTGACTTCAGACTCGGGCGCAGGTGGTGGTGGAGGTGGTAATGTCGGTTCTTGACGGACTGGTGAGGAGAAGATGCCGTCGATGCGCTCGAGACCATAATCATCCCGTTCGTTCTCTTGTAAAGTGATGCCCGTTTTTCTTATGTACTCATTAGTATGAGATAATAAATGCTGTGCAAGAATAATTAGATGGGTAAGAATACCTCCCCTGTACCCCGACGTCAAAGTAATTAGCCTCGCGCGTCTTCATTGTCGATGGCCTGGCTGCGCTCGATGCGCCGACTCTTGTTAACCTCCGCTTGATTGCTTATCCCCGTTGCGCCTAGACGTATTCAGTCTTCCTAAGCTTCACACGCGACAAAGCTGCATTGCGCGCTGTACGACGTCCTCTCTGTGACTTGTGGTGTTGATCACAATGATGTTGTTGTGGGCTAGTTGCGATGCGACGACGTCCTTGGCCTTTGCCGTTGCGCGCATGGGATGAGAAGTGGAGGAGTGGATCAACCTTCGGCGCTAACCGCTTTCAGATTGACGCGTTGAGGGCGGATAAACACACTATTCACCATCCACTCCTCCGCCATCACCAACGACGGGGCATACTACCACCGCAAGTCATACACGGTTAATCACGATATGACAATGGAGATGGATCCAGAATCGCAAGATATTATGCAGGATTCTCCCCCTCAAGAACCATTCATAACCCCCTCCATCGACGCACCACGCATCATCGCGGGAGAGTCCTACGCGCATTACTCTGCCCTACCATCCGTCCTCACCAACGACCCAACCACGGAATGTGTCCTCGGCATCGACGAAGCCGGGCGAGGACCCGTTCTCGGTCTGTCGTCCCACATTTATAATCACATCCGCCTCAATTGACGCGTGTAATCAGGCCCAATGGTCTACGCGGGTTTCTATCTCCCCCTCCCGCTTGAACGGTCATTATTAGCGACGACGCACCACTTCGACGACTCCAAAGCCCTGACTCACCAGACGCGTGCTCAATTGATGCAAACCCTCTGCACGTCCACCACGGACCTGTATTCCACCTGCGGCTGGGCAGTGAAGGTCATGTCCGCGCGGGATCTGTCCGCGGGGATGCTCCGGCCTGGTGGTTCTTACAATCTCAACGCGCAAGCCATGGACGCAACCATTGAACTAATCAATGGGATTTTAGAAAGAGGAGTGAAAGTGAAAGAGATGTATGTTGATACCATTGGCGCCCCGGCGACGTATCAAAAGAGATTGGCGGCGTTGTTCCCCATGATTCAAGTCACGGTCGCCAAGAAGGCGGATTCGTTGTATCCTTGCGTCTCGGCCGCGAGCGTGGCCGCCAAGGTGACGAGAGATGTCGCCCTGGAGGTGATCTATAGGGGAGTCTATCGCAATGGGAACAACATGGCCGATGAAGTGGACGAGAAAGATGAAGGATGGGGATCCGGATACCCCTCCGACGCAAGATGCTCGAATTGGTTACGTCGGAATATGGATCCCGTGTTTGGATGGGGGAATGAATGTCGATTCAGTTGGAGTACGGCCAAGGATATGTTAGAGGGTGTTGGGACCGGTGCGAGTGTGAATGGGGGAGTGAAGATGGATTGGCCCGATCGAGACGAGGAAGATCAGAGTTTAAATGACAATACTCGATTGAGTAGTTATTTTTCGAAAAGTGAAGGGAAAGAGGGGAAGAAGGAACATGAACTGGAGCGCTGGTTTGGAGAACCGTTGTCGGAGCAGGTATTTTGAATGAACTGCCATTGGCCGAGTTAATTCAAAGATGAAAGAGATGTCTGCTCGACCAGCCACTGCGATGCTGAGGCTGGAAGGAGGCCTAGCTACAAAGAGAAGTGTAAAGTGTAGTTAGTTGAGGGGTCATTCGCTGCGACATCACAGCTAAGCGTGCGAGTGCAGAGTCACTCGAAGAGGAGCAAGTCGCTGGCTGGAAGAAAAGCCATTCAAACGATCAAACTCGTGCTATGGTGTCACTGGCTGTATGATCAACCACCGCAAGACACGAGTCAGGATGGGATCGAGCAAGAAGATATCACTATTGAACTACATCAATTCATTAAAGATGGGAGCATATCTACAACAAAAACCTACTATAAATACAACAAGAAAGATGATACCCGAGTAGACCAAGACTATATACCAAATTCGTACCGCTCATTACTCTGTCACTGTTACCACTCAACCAAAGAGAAAGAAAGGCCAAAGGAAGCAAAACACACCCTCCTGAAAATCCACGATGGAGGAAATGCAGACGCTGAAGCAGAAGCTGGCCATTTCATTATCGTCAACATCTTAATCGTCCCATGTCATTCAACTTTCGACCAACAATTTGTATTAATCGATTGATTGCTTGATTCCTTGAATAAACTGGATCGACTGAATAACACCGCTTGATAAACTTGACTCGATGAACGGACGGATTGTCGAATGAAGGAAAAGCCAAAACCAAGACGAAGGAAAACGAAGGAAGACGGTCCTGTAATGAGACGAACGCCAACGAAACCGAAACCGAGATCGAAAACCCTACAACGACAACGACAACGAGAGTAATCGCCCACTGAATGAATGAAAATCACTTCCCGGCCCGAAACATATCCCACATCGAATACATCCGTATCTCTTGCTGGAGGGTGAATGATTGATAACTATATTTCCACACCATTCATTCATTAGCATTGTTTTTTCACTCGGGATGCTTCCCCTGCACGAGCAGCAGCAGTGGTGGTGGTAACATAGTGGTAGCACAACCACCACCAACCACACCACCACCACCCCACAGCGGCAAAGACAGCCCCCAAAAGGGCGACACAGCACCAGAAGAACAGAAAAGGGAACACAAATAAATAGAAGGGGAACACAGTAGCACAAGAGGGGAGTAATAGACAAAATGAAATAGAATAATACGTACCAAGCATCCGTACTATAATCCATAAAATTATGCACCGGATCTGTCCCCGGGAGTAGAGGACAACTATCCTTCTTCTCCTCTCCGGCCCACGCACCGGGACAACCATCCGTACTCTCCCTCTCTTGCGGGGTATCCGCGATATAATCGCCCGGCCCCGCACAACTCATTCCATTAAACGTATGTAACAATCCGAACCAATGTCCGATCTCATGAACAGCAGTTTGACCCTCGTCGTAACCCAATAAAGAGCCGCCGGGCATGGTATCCGCTGAAACGATGCAGCCGTCGAACATGAACATCGGGTTACTTCCGTCGGGGGACAAGGAGATGGTGCCGGGGAGATTACATCGGCCGAGATTCCCTCCCTGGAGAGAGGTTAGGAAGTAGATGTTCAATGTACTGTAGGTCCCGCGTCGTAGGGAGCGTTTCATGGCTGTGTCGTTCCGTCCACTGGCCCAGATGTCGTTGATGGTGAGGGTCGTGCCGAGGAGGCGGAAGGAGATGCGGTGCCGGAAATAGGAACCTTGGAGATTTGCGAGCTATGAAAGTGTTAGTATGGCAAAACAGTTGATATCGAGGACGTGGAGAGGGTAGACCTAGTGAATGACAGGGGAAACACAGAGAAGGGTAGAGGGGGGAGAAGTGAGGATAGATGGAGGGAGGGAAGTAAAGAGTAGAGATGCAGGGATAGAAAGCGGAGGTTATGAGGGCGGTCGATGCATAGAGGGAAGCAAGGATGGTGTGATATAGGTATTTGAAGGGTAAACATAAGAAAAGAAGAATGGAGGGAGGAAGGGAAGGATAGTAAGGACGGATGGATGAATGATGGATGAAAAGAAACAGGGAAAGCTAGTAAGGACGAATGGATAAATGAATGACATACCTGCCTCTCCAACATCCTCGGAGTAATACTCCCATTCCTCAGCTGCGACGTAACAAGATGGAAATAGGTATCGATATTCAACGATCGCTCGCCATAGTCCACCTGTCTTCGAGCAAGGGAAGCCAACGAGCCATGATGTTGATTATCGTGGAGCTCCTTAATAACGGCTAGTGTATCCGCCGGGGGATCTTCGGTGCCGCATACGAACTTTTGTCGACGCTCCTGTTGTTGCTTTCTGTCTTGGTTGAGGCCACCTCGTACTGAGACTGGGGAACGGTCCTCGAGGGAACGGTTTTCGAGAAATCGTTCCCTGGCCGATAACTCCTCGAGCGGAGGAGGGGGAGGAAGAGAGATGGATGTGAAGATGCTGCTCTCCTCGGTAGTAGCAAGGGCAGTGACACCATCCCCGTTGATGAGAAGAGTGACGAGAAACAGCAGGAGGCTGATGGATGAAGAGAAGACTTGCATCGTGCTGGATGAACTGATAAGACGCATTGTTGATGGATGGATGATGGATGGGCGACGGATGATGTTGAGTATAGTTTACTATACTCGGTATAACGAACAAGAAGAGTTTTCCAAGATGGAACAGAAGAAGAAGAAGAAGCTTGAAAGGATCCCTTTTACTTCCGAGGATGTTGGAGAGGCAGGTATGTCATTCATTTATCCATTCGTCCTTACTAGCTTTCCCTGTTTCTTTTCATC
>QQTW01004564.1_pt1 | contig 10401 bp, 9 predicted proteins | sample 1904831 | NCBI WGS metagenome assembly QQTW01 (sample SAMN09435610, study PRJNA476489) | Subsurface metagenome, whole genome shotgun sequencing project.
ATGAAGCTCGATGAGCTCCCTACCACTGCAACACAGTTAGCTCACTGAACAGCTACACCTAAAGCAAGCTCGAGGAGCTCCTCTAATCAGATAGCAGCTCAACAGCTACCACCGAACAGAGCCCATAAAATTTTAGGCTGATGCAATCGGCTCTGCTGCGGGCGACTGGATCGGGATCGGAATCAGCTTTTTTAGAAACAACTGCTGCCCATAGAATTGTAGGGCAAGGGCCTTTCGAGCAGGCTAATCTTAACCCTACCATTCTATAGGCGTGCCCGGGGCCAATAATATGCCCTAAGAGGAACAGCCGGGTGGGAGCCCTAAGGGTGCCGTTGCCCCCCGCATGCCTCGCCCGCTTCTATAGTAGGGGCTATGTCATATATGAGACTGGTGTTGCATGCAGCATTTGATGCCCTCTGAACATGTGGCCTAAGGGGTTCGCCCTAAACAGATTCTTGTATCCAAGTCTTTGGATGAGGGGGATGGGATGATGCAGAGGGGGGAGCTGGTCACTAAGCTTGATGTCCATGAAGATAGCCCGAACATTCGAGTAATTGGATACACGCAGATGTGTCAGGATCATCTGGCTAGGGATAGGCTAGGGATAGGCTAGGGATAGGCTAGGCAGTATTGAAAGGCCTTGGCGAATAGTAGGGAGCACCGGTTGAATGCAGAGTTTCCCGTCCCGAAGACAGGGAAGAGCATATTTCATTAAAAGACGGGAACCGGGGACAGTTGCGAGAGTTACAGGAGATAAGAACGGAAAGGGATGGGAAGGAGAGATCTGAAGGGAAGCGATAGAGTACGAAGGATTCCCGATTGAGACAAAGGAAGAGATTGGTAAAGGAAGGGCTAGGGCCCATATAATTGTAGGGCAATGGATCTTTCAACGGACAATAATATAATAGTAGGGGCCGATGGCAGATCCGGCACTCCAGAACTAGACTCACGAACTGAGCTAGCCAAATAAGCAAGAAATACTGAAAGCGATTCACTGATTGATTCATTGATTGCGCCTTTACTCTTTTAGCTTATTAGCTTCTTTATAGGCTTCCCTCTGCATAACGCGCATCCCTTTTCTTGGCTAATGGCAGCCCGATGCGTCTTCTTGAGCCTACAGGGAAGTTCTCATATAGGCATCAGTTTCTAAGATATATGGAGAGACCCTGCCTGGAGAAGAGCGGGGCGTAAGGTAGAGAGGGTAGGGAGGTCATAAGTGATAGTAGGTGTTCCGTAGGCAGCGCCCCTATCTGAACCCCATATCGGGGGGCGGTCTCCTCACAGAGTTCAGAGTTAAGGGCAGGTCTCATCCGTATCTAGGTCGGTCTCCTCACGTCTCATTCGGCATATGGTCCGGAATAGAGAAAGGCTTTGATTGATCTCCATGAAGCTGTAAGCAGTTGCACCCGTGGGTTAAGTTGATCCCAGAAATAATCGGAATCCTATCTATCGTATCGGGATCTTCCTCTTATCACGGACCAGATATATGGTGCTCTGAGGCTATCTATATCTCTAGTTGGGGTATCACATTACATACGTAATATGATTGATCTCTATTCGTTGTCATCTCGGGCGAAGGCATTGGGATCGGAGGGCCCTACCCTGGAGATAGAGAGTTCAGATTTAGATAGACCCTAGAGGATGGCCCCCCCTTTCTTAGTTGAGATAGAATAGTCATAATAATGGGCCTTACTGTATCGGGGATACGGAGAAGCATCCATGTCGACCTTAATGGACAAACACAAATGTCAGCTCCGTTGCTAACGGCGCTCTTCCCCGCTGGTACGGATCCCATAGCATCGTTGTACCATATGACCCTGTCAAGTGCAATTCAGCCCGTGGGAGCCCCCCAGCTCCCCGTGCCAGGCGTAACCATAGTAATCGACGTGAGCCCGTTGCCAAAGATGTCTAGCTTCAGTGCCGCCCCGCGATCGGCCTAAAATTTGATGGACCCTACTATCTATAAGGCAAGTAAGAGGCGGATCTAGTTTTCAGGCATATTGGTGTTTTTACCATTGTTCTATTGCCTATCCTTCCTATGCTTCTCAGATTAGAAGAGCTGAAGCGCCCTACTATTCGCCAGGGACAAGTTGCGCTAAGCTGGATACTATCGTCTATTATCTACGTCACATGATTAGTTCTTCTAGCAGGCTGATCGGGTGGGCGGGAAACTCCCCGGCTATTTGAAAGGGGCCGGTGCAGATCCCTAAAATAGATTATTCAGGGTGGCCCTACAATTCTATGGAAGCGGGTGGCCACTGATTCAAATAGTAGGGTGCCTTGCCTTAAAATAGTAGGGGTATGCAGGGGTAGGGCGGGTAGGTGGGTTTAGTAGTTGGGTGGGTAGGCCCCTACTATTCGCCCAACCCTTACACGTCGGGGGTAGGGCAGGGCCCCCGGGTTCTACCTCAATTATAGAGAGGGGGGGGGGGCGGGGGGGCGAAGGGCCAACCCCACACACGGGTGGCGATTATAAACAAATAATCTAAGTGGAGCCTACTATTCGCCAGGGCTCGCGGTAGGGCGCAATGTCACGCCCCACCATCCATGAGGAATGTATGGGTGGCCGCGAAGCGCTGGGTAGGATCAGCTGATCGAAATGACCTATATATCTGGACCCAAATCGCCTTCCCCCTACCATTCTAAAGGGCCCAGTTTGGGAGGAGGCATATTACCTATGGAACGCCCCTTAGGGCCAAACTACCGAGAAGAATTCAGGATAGCTTGATGGCCTTTACGATAGTTCTGCCATCTACCGGAACTATGGGTGGTGCGTGCAGAGGGCCCCTACCATTCCCCCGGCAACAGATTATTCCCTACTCTTTTGTTTTTTTCATCCGCCCATAGTACTGCTAGTTCCCTAGGGCTCGGGAGAGCACCCCTGGCGAATAGTAGGGCACTCCGTTCGGCGGAGGGACGTTGGGAGAGCCCACAGCGCAACATTGGTTCGTACCGGACCCGGGGGCCTATAGAATAGCTTTATCCCCTGCTTACGCATTGTTCAGGGCCATTGGCCAAACAACCAAACATATGAGCCATGGATTCAGACCCATTCCGATACTTCCTTTGGGGATTCCAGCAGCCTCAAGGCGAGGGGTTGGCTTTCAGGCTGCTTGTTAGTGCTCAAATTTTATGGGCACTTGCCATATACGATTATAGAAGAGTAGGGGCCTTGGGAATCATAGTTAGGTGGGTGGGAGTTTGCGATGGGGCGGAGGCGCCCGGGTGGGAATAATAAGATTTATAAGCAGCCACAGAACCGAACCATAGGAAGGAACCCGGGGAGGCGGAGGGGGATTCGAATAGCTTTTGTGCGTGCAGAGGATGACCCACTCTGCAGTGGCAGAGATCAGAGACTCGAACCCACCCCACCCAATAGAACCCCTGCACCACAATGCCCCCTAGGGCCTCTGCATGCACTGGCAATATACATACCCTGCATCTATCTGAACCGCCCGTCCTGGCAAATAGTAGGGGCCATAGGAGCCCTCCCTGTGCATGCACAGGCAATAGATATAACCCTGCATCTGCACCGGTGCACCAGATTCTATACGTAACATGCAAACCGGCAGGCCCTACTAGAACTAGAATTGGTGGCCCTACCCCGGCGGGGGCCAGGGACCTGGAGTGCGAAGCGAGGGATAGATAGGTTCAATGGCAGTGTGCATGCACGGGGCGACCAGGTGATGTACTATTCGCCAAGGCCCGGGGCATGTTGCCGCAAGCTGTTACATGCCCGCCCCGGCATGCATGCAGGGGTAGGGGGGTGAAGAAGATTCTATACGTAGGTTTCCCTCCCAATAGGGCATTAGAGGACCCCACCCCCTGCATGCAGAATTGCCTGGCGAATAGTAGGGCCTCCGCTCACAATAGGGCATTAGAGGACCTACCACGCCACCCCCTGCATGCAGAATTGCCTGGCGAATAGTAGGGCCTCCGCAACAATAGGGCGCAACTTTGTTGATGGGGTTTGGCAACTAGAATTGCCCCAACACGATTATTGGGCCCCCTACGGGCATGCACAGGCAACATGAATCCGGCCTATTATTCTATTATGACCCTCCAATTCTACTTTTTCTAGTAGGGCACCTCGCACTGTCTTTGGATCGATTAGGAATAACATTTCTTCCTAACCGACTAATCCCAAACTAAACCGTGGGTCCCTTCATTCCCGTTTACCTTCTCAGTCTGAGTATAGCAGGGATTGCTCTAAGTGAGAACCGATACCCGGCCCATCCAATAATACTATCCCAACGGGATGGGCTGCTACTTAGAGAGGCTGGCATAGAACTATCTCCCGAGGAGAGTCGCGTTCGCTCTATGCCTTTGATCAAATGGGACTCGAACCCAAACTTCATTTTCGAAAATGAAGGTACCCACTGATCTATACGTAACATGAGTGGGGGGGCCGCCCGGGGAGGCTGTTCAGTCAACAAAACAATATTCAAGGTAGCAACTTATCTGGCGCTAAATAGCCGTAGTAGCTGTAGATATCGGAGTTAGTGAGTAAAGAGGGAATAGAAATAGTTGTGTAGGTGCAAGTGTAGGTGTAAGTGTAGGTGGTGTTAAGGTAGGTAAGGTTGGGTAGGTAAGATGAGTATTGGTGGTTGTGCTTCCTTCCCTGCTTGTTTCCATCCCCCTACAATTATATGGGCTTCGTTTCCTGCTTCCCTCCATCCTTCGATCATCCTTTGCAGTTGGATTCCTTGCTTCGGCCTACTATCTATAAGGCCCTGCATGGATCAATGCTTGGTGTGCATCCTTCCCTGCTTGCTTCCTTCATCCGATAGCCGATAGAAATAGTAGGGTAGGGCCATCCTTCGTTTCCACGTTCGGTTGTTACTGTCCTAACCGGGTGGCTTGCATGTTAACTCGTTGATCCTAAAGTTACCAATGGTTGTTGTTACCACCCGTACCCCCCGTGCATGCAGAGGGCGCCCCCTGCAGTAGGGAACTTGAAAGGTGGTTTGGCTGAGTAATGAAAGAAAGTATGGTGGTGATGCTGCGGTTGTTCTGCTTCCCTCCTTTCCATAGTAGGGGTGATTCTATACTACACATGGGTGGGGGGGAGAGGACCTCCAACTCAAGTTCCAGAAGAGGGGGGGAGGGATAGGTTCCCCTACGGGGACCTTTGCTGGCATCTCGATTCCCGCCCCGCCCCGCCCCGCCTATAATGTGGGGTGGGGTGGGGTGGGGTAACATTCATAATATAATAATAGGGCCACCCAATAATCGTGTTGGGGGGTAGTTCCCAATATTAATATAGGGGGGCCCCCCTACTATTCTATGGGGCATGTTACGGCCCCCTTCTAGATTATTCCCCCTACTATTCGCCAGGGGCATGTTACGTATAGAATCTGCCTGCCTTTAGAACCATTAGCCGGCTAGGCCTACCCCTACTATTGTTAGGCCCCCCTAGATGGCATATTGGTGCAGCAGCAAGGGCAGATTATTGGTTGGGCCTTAGGGGTGTGAAGGTGGGAGGAGGCTATGGGGTTCAGTCAGTTCTGGTAGTAATGAAGCGAATTATATGGCGGCTGACTTTTCAATCTCTCCATCCCGAAGTCTCGCCCTGGTGTTATCGGCCAACGGAAATGAATCCGCACCTTGCACCGGCATCGATCCATCGGTCCATCGATCCATGGATGAATCCATCCATCCCAACCTATCTATCATTCATCCCAACCTATCTATCCTAAGCAATTTCTCTATTGATCTATCCATCTCCTAAGGTATCTATCCTAACTAATCTATCCCAAGCTATCTATTCTATAGCTGTTGATGGGTGGGAAGAGAACCCGTTGATGGGACCTCCTGAGTAAGGGTTGGGGGCCGTTTAGGGTTTTCCGGGCGGCCTTCCTCCCAGCTGCCCGGCAGGCGCACCTTTAGAGCTGATGAACCACTTTATTGAAAGATAGGCGGGACTGTGGACTCTAATAGGCTCCCTCTGGTTGGATGGGTGGGCTTTCCTCCCCACCCCGCCTAGGACCTTCCCCCGGTAGGCGGAGGCAGGACTGAAACCTTAACCGATCAATCTCTCCATCCATCCAGTCATCCTCTTCCCCCTTCCCCTCGATTATATAACCTACCGCTCCGCATTCTACCTTGACTCTAAGACCGCCATAGAATAGTAGGGAATAATAGAATAGTAGGGCCCTTTAGAATAGTAGGGGCCAACCCACCCTGCATGCGTGGCCTATGCAGGGTGGGATAAATCAAGAGCAAACAGTGCTTATTATGCTGACCAAGCCCCTACTCTCTACAGGGCACCTCATATTAGCCCGGGTGGGGGGGCTATAGTGGCTATTGAACCGGTATCGAGATTGCCCACTCAATATAGGCTACCGCCCATTAGAATAGTAGGGGCCATAGAATAGTAGGGGCCCCCCCCACCCTACGGCCGGAAGATATAGTTGCGGATGCTGTAGTATGGTCCTGTCACTGCGTTCCCTCTTCCTCTCATCGGAGGGCCCCCTACTATAACTAACTAACTAACTAGAATCTAGAATTCCCGGCTAGTCCCCTCCCTTCATTAATTGAACCTGCGGCATTAATCAGTTCATTAATAAGCCCCCATAGAACCATAGAACTATAGCTTGGGGGGGCCCCGCCCCGCCCCTTATAATAGTAGGGAATATTTTCTATTCTTCGTTATTCTATCTCTAGTTACCGAGATCATACGAGTCAATACGTTAAAGAGATCCCTCGTCAAAACATAGACTATTGCCCGGGCGGGTTATGTTAGTTCTCTTTATTATCTCTCTGGTTACCGACAGCATACGAGCTCGCGGCCAAGCCCCTCTACCAGATAAGTGACTTAGAATAAAGTGCCTTAAAAGCAAGCCGCCCCTAGCCTTTAGAATGTCATTTCCGGTGGTTCGTTTATTGGCGGTTCGTTGATTACCCTCCGGTGGCCCTACTATTCTATAGGCGGGGGAATCACCCATGTCAATCAGAAATGGAGTTGAGGAATGTGACGTATAGAAGATGACCCAGAGTTCTATGTATTTTGCCCAGCCTGTACTCAAAGTTGCCTTCGTATCGAACGGAGGGGCAGAAGCCGAAAGACAATAGATTCCTGATTCAAAGGCCCTGCAGGTCAGGCGGAAGATCATTCTTTGAACTTCAGGGCCAAACAAGCGTAGCTCATTCCTTTTTGTTCTTGATCCGACCCAACGCAGTTTGTATTGATCCGGAAGGAAGGAGGGAGGGCGGTAAGTTGCCCAGCCCATTATAGTTGTACGTGCAGAGGCATTATATTAGTGCGTGCAGAGGTGCCCCTATCCTATCTTCGGGGGGGAATAATGATGGGAAGGATAGAAAGAGGGAGGGAATCATTCTAGAAGCCGGAAGGCGGGAGGTCGGCATACATCCCTCGACTGAAGAGGGAGTACCCATACCCCTGCCCCGTATAGCCTACTAGATATAGGGGGGGCCCGCTGCCCACCTTCCCTTCTCTCTCCACTTGACCGCCCACCCTCCTCCCTATCCTATCTTCACCTCACTGCCCACCCCTCTACCTATCTCTACTATCAGACGATCAGACGATAGCCTATAGACTAGGGATCCATCTATATAGAGGGGCCCGGTGCCTATATATCTATCTGGGGTCAGCCGCCCTATCTTAGAACTGTTCCACAGATCGGCTTCCCCCCGTCTCCCCCCTCCAAACAAAGAGAGAATCCCCCCCTCGCCATGAGGGATAAACCCCCACCCCACATCTCCCTCTCTATAGATCGAGGGCCCCTATCTAGACTAAATCTGAGTAGAGAGTCTAGAGAGGGGGCGGGATTGGGGATTGGTTTCTCGCCATAGTGATCGGTCATGCTCCAACCAGCCGGGAATTCGCAAATCTATTACAACCAGCCATTTAGTGATTGGTGATTGGGACCTGAGAAGTCGTTGGGGGCTCGGACAGGTCGAGCCCACGGGATAGGGCCCTTTACCCTATCTCGGCCTGAACTTATATAGGCTAGGCGGCTTTCGAGTCGAGCCGGGACCAACGGCTATTTGAGCAGGGGGCCCCCCACCCTAACCCAACGGCTATCCTACCCAACTGCCGAATAGGACGGGGCGGAACGGCCATCCGTGCAGGGGTGCCATACTGTTCCTTTGTTGAAGGCCGGGCTATATGGATCAGATCGAGAAGAGTGCGGCTCCCCCTACTATTCTATGGCCCCTACTATTATATGCGGGGGGTTGGCACTCGTATCTATCTATCCCTATCCGGGTAAGGGAAGGGTAATATCACCGCGTGTACCGAGATGCAACTATATAGAGGGGGGGGGGATCAGGCAGGACTCGCAATTATAGGGAGTTTAGGGAAGGAGGGGATGGAGGATATAGGGTCACCCCCTCTGCCGTTAGGCTATCCTGGGAACTAGAGCATGTTACGCCACTATCTCCTGGGGGGCCTATCTATAGTTTAGTTGTAATGCGAGGAGCCGGTGAGGAAGGTCCCCAACTAAGGCCCCCGGTTCAGGATGGAGCGGTGAGGAAGGTAGTCCCCAACTTCCAGCCAGAGCAGATTAATCATCTCGAGATAGTTTCCTTCCTCCACCCCCGGCTCGTTTTCCAGTCATAATCTCGAGATAGTTGGGCTCGTTTTCCAGGATGGAATTTTCCAATATGGTCCCCTCCCCTTACCTTATAATAGTAGGGGTAGGGCCCGCCCTTATAATAGTAGGGCATTCCTTCCCGCACCCCCGGTCGGTTTGACAGTTAGTTAACCCCCGGACTCTAATTCCCTCCCGGGGCTAGAATTCCTCTTGCCCCATCCTACAGGAGCCACCGAGGGTTAGCTGGACTCCAACACTCCCTCCCACCCTAGCTATAGTTTCCCGTGTTCAGTTCAGGCTGAGTGAAAGTTCTATTGACTCAACTACTCCCATAGAATAGTAGGGGCCGCCCACCCCGATCATTACGAAACTATAATAAGGAGGGCAACCGGCCCTACTATTCTATAGGCAAGAAAGTCGACATTAGGAAGGTCTTCGGGGGTGTAGGCGGCAGAGGAGACTAGTTCATTATGCTCCTTCACAGTATCAAACTTTAGCTATAGCCGGAGGATAAGTGGCCTTGTCGGCAGGAAAGCAAGCCCCTACTATTCTATGGCCCCTACTATTATATGCGGGGGCCTCCACTGGATGATCAACTGCCCCCTTATAATAGTAGGGCTCTGCAGCCCATATTTCGTTCTGAAGCTTCCCCCGACCCAGCTACGGGCAGTACCACTTAATAGACGACGCAGGGAGGGCTCTTTTTCTCTATACCGAACAGCCGCTAGCTCTGGAATTGGTGAATCAGCCGGCTCCGCCGATCCCAATCTAGAACTGGTGGCTATGGATCTGCGACTGGATTTGCATATGGATCCGTAACTGCCCATAAAATAGTAGGGGCCACTCGGTCTACCGGATCCAGGACTGGATATGGACCCGGGCCCAACTATAGCCTCCGCCCTTTACCCGCATATAATAGTAGGGGTAGGGGCCTCTATAATTTATAGGGGCCAACTATAGCTACCATAGAATTGTAGGGGCCCGGGCCCCCCCCAATATAGTTCTACTATAGCCCTACTATGGCAAAGGGGCCGGGAAACTATAGTTGGTAAGGGGTAAAATAAGTTGAGTTGAGTCAAGGCATCTATCTCCAACCATGGGAATGATTCGTTTAGATACGCCGATTCGTCACTTCACTCTATAGCTGGGAATTCCAAGTACTGATGCCCCTGCATGCAGGGGTGACTGAGCGCATCACCTTTGGTTTAGAACACCCTGAGCAATCAATAGCTGGCGGACCTTTCACTTCCATCTGAACCGGCCCACTGGGGCGGCCCCATCAAGGCATATCATTATCCTTTAGTGCCGGAACTAGCTCTAGCCAATCCAACAACGGGAATAATGCCTCCGATTCCCAAGCCCATCAACGCTACTAATTCAATATCAGGGTTCGGTACCCGAATTCCACCAATACAAACAGACTGATGCCCTACTATTCTATGGGAGCACGCCCAGCCGAATAGTAGGGGCCATCTATATTCTCCCACCCGCCCCCGTCAGAGCCGAGAAGGGGGATAGTTAGTTCGACTGATGCCCGCCCATCGGTAGTCACAAACCCTATAGAATGGTAGGGCTTATGGGATTCCGGGACAAGATTGATAACCCGCCAACTTTACAATTAATATACCCCCTTACCCCCCCAACTTTCTACCCCTGGCAAATAGTAGGGCGGGTGCAGAGGTAGATTATTGTAGGGCCAGCCGCCCTACTATTCTAAGGGTAGGGGCCCTGCATGCATGCAGGGTGGGAGGGATCTATAGTTGCCACCCACCCGATAGCGAAGATTGGCCCACCGCCCCGGTTGGGATAGGCACAACCATTAAGTAGATCCGGTTCCCTATAG
>QQTW01004565.1_pt1 | contig 10401 bp, 8 predicted proteins | sample 1904831 | NCBI WGS metagenome assembly QQTW01 (sample SAMN09435610, study PRJNA476489) | Subsurface metagenome, whole genome shotgun sequencing project.
TTAGTACCATTTATTTTGGTGGTTCTGCGTTTGACTAAAACTGGATTTTTGGGAAATACTACCGCATAGTTTTGGGGTATATCGAGTGCGACTTGACCCCGTAAAGTAGCGTCGCTTTTATATTTTTGGGGTGGGGTAATATCGAAGGTATAAGTACCATCCTTGAGTGGATGCCCCGATAGACGCAATACCACTACCAACTTATGTTTGATTTTGGTAGCAATGTATGTGCGAGCATCGAGAGCGATTGTATTTGTCTCTTCAGACCACTCGATAACGATAGTGCGCGTACCAGCGTCAATTGTGTATATTCGATAACGATTGTGGGGTCGAGTGGCAAGGAAATCAGAGAGCCACTTGCGTTGTGGTTTGGTGAGTCGATTTTCGCTACCCATATTAAAATAGGCTCATTTGTTGTACGTTATTCAATTTTTCGGGTGCAATAATTTGTAGTAATTCGGTACGTTTTGCATTGACCAAATTGCAATAGAATGACTTTGAGTATTCACCGGAAAGACAGATACCATTGACACCAACGTAATACGACACTACGTCATGGGGTTGACCAAGTTTGCGTAATGCGATTTCGCCATCTTTGATGCGTCGTTTGATGACGAGTTGTTCGATGGGGTAGTTACCCGATTGAATGGAGTCGATTATATCTGTGTGGTAACATTCGGCGGCATCATAGGAATCGAGGAAGTGGGTAAGGTAGTCGATGGGATGTTGGTTTTCCACTTTGGACTTGGCACGACTAGTCCACACACCCTTCTTGACGATTTTCCCATTTGTAGTCCATAGCAAGTAGTTTTTGCAACCGTTTTCAGGTACGTATATAGCTTTGGCGAAGTTTTCGAGCTTGACTTGGATACCTTGTGGCAATTGGGCTATCAATTGTTGCTGGACAAATTGGGGATTATCGTGTGCAAAGTAGATGCCATCGGTATCGTATTCGATAATTTCGGCATCAACCGACTCCATAATTTCGACCATGAACCTGAGAAGTCGTCGGGAGTAGGCACAAACCAATGCACCAGCAGCCATATCGTTGAAGGGGAGTTTGCCCGTACCGAGCAGTCCGTAGTAGCAATTGCGAATACTTTTGAGGGCATCGGTTCGATTGTTGAGTTCGGGTATATTGCGGACGCGTTCGCGTTCTGCCCCAAAGTAGTCGAGCATTGCCAGTGATATTTCTTCGGTATCGTGCTTGGAAAACAACCCATAGTTGGATATTATCCAAGGATGCATTCCATTGATATCGCATTGCGCGATACCTTTATCTTTGAATAACCCCGACTTAGCATAAGTCAATCCACCTTGAAACCCGTATTTGGGTTCGGGTGTGGGTTGTGCGTTGGGGTAGACTAATTGCAAACCCCGACTCCACTTTGTACCGTTGCCTTTGATTGTGAGTTCCCCTAATGGCATATTGGGGGCAATATACTTTTCGTAGTAGTAAGTTGGTACGATTTTGTCGGCAACAAGTGCGGTATCTTCGAGGTCGAGTCGTAGGTACTTTTCGATTTGCGACCACCCATAAGAACCGGGACCTTCTTCCCAACATCGAAGGATGTCGTTATATTCCAACACTAATCGAGCTTCGTCGCGCAACCCCATTTCGATAGCCACTTGTTTGAGTGATTTGCCATCGCTTAGTTTCCGTCGGGCGTTATCCCATCGAAGTACGCATATATACACATCGACATGTTCGATACCACCATTGATATAGATTGGGTATATCCGCAATGGGTCGCAGCCGTATGGTTTGGCAGTGGGAATCACCATTTCCTTGCTACCAATTTTGAATGGATGCTTGATATTGTGTACTTGGCAGCGTTTGATTATAAATGGCAAATCAAAATTCATGCCATTGTATGTAAGCAATACTTCGGGCTTAGTATCGCGTACCAGGGTAACGAATTCTTTGAGTATTTTGGTTTCGTTTTGGTCTATAAAAATGTCGGTTTGCTTGAGTGCATTGCGACTTCCGATGGCAAATATTCTATCTACTGTGGGGTCTAATCCACTTGTTTCGATATCAACTGCGATGCGTTTTAAATCATCATATGGTTTAATTTCATGGCTGGGATTCCATTGGGTTTGTTTGCGTTGATACTTCCAAAATATATCAAGTTTATCCTCATCGACAACTAGTTTGTTGCCGACTTTGCGAACGAGTTCTCGGTGGTTGTATGTCATATTGGTGCTACTAACTACGACGAATGTGGCGTAGTTGCAGCCATTGCTATAAGTAAACAACCAAGCAATGTAGATGCTTGGTTTTCATGTTTTAAATATGTGCCAGTACTTTTTCCCGAAGTACGAGATATGCCCAAGCTGGTGCTTTTTGTCCATTGATTGGTTCGATACTTTGCCACGAACTATCGACATCCAGTTCGGGTACTTCAGCTTTGCCCCATGCTAGAGCATCATCGACTGATTTCCACGATTCGCATATTGGATCAAATCGAGTATCGAATTCAATGCGACCAATCTCGACCAATATTGCTTCCAACCACAACTGCGAGAAATCACCTTTGGTAAGATGCTGCTTCTCGTTCAGTACCTTGATAATTCGTTGCAATTCTTGATTATTCCACACCAATTTGATGGGATGGTTATTATCGATAATGGCTTTATTGATTGCTTCGACTATTGTAGTGACGATTGTATGGGGGTTTTTGCCACGTTCGATTAATCCTTTAATGATTGCTAAAGCATTAGATAGGTTTGCGGTGGCAAGGTGTGCGAGTATTTTGAATACGGTGGTTTCATCGACAATGCTGCACACGTCCTGGACGATATCGGCAGTAATGGTTGTACCAATATTGCGAAGCTGGTCGAGTAGCGTTTGCGAATCGCGCATGTGCCCCTTTTTGGCAAGTGCGATCGCAATTGCACCATCTTCGTTTAATTCGATACCTTCGTTATTTGCAATTGACAGCAGGGTTTTGGCAATAGTTTGAGTATCAACTAGTTTGAACTCAAAGGATTGTGCCCTCGACACGATTGTTTTGGGTACTTTCGATACTTCGGTGGTACAGAAGATGAAAGTGACGTTATGTGGTGGGTTTTCGGCGGTTTTGAGTAGTGATTGCCACGCTTGAGTTGAGAGGGAGTGACACTCATCGATGATGATAACTTTCCATTGTCCTGCAATGGGGGCAAATTGGGTGCGGTCGATGACATCGCGCATTGCATCTACCCCTGAATTGGATGCCGCATCGATTTCTATTACATCGAGGTAGTTGCCATTATTGATACTAATACATGAGTTGCATTTGTTGCACGGTACGGTATCGGATTCGCAATTAATCATTTTGGCAAGTATACGAGCAGTACTAGTTTTGCCCGTACCTCGACCGCCAGTGAACAGGTATACTGGTGCGATTTGCTGCGATATCACAGCATTTTGCAAAGTGGTGGTGGTGGCGGTTTGCCCAATGACTTGGGCTAGGGTTTGGGGTCGATACTTTTGGTGGATTGGGTGATATGTCATGGTTTGGTAAATGGGTGTGTATCCCCCAAGGGTTGGGGGGTGGATATCAAGCGGTGGTAGCAGCAACTTTTGTTTTCTTGCTACTGCGGGGAGGCTTCGATGGGGTTGCTGGTTCAGGTGTACCTTCGATTACCCTAACTTCGACATTGGTGGGAATATCGGTCGGCACTTCGACTTCATCTGTTGCCGACATCGGTTCGGGTATATCTTCGATTACCGTAACTTCGACATTGGTGGGAATATCGGTTGGCACTTCGACTTCAACTTTTGTTGGTGTTGGTTCAACGCCAAAGCTTCGTCTAATTTCCATTGGCATTATTAGTGCCAATTGGTTGAGTAACCCACCGATTGGGCAGACGATGACGGGTTGTAATGATTCGTTGCACTTGATTACCACCTCGTCTGTGGTTGTGGCATTGATGGCATCGACTAGATAATCGATGTTGAATCCGATACTCGAATTTTCGTTTGTGGTGGTTTGTGGTTTGAATGCGATTGAATCAGTTGCATCCCCAAAATCGGATGATTCGGTGGTAAGTGTGGCGGTGCGGTTGTGGATATCCCATGCGATCGCCACTGCCCTACCCTTTTTATCGGCTAGGTTGAGTACCCGTTTGAGGGTAGCCACGAGTGCTTTGCGTTCGATAGTGTATTCGTGCTTGAACGAACGGGGGATGAGTGCTTCGATTGCGGGATATTGACCTGTAATCAATCGACAAATCATCTTTACGCCGGGTACCGACATGGTAACGATGCTATCGCAAACGTTGATGACGCAATCGTTGGAGTCGGATGCGGCAAGCAATATTTTGTTGACTTCGGTCAACATTTTGGCGGGTATCGTAAAGTTGAAAGCATCACCGCCATTATCTGGTATAGTGGCGCACACCCGTGCAACTCGATGACCGTCGGTGGTGACAGCAATCAATTCGTCATTTGTTATATTAAAATTTACTCCATTGAGTATCATTTTTATTTCATCGGTGGACGCAGCGTAGAGAACGCTATCGATGATTGTTTGTAACTTTTTGGAAGGAATTGCGATTGAATATTGTTCGTTGTTTTGGCTATCTTCGATATCTGGAAACTCATCAACATTGCTATTTACCATCAACCGACATTGCCCGGTTTCGTGGCTGATGATAAGATAATTGCCATCAAATTCTAGAGACAATTCACCTGTAAGCGATGCGATTGTTTCTTTGAGTATCTTGCCGGGAATGGCGACAGTGCCCTCCAACTCGACCTCGGCATCGATGATTTGGTAGATACTGAAACTAGTGTTTGTACTTTTGATAGTGAGTTTGCCATTATCCAAGTTGGCATCGATGATGATGCATCCAACTACGGGGGTGACGGGCTTGGGGGAAATTGCCAACATTGCGGATTCGATGGCATTGTTTAAAATGGAACGATTTATTTGTAATTTCATTATGAACATTGATTTTGTGGTTGTATCGCTAGCAACGCTTTTTGTTGGTGATTGCTAGCGATGGGTGGGTTAGTACGGAGGTTCGTTTAAATCGTCAACGTCGATGACACCGCCGGGTGGCAATAGTGCGATTGCATTGCTATTGAGTACTTGGCGATTGTGTTCCTGTACAATTGCCGAGATACGACCGACATTTAACGACAAATCGGGATTTGTAGCTACGAGGTCGTTGTAGAATTCTTCCTTGTTCTCGCAGAAGTAGTTGAGGAAATCGCTACCATCGGGGGATGGAACGCCGAATGAATCTACTATCGCTACCCACGAGCGTTTGTTGCTGTTCTTTTCAGTTTTGGGTTCGTGAGACGGCACAAAGGTGGGATTGAATACGCACAACCGATGGAATTCATCATTTTTGTGATTATTCTTTACTCCCATGAATTTGGCAAATGCTGTTTCGACATTCGAGCGGAATTCTTCGAGTGCCAAACCAAATTTTGTCGATGCAACTCCCTTTATGGAGATGGCGATGGGGATTTCGTGAAGGTTTTCGTTATTTTCATCCAGAACGAACACAAAATAGAACCGACGCAACGCGTACTTATCTTTATTGGCTTCGTAGAATTCGTAACCTTCTTTTGACTCAAAGATTGCGTTGAGAAGTGTGCCAGCTTTTGCACCATTATCATCGCTACGTAGTTCGATGAATCGTTTCGATACTTGGATAATGTTTAATCGAGGCGATTGAATCAATACGCCGTTTTCTTCCTTTTCTCCACCGAACAAGTGCTTATGATTTGGCGGATTGCCTTTCCAACCGATAGTATCGAGGGCATTATCTTTGATGAATAGACCAACTTTGGATGGGTCTTGTGCGTTGATTATCTGGGCAATGGGAGAACGGCTGATTGGTTGGTTGTAAGCGGGGTCGCCAAACTTTTCAATTTGTTTCCTGCGACTTTCGGTGGTGTCAACTGGTGCAACTTCTGGTACTGAGGTAGCGGTAGTGTTAGTATCAAGTTTACCGTTTTTGGTAGCCATATTTTGGGACTGGGCAATAAACTGCATTTAAAGCGTGCTTAAGCGTCAGCGGTTGTATATGATGTCACTATGAATATTGACAACCCCAATATCGGCTATTCAACCATTTTTGATTTCCGCCAATACATTTTGTAAGCCTGCGATGTATTTTTCCAATAAGTTGCACGTACTTTTGGAAAATGTGAATGTAATCGATTCTGCCATGCCGTGGTGGAGGGCTATTGATTTTTCGTTTGGACTACCGTAGATAGTGACTTCGCAATTATTTGTAGGTACGAACACATACGAATTGTGGGTTTGGATACCCTTTATTTTCCTTGTCATTTGTTTATGTTGATTTTTGATAATGGTGGGCATTATACCCACCAAGGGTGATTATGTTGGTGATGATTTGATAAGTGCCATTTCGGCATCGAAGCTATCTTCGACTAACCACATGGGACATTTCCACACCTTGACTTCGAGCGTGCTTATAAGGCGTTCCGATGTACGGATAATACATCGTTCGCAATATTTATTGGATTCGAGCCAATCCTTGAATGTTTGTGCTTTAGCTTGGTCGTCAAATCCAAAGTAAGTAGTAACTCGTTTATTTTTGGGATTAGTGATAATAGCAGTACGTGTCCCGTATAGGTTGAGCGTCCAGCCATCGGGTGTGAGTTCGATTTGTTGGGTTGGTGCTATTGTTGTGGATGTTGTCATTACCATTTGACCTCTGGAATTGCATTAAAGTATTCTTGAATATCGATTTTTCCCGATTTCCAATCTTCGTGTAAGTTGCGGGCTTCCACTTCGATTTCGGTTTGCAACTCGTCGTTATTTTGGGTAAGAATTTCCGCGATTTTTTGTTTATTTTGCTCGTGTTGTTTATCGCTATAGCAACATTGGAAAGTGGCATTTTTGTTGACAAACAAATATACTAGCGAAATATTTTCGCAAGTGATTCCAGTAGTTTGGTGCAGTAGGAATAATCGAAGTTGGGTTTTCCACGACTCCTTGACCAAGTTGAAATCTTGGGGTTTGGTAATAGTCCAATCAATTGCAATTACTTTGTCTTCGTTGCTGACAATGAAATCGAAACTTTCAATCAGGTAAATACCATTGATTTCGTGGCATAATTCGATTCCCCATTGTTTATCACCAGGTATTTGGGTGTATAGCAGTGCGGCATCAACCCATTGTTTGAGTTGTGGATTATCGGCAAGCAACCCATCAACGGGTATACCCAACCCCACTTGCTGCATAATCAGGTGGAATCGGGAACCATCGATTTCGGACTTTTGGCGTGGTTTGGGGATAGTTGCTATTTGACCATTTTCGAGTACGTTGCTATCAATGTATTGAATCATACGTTTTCATTAGCAATTTCTTGGATTTACGTATGACGTAGCCGTTGTCCTGATATCTTTGACTTACATTAAACCGAACGTTCGGCGAGATAATACAAGCTGCGAATGCTGCACCGCAAATTATTGAACGTACTCCACTTGTAAGTACAAATGCCGGGTACGTACTTTTCGGACATTTGGCTCCACTTGTCCCAGTTATCGAGTAGGTTGCTACTTATCGACTTGAGTGCCATACCCGTGCGAATCCAACTGTGGTAGTCGTCTGCATACTTGGGATGGATTGCTTCGAGGATATTTTTGGCAATCTCAATTTCAGCATCGCTTGCTTGGGTTAGGTTGTTGGACTGTGAGTGTGATGTGGGTATGCGTGGTATACGCGGTATTCGAGTCATTTGTTTGATGACCCATTGTGGTGCGGGTGCTACAGCAATGGCAGATGGGCTACCTGTCACCCATTTGTATTGCCTGCCCATTGGGTGTTGGGATGGTGGCAATATTGAATTGAGGTTTGTGCCGCGTAATTCCAAATGATTGCCGTTGCCCACGTCAATAATGCGCGATCGCAAATTTGATTGTACGGACAAATCGGCTTTGTATAGGTATTGCCTTCGATGCGTTCTACCCGATGAAAATGACACTGTTGGGGGTAAATGTTTTTCGGCAAGGTTGATTATTTTGGTGTCATCGAGTTTGGATAATTCATAAATTGGGATATCGTCATTGATTGCGATTGTATGACGATAAGCTTCGATACCATCGCAATCGACTGCAAGTAGAAATTCCTTTGAGTTTGCACCACATTTCAAGGCAAAACCGGTTGGTGTGATGTTTTGCAATCCATGTTTGGTTAGCACGGATAGTTTAGCATTGCGTGCAAGTTTTTCCCTCAATATGGTCGGTGAATACGGGTTTTTGTGCCACCCAATGCCGAGTGCCATTTTCATTTTGGTTGGGATTATTAACCAGTGGTCGGGGATTTCATTCAATCCTTCAATTAATTGATTTGTTTGGGTTGACATGGAAAACAATTACATTTGCTGACTACTGTCAAACAAATGTAATTCATGTCGTTATAGCGCAAACTTTAATTCAAAATTGCTACTCCCAAGTGTTTGAATAGTTTTTCGTTTTCATCGGGGCATCGATGAATTGTAGTACATTTGTGGCAACCGTATTTGCAATCGCAATTATCAACGAGCAAAGTTGCTTTTCGCACTAAACTATCCCAGTATTGAATGATGATATCGCATCCACCCGTACCGTTTGGGGTAGTATCGAAGAAGCAGCCAATCAATGATGTTGGGTTATCGTTCAATATGAATTCGATATCCTTACTATTGCTTTCATGTTTGACCAATGGAAGTGCCAGAATTAACTGGTGGGCAATGCTATGGATAGCAAGCTGGGTTGTTTCTGAGGTAAAGATTTCGGCAACTTCCCGACTCATAGTATCGATACCATATTTAATATTCGCTTGAAGAAGTTCCTTGGTTTGCGATACTTTTTGTTGAAAATGGATTATGGCATTGCCGTTGATTTCGACTTGGATTGCTGCGGTTTCATACTTTACGGTCAATGGGTCTGAATAAGTAATAGTTTCGATTGTTTCATCGACATCAGTTTCTCGAAGTTTGCCCAAGCAATTGGGACAATTTTTGTGGTTGAGATGAATTTGTTGGTGGTGGTTATGACATTTCTTGTTATTACAAGTCCACCGCAACTCTCGATTGTGGAGTTCGTATCCATTGACTGATTGTTCGACCGATCCCCAAATTGGGTGGAGTATAATCTTGGCATTATCACCTAACTCGATAACACGTTTATCACCATTGGACTTGAGTTTGGTAATCTCAAATTTATCGCAAGCAATCGTATAAAGAGTTGATTCTATATCTATTGACGAAAGCAGGCTTTGTCCTTTATCCAGGTCGAGCGAACTAGCGCGATATTTGACAGCTTTACCATCAATATTTTGGGCTGGATAAATAGCACCAGGATATACTTCTCGAATTGCTATTGATGGACAACTTGCTTCAAAACTTTCACCACTACTATTATCGATATACTCGATATTTCCGCTATCACCGCGCATTTTGATATTGATGTGGTAATACCCAAGATTAGAGTTAGCATCGATACGTTTATTGAACGAAGGAACAAGTGTTTCATCGACAAATAGCTTTTGTATGATTCCCAAACCAATTGTACCGAAATACTTTTCAATCATTGTGGCAGTTGGCTTGCTTTCGCTGCAACAAGCGATGATATGCGTTGAAAGTACCGATTCGTAATTTTGGTTAAAACTGATAATCTCGGCATCATCGGTGAATAGCTTTTCGGGGTTGCGAGCGTAGTACCCATCAATTGTGCTGTAATCAGACGGGATAAACACAATTAAACCACTACCATGTCGTCCGGCTCGACCCATTTGCTGGCGTGCTGATAGAATAGTACCGGGGTATTTGCAGACAATCGCGGCATCAATATTAGCAATATCTATACCGGCTTCCAATGCACTTGTGGAAACTATACCCTTGATTGAACCTGATTTTAACCCATCAATTATTTTGGTTCGCTGTGCGGGTTTCATTGCCCCATAGAATGCCGATATTGTTTGTGCTAAGTCGCTCCGACCTTTTTTGGTAAGCATATTGTTTGCGAGGACTGCGATCGCTTTACTTTGGGCGCGGCTCGTACTGAAGCAAATCGTAGTCACTCCCAACTCAACGAGATTGACCAGACAGATTGCAGCGTGTTGCGTTGACATTTTGCTGTTTCGCAGGCACAGGAACCTTTTCTCGAATGATTTTGCCCCAGAAGAATTGATAATTGCCAAATCATCCTGGCTGCGGTTGGATATCATCGACGCGATCGCACGGGGATTGCCAATAGTTGCCGATGCGAAAATGTATCTGATATCGTTTATTTTGCTGCTCAACATTTCGATTTTGAGTTGCATTCGCTTATTGAGTAATGCAAAATGTGCGCCGAAAGTGCCGTTGTATAAGTGCATTTCATCAACGATTACTAGTTTAATCTTGAGTAGGGTTTCGACAATTTGCCAGCTGTTACCCTTGGCTGCT
>QQTW01004566.1_pt1 | contig 10400 bp, 8 predicted proteins | sample 1904831 | NCBI WGS metagenome assembly QQTW01 (sample SAMN09435610, study PRJNA476489) | Subsurface metagenome, whole genome shotgun sequencing project.
CAACCGGGCCCCTTGGTGGACTTCATCACAATTCACTCGATCTTTCAACTCGACATGCTCCCCAAAAGATACGTTTTCCGTCCGCCCCGACGGCACAACCCGGAAAGAGATCAAAGTTCGACCTGGTTACCGTCCGCCAGAAGACCAGGAGAAATACCGCAATCGGATTGTCGAAGCGCGTGGCAAAGTTGGGACGGGAGGCATTCCTGGCGCAGAACCCGCGAGCATACCTGCGAAGGGAGCCGAGGAGAAGAACAAGAATGCGAAGCGAAGGGAGGCAGCGCGGAAGAAGGCAGCAGCCGCATCTACTGTGGAGTCCCAAACAGAAGATATCGATATCAGAGACATCACGAACGGCATACAGAAAACGCAGCTGCAACCAACAGAGGCGGACAAGCTCAAACAAATATGGCGAGATCCGAGTAAGCTTGCCACAACTCAAGAAGCCTCGGTAGCGACGGATGAAGCAGCGGAGAAAGAGAAGGAAGCCCGCAGCCTCAAGAAGAAGCTCCGACAGGCAGGAGAACTGAAGGAGAAGAAGGAAGGAGGTGGAGAACTATTACCAGAACAGCTGGCCAAAGTGACAAAAATCCAGGAGCTCATAAGAGACCTAGATAAGCTTGGATACGATGCCAATGGGGAGCCGAAGACGACTGCTGCAAATGGAGTACAGATTAGAATTGGTGGTGAGCAAAGTTGAGTGGTATGGAACGAAGAGGATCCGAAACATGCACCTTGTGTCTCCAAGACATTCAAGGAGGGCTCCAATCCGAAGCCTTGTTCAAAGGAAAGTATTTCAGACTGTTCACTGTGATGTTGCGGCCGACCGGTGATTAGGAATGGGGAGTGTAGGCTGGCTTGCAGGTCGCGCAAGATGGCCACGGCACATGCCATTTCCAGCGCTGAAGATAGCCCAGGACCAGGACAAGAAAGAATGAAGCAGGCTTGTGCCACATCGCTTCGTGCGGAAGGATGGCCAGAGGACATACGAGTAGAGGATCGAGAGGGTCGAGGAAGGAAGCGATACAGGCTTTGATTATGGTGGAAGCATTCAGATGATTCAAATCAACGAATATGGTGAAATGGAGACCCGAAGAGTGTACAAGTACATGGCGAGGCTCGAAATGTCACTTCTGGTATCAAAGACAACGAGCAATCCCCAATCGTCAGCCATTTCCCGCGCTCGATTCGTCCTTATCATCATACATATGTATACCTCCATCCTTTTTCGTCCAAACAGCCCATCTAGTCTCCTTGCCAAAACTCTCCAAACCCGTCCTTTCGTCTCGTCCTTCTCTAATATCAAAGCTTGCCATTCTAGCCGCCTTGATGCAATCGTGCACGCCGACCCCCTGATACGCACTCCCTGCCACCTTTAATCTGCCGTGAAACTCCCTGCTCAGGTCATGGTGGATTTTTGCCATGCGGTCGTGATGCCCGACCCGGTACTGCGGAATCGCGTTCCATTGCATGCGTGCTTTGGCTACGGCCGGCGCTTCTGTGATGTCGAGGTGGCGTTTAAGAACAGCCTTTGCCATCTCTATGGCGCTCGCTTCAGTGGGCAGGTCAGAAGCCGACCAGGAATCCCACCAATGCCCGCCCATCATGACGGTGAGTTTGGTGCCCAAAACAGAATCCTGGCCGAGGCTCATTTCTTGGGAGCCTGATTGCACGTCGACCATACCGCGGCTGGTTTCTGAGCCGAAGATGACACCTAGGGCGCGTTCTGGGTTTTGTTCAACAGGAATAGACCGAGGTATGAGATAACCGAAGCCGGGAACAGAGAGGAGGTTTGAGTTGCGATAGTAGAGGTTTACGACCATCACATTTACAGTTGACGTAGAATCTCGGAGGCGTTTCAGCATATGGTCATATGGCGAGGTAGAGGCTGTGTTGCTGTTGGTGTCGGATTGCTGAAGAGCCTGACTCAGCTGTGATGGTGAAATTGTTGCAACGACATAGTCGTATTGGTCGGGCTTCTCTCTGTCCACCCTACCCGCGCGATCAGCGTCAGTGATGTAAAACTTTCTCAATTTCTGGTCATATGTCAGAGCCGCCGTCATGTTTTTGATCTTGACATTTTTGTCCCTTCTCAGGGCATCCTCGGTCCGCTTCGCAAGCTGCATCAATCCATTCTTAAACGTGTACACGCTCGATCCTTCCAACTTTTCTTCTACAGCTTCCATGTGATGATCAGGAACTTCGGCCACCTGGTCAGACTGCAAAGCGAATAGTACATCATCATCGGGCAATAGAACTTCCTCATTCCATATTCGTTGCATTGTTTTGCTGACAATCTTACCTTCAGAGGCCATTTCTAGATGCCACAAAAGAGGGAAGATCATCCTCACGCTCAGCTTGTACAAGTCACCAGCGTATATGCCATGAAGAAGGGCAGAAACAAGGTTGTCTGCAATCGGCTGCCCAAACCGACGAGTCATGAAGTCTCCAACGGATTCGTCTCGCAAGGAGCTTGGTCGCACATCTGCTTCCCCGTCCTTTGCAAGAGCCAAGAAAAGGCCGTTGAAAACAGGTTCCCGGAACACGGATATCAGACTCCGCACAACGGCCATGAAAGGATTGACACCTGGCTGTGGACCAGGCACTCGCACAAGGTGGTCTGGATAGTAGATATATCGATTCAGGGCTGCTGGAGATCTTTCTGAAGTCGGCAATATATCTTCCGCCATGTTCAATTGAGCCATCTGCGCGCGAGTGTGAATACCATCACCACAATTGTGCCTTTGTCCGACCTACCAGATGAGCAGTGTATCTCCCCAACTTATTGTTCCGTAGGGTTCTTGGACCCCATTCAAACAGGACCTCGCCATCGTCTACTGGGACTGGCTCTGAGTCAAGCCACCCTCCGAGCTTTTTTTTGGCTTCAAAAAGCGTGATTCTGGCGTGGGGAAGTGTTTTTCTAAGGTTGTATGCGGTGGCAAGGCCTGTGACACCTCCGCCTACTACTGCTATATTCTTGGCCCCTGGATTTGGTCGTGCTTGTGCTTCGTAAATTGGAATGACGGTTCGCATAGGGCGGATGGAAAACGTATCTTTTGGGGAGCATGTCGAGTTGAAAGATCGAGTGAATTGTGATGAAGTCCACCAAGGGGCCCGGTTGAGCCTTGTTATTGCGTTGACAGCATGAGACAGGCGGCATGGGCGCATTTCAAGGGAATCGCGCGCATGTGGACCTGAGATTGGCTTCGCACTGCACCTTCAGTCATAATATCAGGTCGCCATCGTCAGGTCAGGAGGTTGTAGAGGAAGGTGTGCCGAAAGCCTAACGGCCAAGATGGGTTAAGCACGAGTATTCGGAGAGTAATTAATTATTACGTATTATTGACTAAAGTTGTCTGTGGTACTCGTAGTTGATACTCGAGTAGATATACGAGTACTTGTGATAACCACGCCGTACTACTACTTTCTCACGAGCTGATTACCTGGTCCGTTGTTCACGGTCTCTCGGATACACCAGAACATCCGCCTGATTTAAAACTGGTCACTTCGTGGATGCTCCTCTTCCTGACACCCTCTCGAAGACGAGTAATTAATTTCCCTAGGTCAAACGCCTTTGATGGTTTGCTGCCCCCCATTGTTCTAACTCAGTTTGGTGGTCATAATGCTCCGAAACCCATCGCGATCGTTGTTGCGACCGCAGTGCAATGCCTCTGCAATCGTCGCAGCAGCACGCTCAAAAAGCATCATCTGTCGCCTGGACCGGACGTGGAATTCTTTCGATGTGAGCGGTCTTCGTTCCCGATACCTCCTGTCGACATCAGGGTTGGGGTAGCGAGCTAACTTGTAGATCTCTGCGACCAGTTGAAGCGGTGTTTCATCATCCGTGTGGGCGTGCAGCTCTTCACATCTCAACACGATGGCGCGATACAGGCAGTACCACCTCTCGAGCTTCAGCAGGTTCTCCGCCGTGGGGACCGGATTTCGGAGCAGTGACGATTGGATGACCTTGGATTCTTGCATCATCATTTCCTCCAGTCGTGGACCTTGGCCGGCTTGCTCGCCTCGGGCAGGGCCTTCTTTGCAGGAGCCTCGAGGAGATAGTGCTTCGCCATGACCTTCGCGTAAGCTTCCGCCTCTAGCTGGGGACAAGTTGGAGGGTCCGTCCTGGTTGGACATGATGGCTCTCATTCAAGTGCATGCAATAGGAACTTGTAGAACGATCAATGGAGGTTCAAGGTTTCAGACCAGAAGAAGTCACTTGGGAAAGTGGACGGCGCCGTGGGAATCTAGACGAAGACAATGGCCGCACGCCGTAGAAGATGTATCCCAGATTCGGCACATGAAACTCTACATGCTTACCTCCGACATCGTAATTTCTTGAATGAGCGAAACTTTGAGGGTTTTCGGGTGGATATTGGATGAAACAATGTAACACCACAGCTCACACATCTCCACCATCATTTCGCACGACGAAAGAAGCACAACGGGGAATATAGACGATCATGATGATGCAGTTGGCTATACGATTCCATCGATAAAGATTTGCTGAGGACAAATCGACAGAATTCATTATACCCTCTATGTGATGCATAGTCAATCACCAATGCTTATGCATTTTCCCCAAGGCTCTGCTCCCCTCAAAAGCCGGCCAGCGCGATAGATGCCAGCGTAGTGTTGCGCGTTGGACTATTGCAATAGAGGATCCTAGACACCAAATCTGTCAGCGCGGCAGAGACAAGAGAAGTAACAGTAGAGCAAGGACCTACCCTGAAATGCTTCTGGAAATTGTTCTGTTTTTCAACCTTGGCTTGATACCGGTTCATGGCTTTCTCTCCCTGCCTCCTGCCCCGTGTCTCCGATCCATGGACATCTTTTCTCTGCGATATAGTCGCGCCTAGCATACCAGCCTCGGACCGCCTCGTCAGAGCTTGACGGCCGTCATTCAGAGCAACTGGCTCGGAAGTGTCTTCCATATCTGCATCCTCGTCTTCGCCCTGCTCAAGAAGTCGCTGCGCTCTCTCCGTGTTTTCGGCAGCTGTGGGATAATTATGCAGATTTTGACGATAGTATTTCCTGAAATTTCGATGGCCAGCGGTACGACCGCTAGGTAAGTGAAGTTCAAAATCATCATGGAAGACTGCATTGAGGCCGTGATGGTGAGCGTGAGAGTGGAAGCCATCAGCGTTTCGATGGGGTCTTGGGTCGTGGTGAGAATGGTGCCGATGTAAGGCTAATTTGGAGTACTGGTGAGAATGATCATCGACAGGGACGCATGTCAAATCAGCCGAATCGAGAGATGAGAATGAAGAATCGGTCTCCCAACCATCATCTTCTGCAGCGTCTGTCCTCCCATCTGGCAGCTTCACGCCACCGTTTGTCGCTGGGTCTGACGCCTGTCCCATCTGTGTGTCTTCCGACGACTCATCATCTGAGTAGGTCGAGGAAAAGTCATAAAATTGTCCTATCTCTACCATCTCTTCTTCGGTCTCGAAGCCGATCCTACAATGGCCTTTGTCGCGCATATGAGTTTGCACGCCACTGGTGGTTCCTTTGAGTTTGTGGCACAGTAAGCATTCATGATGTTGATGGATTTTGGCTTGCAAATACCGCAACAGGCCTTCGAGGTCGGTTATGTAGTCCTGTTCGGGTACGAATAGTCCGTGAATCTTTGTCATATGAGAGGCACTTAGTTTCCATGTCGGCGAGTTGTAGTTACAGAACAGACATCTAGAAAGGGGGACATCGACATGTGACACCAACACGGATTCACGCGTCTTTGCAGTCTGTGCCGGTGCGACAGGCGACTGGGGAAGTTCGTCCTTTTTCTCAGACGCCGAAACATGCGGTCGAGAGGGGCTGCCAGGCAAAGAGTGAGGATCGCGTATTGAAGTATCTTTGAGGCTGTCGACGACTTTCTCAAATTCAGCTTCCGCCTCTTGACCCCCCTTCTCCACTGGTGCAGTAGCGCCAACGACATCGACCGGAGATGTTGAAGAGCTGGCCGTAGGCTCGTTATCCACTGGACCATCTTTGGCGTTGGCCAGGACTCTAATTCTGTGCTTTTTACTGCCCAAGTGGTCTTGATAGGCGTTTTCACTGAAGTATGTCTTCTGACAAGTATTACACACCCGTTCGAAGGATGCCTTCTCGGCAGCGGCGCTGGAGTTGGCTTGTGCAGAGAGCACTTTTTCAGTAAAGGTCTCGGAGGAAATAGGAGGGAGTGAGGCAACACGCCTCTTCAGGTTGTACCTATGCCAGTCGCTGCGCATATGGCCTCGTTGCGCTTCGCTGGTACGAAAAGCAACCAGACAGGAATTGCAGGTGTATGGTGCGGTCTCCATGTTGTTTTCGGTAAAGATAGACAGACTCTGTGCGGAGATGTGGATGAAGTTGCAGCTGTCACAGAGGCCAGCTAGGTACTGAACAGTTAGCTGGGAAGCCAATCACATAGGGCCACCGACAATATGTGAGGCGATCGGGATTGACTTCCAACACACCCTGGCTTTGCGATAGCGTTCGATGGCAATTGTTGGGAGTTTGGTGTGCGACTTTTTTTCTGGAATACTTGAGCTGTAATTAGTTTACTAGGATCTCCAGCCGCATGACGTACACAGAGTATACTACTGTTGCTACGGGCACTACCAAACGTTCTAGCGGCGAACTAAAAATATATAACCCAGCACCCACAGCAACAATACCACCAATACTGAGCATCTCTCGAGTATGCATTTATTATGCCTTGCTCAGGTACAGCCTCAACCAGCCAAGCGGGTCAGCTCAGCTTAAGTTGCGACTATTACATTAGCTATTACTTTATTACATACCACTACGTGATTACGTACACATGATGCTACGAGATACTTACGTAATATATAGTAATAGTACGAGTAAGACTGCAGATCATAAGTATCAGGTACTAATTATGTTGATTGCCAAGTACGGAGTATCCCTGCTATCCAAGGGCCAAGGCTGGGGTCAGAATTGGTGAGACCGTTTGACGCGGCGAATTCCCGTAAATCAGTCTCACGAATTCTGCCGCTAGCTAATTACTCAAGCTTGCGGACCCCAATTGCGTCTTCCAATGTAGCACGCATGAATTACTTCATAGTCCAGCAAGAACTCATGTCAGCAGTACTTCCAATGCTCATTCGAACCAAAAGCCTCCCCATTTCTGGCCAGTTCGACTACGTGTCGCTTGATTGACAATGTCTCATTCCTGAGGTAATAGCAGCGCGAGCACCCATTCCTTGGGCCAATGGAATCCCCTCCTCGATTGGTACCAGGGGCGCTGCTCATCTCTCCACACTTGACAACATGCCGCTGAACATCATCACCGTCGGCGTCGCAGTCGCGCCCATCGTAATTGAGACGTATGTATCTCATGTAAATCCCCGCGCTCAAATGACCTTCTTCCCTCCATTGACATGCATCAGTATCTCAACCGCAAACCCCTTCAACAAAAGCCCACCGCCGACATCTCCTACCATGGGGGTTTGCGTCTTATATGCGCCTTCCTCATTTATGCGTCCCAGCATACTGTCGAGGAAACACAAGCCTTTACTTCGCAGTGGGTCCCAAATCCGCGCTGGGTCAAGGTCGATCAAGTACCCATTCCACTCGAGACTATCACCAAGGCAGCAGAGACCTTGATCCGTCATCTGGGGAAAGAAGGCATCGAAAAGATTGGCGGCAGAAAGTGGTGGCAATGGCGCCGCCAAGATACGGAGCTGAGGGCAGAATGGATTGAGATGCGCGGGGACTATGCGGAGAGAACGCGCAGGGCAGAGAAGAGCCGGAGAGTAATGCTCTACGTTCACGGCGGTGCATACTTCTTTGGAGGCGTGGATGAACACCGCTACCAGATGCAGAGACATGCGAGGAAGTTGAGGGCTCGTGTCTTTGCTCCACGATATCGCCTCGCGCCGCAATTTCCTTTTCCGTGTGGGCTCCACGATTGTCTCGCCGCCTATCTGTATCTTCTGACCGTGCAAGAGCCAGAGGAGATTATACTCGCGGGTGATTCAGCGGGAGCTGGGATGCTGGTGTCGATGCTCGTTGTGCTGCGGGATCAAGGACTACCACTCCCAGCTGGGGCAGTTCTGATATCACCATGGGTTGATCTCACCCACTCTTTCCCCAGCGTTGCAGACGGGAGCGACTTGGACTACATCCCCGCGTATGGCTTCATGCAGAAGCCATCTCCTGCGTGGCCACCATCGAATGAAGATGAGTTGAAGCAGATTGCCCGAGGTCATTCTACCCCCGAGGGAATCCCTCGCAAGACGAGACGGATAGGCCGAAGAGAGGCAAAAGCAGAACTAGAAGCAGAGGCAGATGCAGTGCATGAGTTGGAGATGCGACGCCAGAGCGAGATAGACGCAAAGCCTCCAAAAGAGTCGACCGAGGAATCTGACAGCAAAATTTTAGCCAGCGATATCGTTCCTGATCCAGAGATGAACCTGTCCATTCACATCGACGGGAAGCAGATTACTCTGAAAGACCAAATACAACTCTATACCACCAATGAATTAGTATCGCACCCACTAGTCTCTCCTATTCTCCAACCATCGCTGGGTGGCTTACCGCCCCTCCTGATCCTGACCGGCGGCGGAGAGGTTCTTCGTGACGAGCAAATTTACCTTGCTCACAAGGCCGCGAATCCAGGGAAATACCCATTACATAGCAGATATCAAGCGAGGTACGATCCCACCAACAAGATCCTGGACAAACACAAACCTACCAACGTCCAAGTACAAGTCTGGGACGACCTCTGCCACGCCGCCCCGACTCTCTCCTTCACCCGGCCCGCCAAATTCATGTACCGCAGCATCGCCCAATTCGGTGCATGGGCTTTGGCCCGGGCGCAGCAACGCTCCATTGAAATCACCGACGACGATGATGTGTCTGTCATCTCCTCCGGGTCAGACACCGATTCGAGCTCAGCTCTTGACGTGGGAATACCACATCTCCGCAATGCAGAGGCCACTGCTCGCGTTAGCAAGGCGGGGGATCCTCTCCCACCATTCAAGAACCATATGATCCGCCAATGCGTCACCAGACACGGCGTTATCTACCCCATGGCCCCTGCATCTGAGATGCCTGCCCTCCAGATGCCTGCAGCAGACCTGGGCGTGATGAAGCCGGGGCCAGTACGGAAATGGCTCGCGGCGAGGAAGGAGTGGGACACGAGATATGCTGCGGAGAAGCGGAGGGTGCAGAAGAAGCGGATGAAGGAGATGATTGGAGGGGAGTACGAGTCATGCGAGGAAGGGGAGAAGCCGCCTCCTAGCGCACTGGTGGGAAGGAGAAAGAAGGGTGATGAGGGGGCGAGTGGTGAGGAACGGAATAAGCAGAAGAAGAATTGGGGAATATCACTTTGGAGTTTGTGGGGGAGTAAGCATGATGAGAGTACCATTCGAAGAGAGGAGGAGATGGTGGATACGGTGAAGAGAGATGGGCAGGATGTGGACGGGGTCGTTGAAGATCGAGATTTGAGCGCCAAGGACAATGGAACAAGATCGGGGAGGCCGAGGGTAACGAGCACGGGCTCGCGAGCAAGAACGCGAAGGAAGTCATCAATCAAGAGCTCCTCCAGTGGTGGTGGTGGTGGCGGTGGTGGTGGTGAAGCCACCGTCCAGAGCAGAAGCCGCACCAGAACCGTCACCGTGTCCGACCAAGGCCAAACTGATGGACATCTAGCAGCCCTGCGGCGAGAGCACCAAGCACCGTCATCACCACCAGCCCGCTTACCCACCAGCCCATCATCAACCCCCAACCCCTTCCTCTCCCCAACCTACCTCCCCAAATCCAACCACCAGCCTCCCAATCCCCCCACTCACCTCCGTGTCCCCAACAGCAACACCGCCAGCATCTCCCCCTCCACCCTCGGCGTCGGCGCTGGCAGCCCCGACAACGACTCCCTCCGCAACGCCTCCACCACCGCCATCTTCTCCGCTCCGGGCGTCATCCGAGCCGATCCGGAAGTTGACGGTACCAATCGGGACGGGGAGGGCGCAGAAGAGGACGACGACGACGAAGAAGAAGAAGGAGGAGGAGGAGACTTCCCCACCACCACCCCTATCCCGCACCGCACTCGATACGCCGGCACGTCTTATGCCACTCCTCCTCCTCCTCCTTCGACGCCGAGGGTGACCACCCGCTCCCCCTCGTGCTCCCGCCCCGACACGCCGCTCAGCACATCGAGCAAAGACCGATTGTGGGCCTCGAACCATTCCCCGCTATCGCCGTCGTCGGTGCCGCGGGATGGGGGTAGTCTAGCGGGAGAGGGCCAGTACCGCGCGTCGCGGAATCCGAGTACGGTTGCGGTGGTGGGGGTTGAGGGGGTGGTTGGCGTCATAGGTGGGGGGGGAGCTGAGGTGAGGGGAGGGGGGTTGATGATGGGCTGGTGGGTAAGCGGGTGTGTGTGGGTGTGTGATTAG
>QQTW01004567.1_pt1 | contig 10400 bp, 9 predicted proteins | sample 1904831 | NCBI WGS metagenome assembly QQTW01 (sample SAMN09435610, study PRJNA476489) | Subsurface metagenome, whole genome shotgun sequencing project.
CTAAAGGTCAAGCTGCGTGCAAACCATCACACTACCAGCCCTTTTTTGAATCTGCACCAACCATGTCTAACCCTCGCATTGAGGAGCTCCCAGATGAGCCCGAGAAGAAAGGTGCAGAGGTCCAGGACGCAAGCTCCAGCTCAGATTCCGAGATCGATGCTACCGGTGGTGAGGCCAGCATTCCCGCCGGAGCGTCAGTTGCGGTTCATTCGCGCAACGAGAAGAAGGCACGCAAGGCGATAGCGAAGCTTGGGCTGAAACATGTTGAGGGAATCACGAGGGTTACTTTACGGCGACCGAAGAACGTAAGTTGTCAAGGCAACTCCTCCAATGTCAACTCGTGAACGAAACTAGCTTTTCGGCGGCTCATGAGCATCTGGAGTCTACTGGTGCAATCGGCCCTTGCAGTTATGGCTAATCTAGTCTTCAAACAGATTCTCTTCGTTATCAACCAACCTGATGTGTATAAGTCGCCATCTAGTAACACCTGGATGTAAGTGCAAACCTATCAATTGCTCCTGGTTAGCTAGCTTGCTAATTGCACGCAGCATTTTTGGAGAAGCCAAAATTGAAGACCTGAACTCTCAGGCCCAGGCGTCGGCCGTGCAGCAATTAGCCAATGCCGAACAGGCAAGCGGAGCGCAGTCGAGCGATCATGGAGATAAGGGCAAGGCCATCGATACAGGGGACTCGAAGAAGGACGACGACGACGACGATGGCGAAGAGGTTGATGACTCTGGTCTTGAGGCGAAGGATATTGAGTTGGTTATGGCTCAGGCGGGTGTGTCCAGGAAGAAGGCCGTCACGGCTCTCAAGGAGAATGACAACGACATCGTCAACTCGATCATGGCTCTCAGCATATAATCCACCTTCTTCCAAAACTATGTTCAAGGTGGGGAAGAAGGTGCGGCTACGCCCGGCATACCTCGAACGGTCTAAAGAGCTGTTGAAGAGATGACACGTGCCATGTTGGCAATCTGCCAATATCGCATCAAGATTGTCCTGCTACAGTCATGATACTCCGAGTACTCACGAACTTCAGCACTTGGAGTAGTGTGCAAGTGTGTACTGTACAAATCAAAATAGGTTCTGACCAAAGATCTATTCGCGAAGCCAGGCATTGCGAATGAGAGCGTTAACATACGGTTCGCAAATGCGAGTCATACCGACGGATTTCGTAATCCGAACGGTTATGAGTTTATAGACACAATCCGCATCGTGGTGAGATTGGAGCAAGCCGTCCTCATTTACCAAGAGCGATCCTTAAAAACCGAGGACTTCCGGATACTGAATAGTAAAATTCGGTTCGTTCAACATCACGTGAAGGCACTGACAGCTTCGGCACTTAGCGCCAAGCCCAACTCATGAACCACATCTCTCCTCAACATTGATGCCAACGCAATAACACGACACGTCGCAATGGCAACTACAGTATGTGATGATCTCGATCCAAGGTCAAAACTTCCAACTAACCATGGCCTTCTCCCAACGTAGCGCAGTGCAGCCCTGAAGGTCGACTGGTTGAAGATTAGCACACAACTAGGTCTCCGAGGCTCCACCGCAAACGCACTTACGGCCTTCAAGAAGCGCAACGATGACGCGCGGCGAAAGGTCATGATGCTCTCGGAGCAGCCACAGTCGGTGGATTTCGGCCATTACCGGAGCGTGCTGAAGAACCAAGCCGTCGTTGACGAGCTCGAGCGGCATTTCAAGGAGTTCAAGCCGGTGACGTACGACGTCTCGCGACAAATCAAGGCCATTGAGGCATTTGAGGCACAAGCGCTCAAGAGCGCGGAGGAGACGAAGGGAGTTGTCGACAAAGAGCTGAAGGAACTGGACAGGACGCTGGTAAACATCGAAGAGGCTAGGCCGTTTGAGGACCTCACTGTCGTGCGTTCCTTCCGCTTGCTGGGGTTCTGACGGGTATTGACAACGTTTGCAGGATGAAGCGGCTGCTGCCCTACCAGAAATTGACAAGCATACGGAGCGGCTGATTGCCAAGGGCATATGGCATTTGCCCATCTATACGGTAAGTCCTCATTTACGGCCCTCACCCTGGACCGCATCAGCTGCTAATACCCGCTCAGGAGAAATTTGGCAGCCTCGCGATTGTCTGAGTTTCCTATCAGTATCTCCTGTTGTTTGGCGCCAAGTGTACCATATCTGAGCATTACAACCGTTTGTGAAGCGAGATGATCAAAAGATATTTCGAATAACAGAGCAATTGGTCTTACGACCTCAGAAGACGAGCTACATTTCGCTATCGCACTGAGCTGATAAGTATAGCAGTAGTTAACCCAGGTCCACATCTTCAAGTTACATGGTCGTGGTTGTCCGACACCGACCTTTTCCAAATATGCATATATACATACTTAAAGCATACTTCTTGAATCTCCATGGCACCTTGTGCCTGCAGGGCGAAAATACAGCTAGTACTCTAAATCGTTGGAAGCGCGTTGCGTCTCTTCGTACTTTCCTGACTGCAGCGGCGCTCTTATTCTCGGTAGCAGCACAGATGCGATCGGCCTCTACATAGTAGCAGCAACGGCTCTCCTAATACCAAGGGCTCTGGCTCATGCGCCTAGTCGAAAGACCGACCGTGCGTGAGCTTCTCAACTCCTGCTTTGCTATCCGGATCGCCTCACGCACTAGCTACGCCTGAATACGACACCCCAGCTCCGCCCTTGATCTTCTTTTCGATCAATCACGGTGGTAATCCAGTCGACGAATTCACAGCACGGTTTTACTGTCCAAGTGGAGAAGGGACAAGGCCAATTCCATTTGTGCGACTGACCCGCATCCTCCAATATCTCCTCCGAATTAAAATTCTGGGCGAGTGTGAGGCGCCGTTGGCGCCTTGCTTTCGATTACATACGCAGATCCAACGATATGTCCTCCGAGAAAATTGTGACGACGTTGACATCAATCAGATGCAATGTGAGCACCGTAGCATATCTCAGGCGTATGTAATCTGTTTCTGCGCACATGTACAGACACATGCTTGCCCAGCTGAGGCCGGAAAGCCTCTTCCATCCTGACACTCCGGCTGTGTGGTGGCAACAGCCACTTATATGCCAACCTTGGAATGCACTGAGGTCTCCGGCTAGTTGTTCCTGGGACTTAGTTCCTTCCAAGGTTTCCCCTGACCATAGTGCCCAGGGGTCGCTCCGCATCGGAGCGAACGATATTCACATGTTGACCTTGTTGTTGATACTAGGCTGCAGCTCCATGGAGTAGATTCGCTGCACTGTGTATGCATTTGGGAGACATCATAACATAAGCCAAGATGTGCTGATATGCCCTTGATATTCGAGATTTGTTGGCCTCAACCGCTTTGCTTGGCACCGCACATACGGTCAAGAATGTGGTGTGCCCGGAGACGGCCTCGCATAGACTCTGAGAAGTGCCAAGAAGATAAATGGAAAAGAGATTGAAATCGTCCCTCCGGTGTTGCGCTAGCGCTCGAGAATGATAACAATATGTTCTCTTCTCATGATGGAGGAGTCGATCATTCTCTTGAATTCTTAGCACATCTGCAATGGTTTGCATTCACTCCAAGTAGGAACCATATCAACGCGTCATCGTCGCCCAGAAAGGGCGCGGTACTTGTGGAACCGAATATAGTCGATGGTACGGAGTACATGGTGTGTGTGGCTTGGGTATACGACTGATCTGATGGAGATGTTATCGGATTCGCAAAGGGGGAGGTAGCTCTTTCTCTTGCGCTGCTTCAGACAACACTGGATCAGATGTACTCTGCTCGTTCCCAAGGTCGTCTTCTGTCGTCTCCTCTGGAGCCTGTGCCTGGCTGGCGGCTGGCGGCTGGCTGTGCGTTGGTGTCATTGAACACGATGGTGACTCTTAGGGGCTCCGGCTGGCTGCAGTTGCGAATGCGGGAAACCCAGAGCAGATCATCATTCGTCAGCTTCGCTCGGCGTCGATTCTTGGCGCGCATGCCCGCTCTTCCCGTGTCGTTCCAGCCACTTGGCATGCGTTCAAGGTTCGTCGAAAGAATAGCCCGCATGTCAGCTGCGAAATCCTGATTCTTGATTCTTTCGACTATGCTCTTATTAAGTCCCGACCGGAATGGCGAAATAGCCTTGCAACAATTCTCCGAGATAATCTCATGCCTGAGAGTCGAAAGTCGTACGTGCGTTGCGGATGAAGAAGACGTTGAATCGTCGGACCTGGCCTGAGCTTTCCAGCCCTGGGCTTTGTTCTTTCACTTTTAGCCGACGATCTTCCGGAACGGCGCCGGTCGGCTCCGACCAACCGAAAGCGGAAACTACTTTGTCGGATCTTTGTGGTGTTTGTGTTGCTCATATTGCTAAGCGCTACAAGCTGGCTCCACCAGTTCACTCGTGCCCAGGTGTTTTCTATTACTTCATCAGCTTGAGCTGTCACCCTGTGCGTTGTATCCACAACGTTCACACACACTCACTTGTCTCTGTCTCTACCTCTCCTTCCGCTACATGGTCCGATTGCTCCTTCAACCTTGAAGCTTGGAATGCTTGAGCGACGAGTTAGTTTCGGATCGATCAGTTACATCACATACCCGCGGGTGATGAGCCGCGTAATCTCTCACCTTAATCGCTGCGTGCCGAATACGAAGCCCGGGGAAGAACAGACTCCAGTTGGCCGGACCTTCGCGGATAGGCCATCAAAATTCGAACGACGCCGTCCATCTTGTTGAAGCAGCATCGGGATTCCAGTAGAGCACCGCTCGACGGTTTAATTGCCTCCGGTTCACGCATCCCGAAAGCGGGTCTTGAGTTGGAGTTTCCCTTCAGCTTATCGCCCGACTCCAAGTGCAGCTTGACGCATTGAATCAACCATGGCACCAAATTCACGGTTCTGGTCGAGATTGGCTGCGCTTGTAGCGTACTTGATGCTTCTGCAACTAGTCCTCGCTCAGGAAACGCAATGGATCTCGGCAATCAATGAGGCCGGGGAAGAGGTCTTGCTTGCGGACAACCGCAAGCCGGCTCTATACACGGGGGATTTTGGGGACTGCCTGGGGAGCAGCATCGTCAATGTCACCAGATTTGACGCCGCATACTACAAGGACAACATGACTGTCACATTTCATTTGACCGGAAACACTGCGGTCAACCAGGAATCACTCATGAGTGAGTGGCCTTCTATCATAAAAGTCATACTTAGTCTTACGATTTCCAGTGTACATCGGCGTCTACGCATATGGAGAAAGTCGCTTTGACCTCACTTTCAACCCGTGCAGCGCCAACATTGCGAGGTAGGTCATCAGCAATGGTCCAGACCCAAGTCTGCTGACATATATTAGCCTTTGCCCCATGAGGCGTAATGTGTCCATCGAAGCGAGCGGCATCATTCCAATCGCAGCTGCAGATGTTGCCGCCATCACGCGTGAGCTGCCGATGCCTCCTGTTCGAAATGCGCTGAAGCTCACTTCTTGAACAGCACTGGCCTTGACTATACCCGATTTCGAGGGCGAAGCCATACTAAGGATCTTCTCAAATTCTACTGAATCCGAAATTGGCTGCTTCTCCGCCATTGTCACTAATGGCGCCACCTTCTCTCATCCAGCGGCAATTGGCAGCGTCCTCGGCATATTCACCCTCGCTGCAGTCATTGCTTCGTTTGCGGCTGCTATATATGGAGACCACGTCCCCACTATGCGAAAACACTACGCACACTCGCTGTCTGTACTTGTCGTATTCGCAGTCTTCCATCACATCTTTTACTCTGGCGCCCTCTCGATGAACTGGCCAAGTGCTCTGGTGGCGTTCTGGAGCAACTACGCTTGGACGGGCGGCATGATATATAGCGAAGCCATGCAAAACTCCGTCAACTCCTTTATCCGTTCGAACAGCGGCAACACCACCGCCGTAGGAGCAGCTACTGCGAACTCGCTGAACGAGGAACTTGGTGGCGGCTACGACCTTCAGGCAATCTACCGCAGGAGCTTCGACGTTCCGTATCTTGCACAACGAGACCTCTCCTCCCGGAGTCTGGAAGCCCTCGCCAAACGTGGCATCATCAATAGCACGGAAGGCTTTACTTGGTACGGAGAGCCGATAAAGCCGGGCCTTCCATTACCGGGCAATTTCTCCGGATTCGCTGGCACTCTGGCCCAGGAACGCATTCCAGCCTCCAATGCCTTCATGACTGGCTTCCTCTGGGTTTTGATTCTTTTGTCTGTCGTCGCTGGCTCGGTAATCGGGCTCAAGTGGCTGTTGGAAGCCTTTACTCGTATGAAAGTTATGAAGCAGGATCGCCTGGCCTTCTTTCGGACCCACTGGCGCGGCTATACAGTTCTCGCCGTACTTCGTGCCTGTTTCATCGCCTTTTTCATGATGATGACATTGACAATGTTTCAATTCACCCGCAGCGGCGCAGCTGGGGTTACCGCTGTCGCATCGCTGGTCTTTATCATCTTCTTCGTTGGGATGTTCGGCCTTGCCGGCTATGCATGCTTCTATCGGATCCGGTTCGGAAAATATGAAAGCAAGCCAGACCGCATCAAGTTTGCAAGGAGAAAGGTGCTCGGAGTCATCCCTTGGTACTCTTCTGTGCGGGATAGCACAGGCCAGGCCAATGCCGAAAAGAGTTACGCGTTCTCGATTCCATCGTGGAACATATCTCGGGCAGACAGCGAGACTCCGAATTCAATCCACGACGATGAGGACTACACGAAGAAGTTCGGCTGGCTCGCCTCGCGCTTTAGACGGACGAGATGGTGGTTCTTTGTGGCATGGCTTTCTTACGAGTTTATCCGCGCCTGCTTCTACGGAGCTGCCTCCGCCAACCCGGTCGGACAAGTCTTCGGACTCTTGGTGGTCGAATTCCTTGCCTTTATCGCTATCGTGCTCATCCGTCCCTTCGAAGGCCAACGTCTTAACGCTCTTGTCGTCTACCTATTGGGTTTCAGCAAGGTTGCTACCGTTGCGCTGTCGGCCGCATGCGATGTCAGGTTCAACATCGCTCGTATCCCTACAACTATTGTCGGCATCGTCATCATCGTCATTCAAGGCATTTTGACCATCGTGCTGTTGATTGCCATCGCTGTTGGCGCTTGCTCAACTTACTTGTCCCTCACTCGCAACCGGCAAGAAATCAGACCAAAGAGATGGGCACCCATCCGTGAGTGGTACTTCAAGCACTTGGATTGGGTCGAAAAGGATATTCCCCGCCCGCCACCACCGCCACCGCCTCCTATGCCGGAGCAGCCCAAGGGGCCACACTTCTCCGTGTCTTCGGTCCGCCGCGTTGCTAAGATTGAAGACGAAGACAGCGAATTCGTCGCAGAAATCAGCGGGGCCGGCAACCCAACTATTTCGCACATATCGCTCGATAGATTCGACGGACCGTCAACCAGGAGAAACAGTCACGCTGCCAGCCTTCATTCTCAGATGTCGTACACCAGTCTTCCTTTCGGCGCACGCGTCCACCGACCTAGCTGGAGCTCGCGCGAGTTGCTCGACTCTATGGAACGCGAGAGGGAGCAGGGCACTCCCCGCAATCCGTTGGGGTCTCACGAATCGGTCGGTGCGGGGCCACTGGGCAGGGCCTCAGCACCCAGTACGCGGCCAAGCACCAGCACCGATGGCATGCAGCGGATCCCAAGTCCCAGAGCTGTGCCAGGCAGGCCTCGCACGAGGTCGGAGGCGACTAGGATAGTCAGCCCTTTGGCTGGGCCTCCGCTGAGGCCGCGGACGTCTTCCGAGGGACAGAGAGTCCAGAGCCCTCTTGCGCGGCCGCCAGCTACACACAGGGAGGCAGGTTCTCCCCTGAAGGAGTCAGGCATTGAAGAAGAGAGCCGTGACTCTTGAACAGCGCGACGCAGCGATCGATTGTTTTCATGAGACCATGATGAATGCATCCGTCAAGAGAAACGGAAAGGAGTCCAGGGCATTGATAGATTTGATGTCTCCGTCGCCGCAGGGCTGAGGATACTATGGACATTGACCCGTCTGCCGTCGGGTTGCTTTGGATTTGCATCGACGACTTCCCTTTAATACTCTTAGAACCATAGACACCTCCTACTCGTGTAGTTCTGAAAGTCAGCCATCGGTGGTGATACCGAGGCGACTCATCAGTGTGTAGTCATACGAAGCATTGACGGCTTCTCATATCACAATCCAGAACAGCGGGCCACGACAAGGATCAGACTGACTCGAGGTGCTCGAAGTGAGATTCAAGTCGTCACGATTCAGGCGCTTGAGAATTCTTCCAAGATTCTGGAATCCATGGATGCTTTTGCCGCACTTTAATCAAACGCCGCCCACGCCACAACCTTCGAGTAGCGAGAATCCATTGAGATATCCGACCGCTATTATAATGGGCTTTTCTTCCACAACAGAGCAATGTAGCATGCAGTGGAGACCCGAGACTCTTTCATGCTGCTTTTTGGCTCCTACAGAACTTTGGCAATGCTATTGTATAGGAGGTAGCTTGCCCTTGACTCGTGGATATCTTCCGACCCACTCACATGTCTGTGCAAGGAGCTTGCCGTTAATGCGACGTTGATATTGCTTTTTCTAACACCACGGATCATCGCAACGGCGGCATGATGGCGTTCCGCAACGAGTCAATCAGATCTGTTAGCCGTTCTCCATCAAGCCTCTACGCCCCACGCGTCTTCCATATCTGCTCAGCTCCACAGGTGAAATCTCCTCCGGCAACCACCATGCCCAGGTCACCGGGGGTCGACCGCTGGTCATCACAACATCGCCCTTCAGCTGACAAACGTCTTCTTTCATGCTCCTAGACGATCTCCTGCAAACCTGCAGGGTCTCCGCCATGCAATGCCCGTGAAGCGTATAATGACGGAACCGTTCTCAACACGTTCGCCGCACGCGGCCAGGCTTGCCGTCGCGTCGCGCCTCTTTCCCGCGCATCATGTAGGTCCGATTTTCTTTTTCCGTACAAGATTCTTCACGCATAAATGTGAATGAATAGACACCCCACTGCTGCCGGTCAGCCGGAGCTTTCTCAATTCTTATCTCGCCATGTGGTTGTTGTCTCCTCGTGGAAGCTACCTCGCGTAGCCACAGTCATTTCTGCTGTCTGGCTCATCCTTCTGGCCATTTGACCTTCGTTCCATTGCTTGCTCCTTTCAGCTGGGAAGGACTGCGTCGGCGGAGCGGGCTGCGGCCATGTACATTCCTCTGGATGTCATCCTGTCGTTTCCGGCTCCGAATTACGAAAATCCTGCGAGCAGAGGACATGGTCTGATTGTTCTCAACGTCATTTTCACAACTTTGCTCATTGCTGCTGTTGCGGGGCGGCTTTATGCTCGTATCTATCTGAAGAGATGGTATGTTACCGTATCTATACCGATACGAAGCTCGCTCACATACAATGCTCTCGCAGGTTTGGATGGGATGATGGTTTTATCGTTCTCGCTGCTGTATGTCACTCTTCGCCTCCACCGGCATACAGGTCTCTAGGGATGACGGAGACATGGATACAAACACAGGCTAATGTGATTAGCTCGCGGCTATTGGCTTCACCGCCGGTCTCATTGTAGCATATGAGGAGTTCCACTGGGATAGGCATGTATGGGATATACCTTTTGCAAAGATACCAAGTGAGTGCGATCTTGTCGGAAAGCCTTTTCACCTTACACCGGTTCCTATAAGTGGTGCTGTATCTGACACAGACTGAGCTAATTCTCAACAGATGCAATAAAAACTGCCTTCGCTATCAAGCTCATGTTCACAGCTTCCATCAGCCTCACACGTCTCTCACTAGCTTGCTTTTACTACCGACTGGTACGGAGTACCAATGCGACATGGTTTAAGTACACTCTGCATGCCTCAACGGCTTATATTGTTGTGGTTGGGTTTTTGTCTTTCTTCTTATCTCTCTTTGCTTGTCGGTAAGTCCAGCTCTTATGCATCAGTCTTGCAGCGTGCCTCAGGTCTGTGCTAACCTCAATGACACTTCAGACCCATCAGTACTTACTGGATGATTCCGGAACCCAAGGGCTCGTACTGCATGAATGACGACAAACAAACACTCGCTTTGGGGGTCATAAACTGCTCCGCTGACCTCCTCATAACCTTGGTGCCGGTCCCTTTGATTCTGAAGCTCCAGATGCCACTGCGCCAGAGGATCTGCGTTGCTGTCCTGTTGGGTCTCGGCTTCAATGTCACGATTGCCGGAATCGTTCGCACCTATTACATCTGGAGGGCGCTGTTCAACTCGTGGGATACAACGTGGGAGTCGTATCCTCTTTGGTACGCTGCAACTGTCGAGGTGGACTTGGCTGTGGTGAGTGTTTCTTCTCTTCCATCTATCGCGAACATGTCAACCACCGGTGTGAGAATTCTTAAGTCGAATGTCGGCATCTCAACCGCCAGCCATATATATCGCCGGATTGTCAGGGCGTCTGTGTTTAGAGACAATCTTCCCGC
>QQTW01004568.1_pt1 | contig 10399 bp, 3 predicted proteins | sample 1904831 | NCBI WGS metagenome assembly QQTW01 (sample SAMN09435610, study PRJNA476489) | Subsurface metagenome, whole genome shotgun sequencing project.
ATTGAAGGCCATCTTCAGAATGGCTCGGAAGAGGAGTAGTCCCTTCAGTGCCAATCTCTCCAACGTCCTCAACCTGACGCTCCAGATTATCAAAGAACTTGCCACCGCTCGACTACAGCGGTCTCGGACAAGCCTTAGACAAGCAGCGCCGGAACTCTTTCACGTCCTTGGCACTCTCTATGCAGGCCATTCATATCGATGGATACCCTTTATACAGAACGGACAGGACAATGGACCGTTCACCACGGACAGCATGTTGGTGAGCTACTGCGCGCTCAAGACCATCAGACGCCTCATCATCGCTGGTTTTGAGCATCCTCATCGAGACAAGGACGTGGAGCAGTTTTGGATGGTCCTCCAACAGCAGCTAGGCGAATTCTGGTCAATCGCGCAATCTGATCGGATCCAGGAAAGAGAATCGTGCTCGAAGGAAATCGTCATGAAGCATCTCTTGCAGCTCTCGAAATTACATCTGGAAATGGCGCGAACTCATCCTGCAGCTTTTGTTCTCTTGCCTGGCTGTGTCAACCTCCTCCAGAGCTACTGGAGTCTGGTCAAAACCTTAGGTGAGCAATACGTTGATGAAATGTCTATACAAACTTCGAAAGACTGGAAAGTGCGGGAATCCGGAGAAAGAGTTGACGAGATCCGCCCACTGGAGAGATTGGCACTGAAGGGACTACTCCTCTTCCGAGCCATTCTGAAGATGGCCTTCAATCCTATCCAAACTTTCAAGTATCAGCATGCTGAAGACAAAGAAGAACGCCAGCGGTCAGTCAACCGCATTAAATCCGACATCCTGGTTGATTCTTTCGTATTGGAGATGCTGGAGGTTCTGATCACGCAATTCTTCGTGCTTCGACCTTCTGATCTTCGAGAGTGGGAAGAGGAGCCAAGTGAATGGGAGAAGCGAGAAGAGGAGATTACAGAAGCGTGGGAATTTTCTCTTCGATCATGTTCGGAGAAACTGTTCCTAGATCTCATGATCAACTACAAAGAAGTGCTGGTCCCAAGGTTGCTTGAAGTCTTCTATCGTTACGCATCTCTAGACAACAATGATGTCTTTCTCAAAGACTCCCTGTACACTGCCGTTGGATTGGCGGCTCCAGTCCTGAACGACAAATTCGACTTCAACGACTTCCTCAAATCCACCTTGCTACCAGAATCTCGGCTCCCACGTCCGCAGTACAACCTCCTTCGTCGACGGATCGCAATAATACTCGGACAATGGACGCCTGTCATACCAGAGACCATAAACAAGCCGACCGTCTACCAGATCTTTGCACAACTACTCCCTGTCGGTGAGTTGAACGATCAAGTCGTTCGCGTCACCGCAGGCCGGCAACTTCGACCTGTATTGGAACCTTTCGAATTTGCATATGATGAGTTTGCGCCTTATGCCACAACAATCTTTCAAAGCATCATGGCGTTAATTAGACAGACAGAGCTCGTCGAGACCAAAATGGCACTTCTGGAGACAGTCCGCGTCGCGGTGCAACGAATGGAGACCCATATTGAGCCTTTCTCCGATGGTATCATGGAAATGTTGCCTGCACTCTGGATTGCAAGCGGCGACGAACATCTGATGAAACAAGCCATCTTGACCATGATCACAGCCATTACTACAGCTTTGACCAAGCAGAGCTTGAAATACCAGCCGGTCATCGTGCCTTTGATCCGCGATTCGGTACAGCCGAAGTCCGAATCGCTGGTATATCTCTTGGAGGAAGCGCTAGACCTCTGGTCGGCGATGATGCAGCAGGCCCCGTCAAGCAATCCTGACCCTTCTGTAGAGCTGCTGTCGTTAAGCAGTTGCCTTCTGCCAATCTTAGACCTGGGCTCTGATTCGCTACGTCTGGGCCTGGACATCGTCGAATCGTATATTCTGATCTCGCCAAGAACGATACTCACCCCTTCGTTTCTCGGACCCCTGTTCTCATCGCTGAGCTTGTTGATCGGCAGCCAGAACACCGGCGTTGGTTCGCCGCGACGTGAGATCCCTCGAATCACCCAGTTGCTGGAGACCCTTATCAAGACAGTGTCGGTACCTCGCCACTTCTCAAACAAAACAATGCAGCTTCACGCCGCCCAGCACCTCGTCTCGGTTACTATTGAGACGTCCTTCCTTCAATCTTTCCTATCATTACTCAAAGAAGCACACGACTACCACCAGGATCCACGACCGTCTAAGCCGACGCCAGCTATCATCGGTCCCACAGAAACGGAACTCTTCTCCGTCCTTGCACGTTTAGCCCTTATCAGTCCCAATCTCTTCCTCGAAGCAGTCACAGCTGCCAGCGGCGACAGAACAGTCACATGGCTCATCTCAGAATGGATCACTCACTTCGACAATATCGGCGATGTCTACCGCAAGAAACTTCACGCTATGGCTATCGCCAGTCTCTTCTCAGTCAGCAAACCCCCTCCCCAGTTCATGCTCGAGCAGTTGCAATCCATGCTGAGCATCTGGACCGACATCATCACCGAGCTAGGCGATGCCGCACCGGAGGAGACCAAGGGAGATTATCTATGGGAGCCATGGAAGACCAGCGAGCCATCTCGACCGACAGACGAATGGTCGGAACAAAAGGAGGCCCCAGAGGAGGAACGGAAGAGGGAAGTTGCAAGGGTGGATCCACCTAGTATGATCAATATGCGGGATTTTGTCAGAGAGACGGTGGAGGGGATCATGGATGGTGTAGGGGGCTCGGATGCGTTTCGAAATGAGTGGTTGAGCAGGGTGGATGGCGCGGTGGTCAATGCCTTTGCTGCGCTGGGACTGCTTTGAGAAGTGACTACCACACGAGACGAGATGAAGTGCACGGTAGCGATGAGGCAGGCCTCTGTGGCAGAAGCTGGGTTTTCTGGTCAAGAAGTCCTCCCCCCATCTGGGTTGGAGAAATCGTGGCCTCGATGAGCGACGGGAAGGACCCAGACTGTGGAATGAATTCTTCAAGCCGTCCGCGGTCAAGTCGACTGCATCCTCTCTGCCCGTCAGCTCGCTGCTTTTATGCCTGCTTATGAATCCAACCTCCATAGATAGATAGTACTCCTTTATCCCATCAATTAATGCTGACGCCCCTGCAAATGCTTTCCATTGACCCTGCATGCGCCACCATGTGCATAACGGATGGGGAGAAGCTCGAAGGGCGAGCAAACCATCTCAAACTCCCGCCTTGCCCACCCGTGCATGCCGCACCCACACAGTATGTCTTGGTTGTTACGGTGTCGAGTCAGCCGTCCTGCATTTCCTCGTCCTCGCCGGCCCTGCCATCACCACCACCACCTCCACCACCACCATCATCATCGCCAAAGATATCCTCCATGGTCGGCTCGGCGTCTTCATCCCCCTCGTCTCCGGTCATGCGCATGGATTCGTCGGCATCCAGCCTTCCCTCCCCTTGCTGCTGCTGCTGCTGCTGCTGCTGCAGTGACATGTCCTCGCCCTCACTATCCCATTCCTCCCGCAGCCCCCACCCGATGCCGGTCAGGCAGTACTTCTCCGGCGGCAACTTGACGCCGCCGATCATCTGGCCCGCCAGGCTCGACGCGTCCTGCTGACCCTGCTGCTGCGCACCGGCCAGACCGCGTCCGACGCCCAGGCCGACCCGGTTGCGCTCCTTGGCCAGGCCCATCAGAAACTCCTTGGGCAGACTGCCCTGGTATTGATACTGCATCCGGCTGCCAATGGCCATGCGGAGGGAAGCGAGAGAGACCTCTTCTTTTTCGCCCGCACCACCTCCGCCGCCGCCTCCTGCTGCACCAGCACCTCCCGCCGCGGCGCCAATCTTCCCCCTCCCCGCCTTCCCAGCGGCCCCACCCCCGGCATCGGCCGACCCATCCCACCCCTCCGCCTGGATATGCGCCGCATCCCCCAGCACGGAGCTGGTGTATCGATAGGCGAAATCAAGCAGCTGCAGCGGCACGCGTTCCTGGTAGGCTGACACCCCGAGCGAGGAGAGGATCAGGTGGATCAGCCGCGCGTCGCGGGGTCGTTTGGTGGCGCCCGAGTCGGAGAGCGAGGTCGCGGGGTGCGAGGCCAGCGCCGCGCTGTTGCTGGCAGGTTGTTGGGTTGAGGTCGTCGTTGCTGCTGCTGCTGCTGTGGTGGAGGTCGGGTTTGAGGCTTGGGTTTGGATTTGGGTCTGAGATTGAGTGTTTGGGTTCGCAGGTTCGGCGGGTGGGGTCAGGGGTTGGGTTTGTGGTTGCTGGTGTTGTGAGAGGGGATCGGTGGGGGAGGCCATGGTGAGGTTTGAGATGGAGAAGAGTGGAGTGGGAGGTTAACGGAGTTCAGATCTGATGTGCCCTGAGATAAAGGGGTAGCTGTACGTGGAGGAGGAAAGCTCCTACCAAGGTTTCATCATCGTGGAGAGACAAAAATGCTGGTTCCTGAATAGTAGCGAAGTCTATTCATATTCAATGAAATGTCACGTTTCGGGGGGAAGGCTTATGTAAGCAGCGGCCAGACATCAAGTCTAAGCCGGATCGGGGTGTGATATCAAGACCAGGTCTTGGCACAGTCACGTGACAAGGATTGGCCGCGCACTCACACGTGATACTCCTAGGTATATCAATCAATCCACCACTATCAGCACATAATTGTACTTTGAAGCACCAAACAAATCACAAAGCTGAACCATGGCATCTGCTTCTTTGATCCAGACACTGTGCGTCATCTTGTGTTGACAGAAGTCGCATAGGGTACGATAACAATCTACGCCTCGTACACAAAGGCCCGCCCTTTAGTCGGTGCCATCGTACAGACCGTGTGACAATTTGGACGGCACATCCTATGTCACCATGGTAGAAATAGGTGATTATATATAGAGCTGGAAAATGGAATCGAGTTCGATGCCACGTCTAAGTGATCAACAGAAGAGATGTTTAAAAGACGCGTGGAATGCAGAGAGCGACGCCTGATTCAGTAGTGACATCTGTTCGTCCACTTGTCCCCCATACCCTCCTCCTCGCCAGATCTGCTTCTTATCAAGTGCATAAGGAGCTCATGGGGTAGATCGAGGCCGACCATTTTCCATCACAACACCACCATGCTCTAACCCGTTCTACTCAGTTGGGATAATTCGCATCCAAACAGGGACCGATAGCCAACTGTGGCATATTGGGCCCAGAATTGAGCTGCCTTGTGCCCTGAAATATGCCTAATGGACACTGCTCATTGTATCCTACCAGCTTGGGGAGTGGGAATGGGTTGCCCAAGGCGCCAGTGCCTGGTAAAGTGTATATATCACATCCGGTGGTATAGACACGTCTGATATCGAACCACTTGTAGCTGATGCAGTTTTGCGTACGATAGCACTTGTTGCAGCATTCGATCAGACTAAGCCCAAAAGAGGACTGTACTGTCCAAGTGTTCAGATCCGTGGGACTGAGCCACGAGTAGTCTCGGTTGAATGAGTAGCTTTGGTAGTCGGCGCAGGTGCTGACAGTCGGTCGAGGTCCGGAGACAGTGGTGGTTTCTGTGACGGTGGTGGTAGTTACGGTTTCGCTGACTGTTGCTGTGATGGTCTGCAGTGTCTCAGTAGTTAGACGCAGTCGTGATAACATACAACACCGGTTGGCAAGGCAAAACTCACAGGCGTTGGAGCCACCGTCACCGAGGTTGATGTCTCGGTCTTGGTCGAAGGGGTGATGCCAAAGCATGAGCAGCCACTCGAGATCTCCTCGGAAGCATATTTCGTGACCCATGGCGGAAGGCCAGGCCCCGTGTACTCATCGTCTGCTGTGGCGGAGCGCTTGGCTGGTGATGGTGGCGTGGGAAGGATCGTCTTAGTATTGGAAGGAAAAGGCGCATTGTAAATATACGTAATCGGTGAACCTGGGGTGGTGACCGTGACCGTCTCCGTACTAGGAGCATCGTATCAGTAGATGTGTATATTCGAGACGAGCCGTCCAAGGTTCTCACGGAGCAAAGCAGGAACTTACATCGTAGCAGTCAGCGGTACGGTTGTCGTGATTTGTGTTGGTGGGGTCGGTGTGCTCGTAGAGACCTATGTCAAATGATAATATGAGCACGGGATGAGAGAACATAGGCTGGGAGGATGCTGCTGAGAGTCCCCGTCCGGAAGCGCCATCTTATGAGTCCTACTTACAACGACCTCGGTAGTGGTAGTTGCGGGAACGTAGGAGCTGCAGAGAGAGGTCGCAAGCGATGAATATTTGGAGAAGGCCTTGACGACGAGCTTGTCATTGCAGTCGAAGGTTTTCTTTCTTGCCTCGAGATTTTCGGGAACGTCAGTAGGGGCGGCAGCACATGTAGTAACAGCTGCTAACAAGGCGCTGATGCTATATAGGGAGATCTTCATGATTGATGGGCAGTTTAGAAAACCTGACCCGAAGACAAAGGGTTAAGATGGCAATACAAAGATGAAATGAAAGTGAGAAGTTGGGACCATGGGCATTCTTTCTGATATAGCCAAGGACTAAGCATGTCTACTGCGACCTTCCTAAATCGGCATGTGGTATAAGTTCCAGGCTCTTGCACAATAGACTGCAGCAGTTGTAGTCAGGTTGAAGAGGCTTCCAGCAAACGCTGCGTCTTTGCAGGCAGAACTAGCAACGACCTGCATGTCCACAATTTTTCAAAATGGAATCAATGGAGATAACAGAGGACTAGCGTACGCTTCCAGACCAGTCTTCAGGTTGGCATCCTTCAAGTACTTGGAGAAGACAATTGAGTGACAAGTCAGGGTGTTAAAATTGGATAGACTTTCCACACGACGCTGCATTTCGCTTAGAATACGTGAAACAGGACGAGTGAGAGTGGTCGCCATGGCAGAAGGTAGCATTAATAGGTTCCAGGGCAGAACGATCATGCTCTAGTCGGTCCGCGGAGGCCTAGAAAATGGTGCCCGAGAAGCCGGGACGGGGGAAGAAGGCAGAGGAGAAGCGAAGCAGTGGAAGTACAAACGAGGGAAGTGAGACACGCCGGCCAGCTAGATAGTAGTGAGTTAGTATTGAGGTGGTAGTAGTAGTATTGAGAGAAAGAGAGAGGAGAAAATGGCAGGTGAATAGTAGTAATGTCCATAGTTACAAGATTGACTTTTGCAGCCGTCCGCATTTGGGACATCCACTCGTAGCGAATTAGCTAGCTACTACCCTTTCAGGGCTAGTGTTCGCTTAAGACCACCAATCATTCCCCGTGCCCAGTCAGGTTATCTGCCCTGAATGAGACGCTGAGAGAGGACTTCAATAAGCAACCATTAGTTAGCGGATCCTTCGCTAAAACGGCGTCTAATTTTCAACAACGTGGTTTCGTCTAATGGATCATGCATCTGTACGGATGTGGATGCCGGTCGTCACCGTTCTATACGTTGGTTCAACGTTACTGAATTCCCAGCCTGAAAATCGCGCTACATAGTTGCGCATCGTTGATTGAGTGGATTGTTGAGTCGAGCACTGCAGTCGCGTCCGGCATCCATCCGGCCACTTGAGATGAAGATGAAGACTGATATACAGCTGGAACGAAGCGTCAAGCCTCCGAGGTCTTGACCTGTAAGATCCTGGTTGCATGCAAGAGTGACTGCTGCTGCGCTACTACTATCTACGAAGTATGCCAGTAGTTTACAATGTTTGCACTATGGTGACTTTCAGACGTCAAATGATGAGGTGAACCTAAGGTTGATGGCCTGTGCCCCGATCAGAGCAGGGTCAATTAGTTCTCTTATGACGTGGTACTTACAGTATCATCATAAACTTCCTTTCAAGTCGGGTCCGAAATTATGCTAGTTGGCTGATGTTATCTTCTCGGCCCCAAGGACAGTCGTGACTTCTTTCAACATAATACCTCAGAGACTCAGACGCTTGAGATCTTGCTTGGTATGAGTGACCTTCTAGCCTTGGCCCTTGACTGAACAGATGGCACAATGTTACTTGATGCATCCATGGTAGGATGCCCTCAACAAGTCACTCCGCAAGACATCTTGACACCCAGAACCAAATGTATCTACTTCGAGTATTTCTAGCTGACATTGATCAATCACATGATGGGCAAAAAACTGTGCATGGTGAGTATTTATGGATCGTGACAATGCAACATTATTTTGCACGAATTACACGATGAAAACCGAGCTTGATTCACGGCGTGCTTCCTGTTCGCCCTCCTCTCTACCAATCGTCGCGTGCTGAGGAATACAATCTCCCAGAGATTGGCGTAAATTCAGCTCCAGGTCAGTCTCCGATCTTAACTCTTGGTGAAGCGCAATGGAACAGCACTCAGTCAGGCAGTTTGCAATGCTTGCGATGTCAGATGCCCACTTTCCTTCTTGTTGGGCTTTCTATTCTACGGCTCATCCAACCCTGACGCCAGTAACTCGGTCTCTTCCCCAGCCAATCATAATTTTCTCTGAGTTCTTTGTTGCTTTTGCTCCTGGGGGGAGTTCGGCCCGTTTGGAAAACTATCCGATGCAAAGTCGAAGACTTTCTTCTTGGTGGCTGTAATAGCTTCATCAAGGTAGTCGCCCACCAAGTCCTCATCTTCCTCGATCATGGAAAGCCCGCCGGCTTCAATGGACGCTCGGTTCGATTCCTCCAAAACTGACTGGTCGATAGACTCTCTGCCAAGGTAGCTTTCTTCCAGGTCATTTCCATCTTCTTCTATTTCCTCATCTGCCTCGGCCTCTTCTACTTCGCTATCGGTAGCTGAAAAGTCATCTAAGCCCTGCGGTGTGTCACGCCAGTAGTTGAAGTCGGTAAAGTCCTCCCCACCTTCCTTCACGAGCATTGAGACCGGCGGAAAGAAGTGGTCGACCAATTCGCGCATGCTAACGTAGCTGCTTCTGTATTTATTAAGACTCATCAGGTCCAGTGAGACCTCTGCGTTTGAATTGATGGTGAAAATCCGGGTGGATGGAATATTGACTGTCCGATAACTTAGAGCGTCCGTAAACCGATTGCCAAACCCAGCATAAAATGGATTTCTTCGGCCAGGGAAAAGACTTAGGATATCGCGAAGACAAGCCATCTTGAAGACTTCTGGCTTTCGTAGGTAAATTTCACGTCGAAGTGCGGCAATTGTCCTATCAGGACTCATAATCACTGGGCCCTTTGGTAGCTTGTATCCCTCCTGTATGACCCCATTGAGATATGCTCTGGTTGTATCAGCTTGCCCCACAGAACGGCTTGTCAGGTAAAATATGTTGTAGCCGTTGGTCACAATATCTGTATAGAGCTTGGCGACCCCAACGTGTGTCCAGTCTCGTCCAATCATATTTAGCACGTGGCCAAGGGCATCCGACTTGGTGATTGTTCCATCAATGTCTGATATGACAATAGGCACATCGTGACTCCAATAGTACATATACGCTTGACACGTTGATCGGTTCACCGTAAAGCTCATTGGGTTGCCCCCCGGTTTCAGCCCGAGTTCCTTAAGCTGATCGCTTGTCAGCCTGAGCGTTTTTGCATAGTTCCGGCTTTGTTCTGTAGGAATTGAAACTGGTGCGGGGCTTTCCCTGGCTCCTGCTGATTGAGTTCGATGATGAACTTTTGCTGCTTGCGAGCTGTTCAAACTTTGGTCGCTATCACTATGATATCCTGGGTCTGATGCAGCATCGCTGGTAAGAATCGTTGGGCCCAGACCCTGAATGGTAGCTCTTTGATTAGCTGCTTCCTTGGCTTCTTCACTGCTGTAGATCCATAGGTTGCCATGCTCATCAGTACCTATCAGAGAGCCAATATCGTAGTTTCCCTCCATCTCTTCCGAAAGAATCTTGCGCGCTACGACCTCGGCTCGAAGAGCGTCGTCTTCGCTAGATTTGTATCCAGTCATGTCCAACATTAAATCACCGCTATCAGTCACCCGCGACCTTATGTTAGAGGAGGACAGTTTCCGAGAAAGTGTCATTGCACGGCTGAGTGCTTCCCTTGGCCGCAGAGATGGCGGATTCGAAGGCCTTGGCTCGCCGGCACGTAGCTCCGTCCGCAGTGTATCCTTTGGTAATGAAGATGGCGCACTTACAAGGCGTGCCGATTCAAAAGCACGCAATTGGTCTCTTGCAGATGTTGAGAGAACTTCTTCCGAAGCTGACCGTTCCAGAGCTGCAGGAGGTAGCAGGCGCGGATTGGGGAAAGATCTTGAGGTCGGTTTCAGATCATGATGCTCAGGAAGGGACCCGTAGCTGGCAAGTGGTCCTTGCTCTTCGAAGCTACCTGGTTCCTCTGTAGCCGCAGAATACAATGATATGGTAGATGAGTCATTCGACCTTTGCTTTTTGTCTTGCTGACTGATATCGAGGAATGTAGGCTCCGGTAGAGCTGTGGAAGTGAGCTGCTCCGTGGAAACACTAGGAGGGCTACTTGCAGGAGACACCAGAGGAGACGTCTGAAGGGACTTTGGAATATCGCTGGTTGTCTCAAAAACGAAAAACGCCTCGCCACCCTCGCT
>QQTW01004569.1_pt1 | contig 10398 bp, 6 predicted proteins | sample 1904831 | NCBI WGS metagenome assembly QQTW01 (sample SAMN09435610, study PRJNA476489) | Subsurface metagenome, whole genome shotgun sequencing project.
TCTCGTGGTATACCAGGATCTAACGTGCCTGGAAATAATCTTCCTTCTTCCAATGCAATGTCAAACACTAATGAAGGAACTCAGTCATTGTCGATTACCATTTCAGTGTGCTCATGGTAGACCATCAGTTGTGCCATTAGTGGAACTACTTTAACTCAATTTACAGTGGATATTGATTCAGAAGCATATGATTATCTTTTTGAAGTTGGATATTCAACATTTAATGCACTATTGATACGCCGTAACTGATCAATTAAGCACGTGTTAGTGAATATAGAAGGTCATTATGTGCATTAACCTACCATAGCATTGGAAGAAGGAAGATTATTTCCAGGCACGTTAGATCCTGGTATACCACGAGAAAGATTCGTCTGGGAAGGAAGTGAATTTCGGCGGAGACCTTCATTGTCATGTGCTGCTCGTTGCAGTTGCATATGATGTGAAGATACTACATGGTTGCTATTTTCTTCTTCCTCCTCCTCTTCATCATCTTCTTCTTCTTCCTCTTCGTCTGAAAAATCGTCACTGGTTTTGATAGCATCAATAGCACTGAGGATACGCTCACGATGTAGTCGATTCTTAATCCCATAGTCATTGATCAGATCACTCTCTGTTAGATCTAGCAACTTTTCTCCATTACACTGTCGGTGTTGGAAACGAGGCTGATAAATGGCATTCAAACAACAGATATTAATATACCCGAATCATAAAAACCAAAGTCATAGCTTACCACGACTTCTGGAACGCCAACATCTTCATGCAACCACAAGCATACATTTTCGACACTCCACTCAGCAACGACTTGCGCCAAAGTTAATTGATCCTCGTCTTCCTCTTCCTCGTCGTCTTCATCGTCTTCATCGTCTTCATCATCGTCATCGATATCGTGATCTTCATCCTCTTCTGGCTGGTTTGGAGAATGCGTCGATGGATGTGCAGAAGTGGAAGTGGTTACTGGGGTCGCGCGACTTGATGGTACAGATGAAACTGGTAGTTGTTGATTTGTCAGCTGTGAAAGAGCTAGATTACGTCTTGCGAGTCGATCAGACATACTGTTTTCTTCAGATGGATCAGTAGTTATTTGAGTCGTTCCAGCTTGTCGGTATGTCTCTGTTTGAAATACGTTTGTTGTTGGTGGTAATGGTTTTGAAGTTTGTGTAGCACCTGATGGAGGTAAAGGAGGTGGTGGTGGAATTTTCATTGGGCTTTGTCCAATTGTTGAGGATAAGGATGTAATACCACCAGTTGAGGGTGGTATAAATTTACAGCTACTGGAGTGCGCCACAATGGTGTCTGCTGGAAACATTTGACAACAGCGAATACATTTGATAGGACGCTTTGAACATCGACTTGTGTGGGTGGTTAAAGCAATTTGTGGCATCTACAGAACAATGTTTATTTGTGAGAAAATCAGTATCCTGAAATGCCATGTGCGCATCATTCTTACTGAATCTTTACAATGCGGACATTGTTTTGAGCTTGTCTTGCACGACGACTCGTGGCGAAGAAGATCTCTTGCAATTATAACCATGTTGCAATGTTGGCATCGTTTGGGTTTCCAGTCACAGCTAAGTATGAAAAATAAATGAAAGTAAGCGTGAAAAGGGGTAAGTATAGCAACTTACTTATTTTCATGTGTCTCGATATCATAGGAGTTGAATTCATCATCGCAAAATTTACACTCCACCTAGAACAAAGATTCAGTCAAATATAAGAGAAAAGCTAGATGGAATGAGTGGTAAAACCAACCTTTTCTGGTAATTGTTGCTTAACTTCAGTTTCAGTCTTGATTGTGGTGATCTGAGGTGCTGAAGATGGAGTCAAATTTGTCGCAGGCTGCGTAATTGGGTTTACTATAGTGGATGCGGCTGACTCGTTATCAGCTGAGGTTGCTGGACGCTTGGGACATCGTGTAGCCAAGTGTTTAGCAATACCACGCTGTAGAAATTTGCCCCCGCATTCATGAGGACATGGTACAAGGCGACAATCACAATTTTCAATGTGATCCTGTAATTCTGATAATTTTTGTCGTCGTAAACAGTGTGGACACTGTTTTAGCATTTGATCGCATCGAAGTTCATGCTCAAACAGATCGTTCCCGGGAACATCGACATTGCAATGACGGCATTTTTTCATGATGGTTGTTTTTTCGCTGCTTTCAGTAGAAACTGATGAAGCCAGTTTATTGGAATCTGAAGTTGATAGTGTACATGTGCGCTCATGGCTATCTAGTTCATGCCACATAACTTTGACCTGGCATTTACTGCAGTTAATCGTTCTTTTGATACACTGTCGTACCATGTGATCAGCCAAGAGATCAGATCGAACAGGTAATCGGCATTGATCACACAGAACATGTGAAACTGTTGGCTGACTCACAAGCTCTGGAGTAGGTGGGGTCGATGGTTGAGCTGAAGTGGTCTGTAAAGAATGGAATACTTTGGAATGGGGTACATCCTGTACTGATTCATTGATAGGAGCTGGATATCTTGATGACAAAGAATTAGATGGAGTTGACTTTATCTCAGAGGCGGATGACACTGGACGAGGAATCAATGAAGCGGTTGATGGTAATTTACTTTCAGCAGTCCCGCCTGAAGGTATATTTATCTCAGATCGAGCTGCAGGAATAGCCTCAGGTGGTGAAGCAGCAGGTAATTCGCTGACAGAATTACTTCGTGTTCGTAGCATAACAGGGACCTTTTCAGCCGCCAATGGTGATGGTGGGGTTATTATAGAAGTAGAAGAAGAACGAACTAATGTTGCTGTTGGATTTGATGTTGTTGATTGACGAGCATCCATGTCCTGTTTTCTTCTTGCCTCCACACGAAGCTTGGCCATCTCAGCTTCTGCAATTGCACCCTTAGTTGTTGAAGCAAGAGTTTCCTGAATCTTTGCGAGAGGGTCCGAGGGATTTACTGAAGGTGGCATTGATAATTGTGCAGCTGGTAAACTATTTTTTTCAGGCGCAGGAGCTGCTTGAATATTCTGAACTTGTGCTATATCTTGTTGCTGTTGTGCTGTAGAATCGGTAGCAAATGTCCCTGTCATTGCCCGAGAAATGATATCATCTATTTGTTGTGAGCTCTGAGCAAGTCTTGATTCCGCAGGAATTGGAACAGACACAGACTCGTTAGACATAAGCGTCTTCTGTTTCTCATCTTTCGGTATCTGACTTTCAGTTGACTGGCCAGTAGGAGGGTTTGATGGCAAATTTGTGTGAGATAATGATAAACCACTGCTTGTATCTGCTGTACATATACGTAGTGGTTGAGAAGCCACTGGAGTGATCGGAATTTGCACAGATACTGGTGTTGGCGGCGGAGACAATGGAGTCCAATAACCTCCATATTGTTGGGGAACTGATGCCTGAATCGCTATTTGTCCTTGCTGTTGTTGCATTTGCAACTGCATTTGCAGGATAAACTTCTGAAACAAGTTATCGAGAGACGACAGGTGCGCTTGGGTATCTACAGCATTTGTAGTTGTTCCATGATTCAAAAACTTGGATTCGGTGACCACTGATGAATGTTTAGTTACTGACTCACTCATTGTGGTATGTGCTTGCTCAAGTTTAACAAGCATATCTTGCATTGCCTTAAGTTTTATTTCCACTTGCTCCATATTACTTGTACTATCAGCTTTAACTTTGGTTATACCGCTTTCAATTTGCTGTTGGATATCTCTATTTCCCTTGTCTGTCATTTCATTAAACTTTTTGTCAGTATCGCGAAGTTTTTGATTTATCTCGTCCACAAACTCAGTCATTTTGCTTCTACTTGAAATGGTTAATTGATGTAGTTGCTCATCAAGTGCGTGTCGAACTTTACGAACTTTTTCCTGTACTACATCCACTGTTTGTTTGTTTTCTTTGATCTCGATATCAATTGACTTTGATAGTTCTTGGAATCGAGAATGTATGGCTGCAATTCGTGTCTCTACAAGTGTCTCATGTTGACTTTTCAACAGTTCTTGATGTTCTTTAAGCTCACGAAGTTGCGAATACACATCTCCTCGCACATTTTGTTGTAATTGTGTGAGTTGGTCTTCAATACGAGTTGATGAAGTTACAGCTTTGCTCTGTTGCATTTCTAAATTGTCTCGTAGAAGTTGAGAAAGTTTTTCCATTTCACCTTTGTTAGCGTAATCATGTAGCGTTTGTTCTTTGAATACAGTGAGCCTTGATTCTAACTCTGTTTTGCATAACGCTAGTAACTTTGTTTGACTTTGTTCGATTAATTCGGTGATCTGAGTCTGTTGCTGCTGTTGCTGTATAGTTTCTCGTTTCTTTATTTCTTCATCGTCTTCTTGATTCAAATTCTTCTGTGACTTGTCCGATCCCTCCATATTGCTCATTCGACTCACATGTATTTTCAGAGCTTGCAGTTCATTTCGAAGTTCTACAATTTCATCAGACTGGATACGATTAACTTTTTGAGTCAAGGTATCCAACAATAAAGTTGAGGAGCTTGAGGAACGAGTGATTTCGGCTAGTTGATGGGCTTGATGCTGAATCGAAGCTTGAAACTGAGCTTTCATCGGCTCAATTGCTGCATTAAAATGTACCAGAAGCTCCTGTCGTGATAACTTTTCTTGTACTTGAATTTGAATTGAGTTTCCTTGCTCCCGTAATGCAGCTACCAATTGACGTATTTCAAGTAATTGATTCTCAGCTTGAATTCGCCATGCTTCATCCTTCCCACACATAGATTGAAGGTGATATCCAATATCTTTTTGGGTCGTAAGTTCTTGTCGTAACTTTGATTGAATTTGATCAATGGAATGTAATTGTCGATCATTTGATACAACTTCAATACGAAGACGGTCTAATTCTTCAGAGGTAGTTTTACAAAGTTGCAGCAACGCACTTAGTTGACGTTCAGCGATCGCAGCACGGGCATCGACTTCAAGTTTCAGACTCATTCGTACTTGTTCCATCATTTGGGCCATGTCATAGGTTGGTGAATCATACATTTGATATCCCATGCCTTGATTATTTACTGGACGACGCCGAGTAGGAAGTGGTTCATGTATGCATTCTTCTTCTCCATCAGTAAGATCATTATCTACAGATTTTTGATTTGCACTTGCTGTTGCATCACTATTTCTTTTGGAATACGAATCATGTCGTTTCCGTTCTTGTCGCTGACGAAAGTGTTGTGCAAAAGTTGCAGCACCATTTGATCCTGTTGAACTACGATCGAAAGGACGATTTATTGATGTAAGGGATTCTCGGAGAAAATCATTTGCAAAGTTAGAAGTTTCTTTTTGTTGATGTGGTTGCAATGAAGGTGGTCTTAAAGTAGAGCTAAACGTTGAAGTGTATTCGGGCACTGGTACGTATGAGTGAAAAGTGGACAAATCCGTTGCTCTATCTGAGAATTGTCGAAATTGTTGTTCCAAATTTGCATCCGTATGTTTGATAATCGTTGCAAGATTCGCATCCCAATCCATATTTCAACTTCCTTTAAATGTCAGTTGAAGTTACCAATGTCATTTTCTAACGGTCATACCCAATCTACTCGGGTCCTGCTACCCAAAGCAGGATGAAACGACATGAAAAGTAGAACGTTTTTGAAGCTGCTTTGTACCGTACATACTGTACATTACTATAACCTGAGGTAATTTACGGTAAGATACCAATTGCAACTATCGTAAATTACCACTGGCCAGCTGAGCAGAGATGATTGGTGGAAATGGAGTGCAAATATCACACGATCCCGCCATGAAAATCATTGGTGGAGACAGTCGAGTCAGCTCAAATGTAACAGCGACCAACTCTACCAACCTGCTCTTCGCTACACACCAATATGTGTGGTACAGTTCACAGATGTCATCAAATCATGGTGTTTCTACAATATAGTATTTGAATTCTATGTAAATTCTGGTGGTGAGAACGAATGTAGTTCCCTCAAGTAATGTTCCAGAACGATCCATGTGGACTAAACCAACCTAACGTGGATTCTAATGTGCACCTGCTCTTCTTTGACGATGCTGCGATTGACTGGTTTTCGCGATCTAAACCATCATTCTACATGAGGTTAATGGCCAGTGAGTGTTGTTGGTTGATCTGGTTGAACTGAACCTGCATTTAGAGTGGGATCAGACACATGATTGCGGTTGGATCCTTGGTTATTTATTTGTAAATTACACTGCCACATCACATTCACATCGATTGGTGGTGGAGAACACAATACACTCCCGAATTTAAATCATTTCCTTTTGATAAATTACATAAATTCCCAAATTTGGACGAAAAGGGGAGGGGGAATTGAAAAGGAGATGGTAAGAAAAAAGACAAAGGTGTGAAAGGAGGAACAGTACCAAGTCCGAAGTGGTGCCAACAAGTTTCTCCTCTCATTCATCATTTCTTGAGCTGTGGAGATAGATTAAGGATTGAATCAAAGCATTTTTTCCTGTTCGATCTTGTTCCATAGAAGCAATAGTAAGTAGTCAATTATCCAAGGTTTACTTGATTGTTTTCAATTGTTCCTTGTTGTGATTCAACACCAAAGTATCAATTTCCTTTTGTTAGTGAACTTCCTCTCCAATTTTCTCCAGTTTTATTATCTTTCCTTTTTATCTTCAAACGAAAAAGAAAATGGATTCACCCAACACACCATGTACGATGACAAGTCATCAAGCTATTATGAAATGTCCATGGCAATGGCGCCAACCGTTTTTGGATGAAAAATTAGAAAGTCGAAAACGGAAAGTGGGAGATGGTTGCTTTTACGATCCAGTTGATCCTAACTTTGTTGATCATTTACTTCCTGGTCATGCGAAGAAATTTTGTGCTGAATTATTGGAATCGGATGAAAAAGAAAAGATTCAAATGGAAATTGAACGATTAAAGCTAAAGAAAGAAGTAGAAGATGAAAAACTCATGGATAACGAATCAATTTTCAACTCCCTCATATTTACATTGACACAAGACACGCCTCTCTCCGATGGGGTAGAGAGTGATGAAGAAGTTGCGCGCGAGAATCTAGCATTGGTTGATAGTATTCTCCTCATGTCGAAATCTGTGGAGGAAGCTACTCAAGCTTCTTCGTTATTAGCTTCTCCACTTAGTGTTTCCTCACCTTCTGATGAAGAAGATGTGGAATGTGGAGGATGTAGTAGTGATGAAGTCACATCCGATCCTTCATTTGAAATGGATGAAGTTACTCAAACCGAATATGTCCAATCTCCTTCTCTCGAATTGATGTCTGATAATCTCCAAGAAACTTTTATTACTACTGAAGATGACGATATCCTCGATTTTACTCCTACTACCAAATCTTAAAATGTCAGCAGTTGAAGCACAAGATGTGAATCCTGCTTGTGTATCCTTATTTATTAGTGTCGTACGTTGCTTGTAGCAATACACACTCTAGCTATTCCTTTCAAATCGCTAATCTTGGCACATAAGCCAAATGAAATACATTGTTTTCATGTTCTATCCATATTTCAAGGATCAAAAGATACCTAGGAGAAAACAGATTGAGATAGGTGTTTTGGATTGTGTAACGACTGAAAGATATTGTCCAAAACAAAACCTCTATTTCGCCCAACACATAAGTAATTTTCTATCAACAGTAACACTTAATTGACATTTTGCCAAAACATGATTCCTTCCACTGCAAATGGTCGAAGAAACCGTCGGGAGACTAATGTATCTAACAAAATTTCAATCCGTTCTTTGCCATAATCAGGGAACGCTTCTGCTAATTGATTCACATTCTACAAGATCACATTCCATATTAGATCTTCATAAATAATATCAATCCAAAATATTCATCATACAAATGTAATGGTGGAGGAATCTGTATCCGAACGAAATTTGCTGTATAAAGTAGATATCTGCACAGCGCCAATCCCACGCTAGAGAATACACATTACTATCATAGATATGACATAATAAAAACAACAGAAAGATATACCTGAAACGCAGACGGAAACAATGAGAGCTGAAACTCTGGAGCAGGTTTACCAGAAGTCGAAGATTCATCATACTCTTGTAACTCTGTTTCTCGTTTTGTACTTCCAATTTCAAAATCTGCACCTACCAATCGATTGGAAACTGGAGTTCGAGGCGTCATGACTTTTAATTGTGTGCGTAGTAATGGAGAAATTTCAAAATTTGGTGTAATGGGACTTTCAGCTTCAATGATTCCTCGATTTGATTTTTCCACAGTTGTTGTCGTGTGTGTTGAACGACGTGGTGTATTGTACTCAGATGTACTATATCTTCTTCGTAAATTTGCAAATGAAGTAGGAGTAGAGACAACTGCAGAAGCTCTTCTATTTGGTGTGGTATGTGTTGGAGATTGTTGACTCGTTGGGCGTTTGCGTTTGCGTTGAGATGGACTGTTACCAGTAGTGTCATCCAGTGTATTTGGACTTTTTTCTCTTTCGGATCGCTGTCTTTTCTTGTCATGTGGAGGTGTAAATTCAAATGCACTTGCTTCCATTAAATTCGTGTGTAAACCTGGACTGGTAGGCGCAATACTGCTAATAGCGGAAGAAGGTGTTGCAATCGTTCTTGAACGGGGTGACTGCATTGATCTATACTGACTACGAAACCCAGCAGCTTTCATATACGGTGTTCTCGACATTTCTGGTAGATTATCACTATTGATACTCGTATCAAAGCTCTTCTCCATACTGTTCTCTGAGAAATGACGTAATTTTGTTGTCTTAAACGTAGGATTTTCTTCTTCTTCATCACTAAAGTTTAAACTTCTTTCCACTGCCAATTCATTATCTTCTGGTAAAGGTGACATCACCTTCATGGTAGTACTATGAGCAGGAGTAATCCCTGGTCTTCGTGTTACCGTCGGTTGAATCATAAACGAATCAAACAGTGGAGTCCAAATTTGTGTTCGTTCATGTAATTGTCGTAGAATCTGGTGATGACGTCGAATAGTTGTACATATTTGTGTAGCAGATCGATGTGCCGCACATATATTTGTATCAATTTCCTGTAAAAGAAAGGTAATCCGTTGTTCTGCGTCTTCCCCCATATTCATTTTTGGTAGTGAATTTGGTCCAATTCCACACAAATAAACCCCCAACATACACTTAAATCCCATATTAAGGTGCAAAATAGAGACAATTTGTATCAAATTACAAAATAAGGTCGACCAAATGGCGCGAAACAAGAATGATGGTCAAGAAAATTCAAATGGAAAAACATTCATTCCATTAAAATTGGTTGAAGTAAAAGGTAACAACTGCAAGATGGAAATGCACGATTTGGTCTATGTATTCGATGACAACCAGCATACAGCAAAAGAATTATCGGATGGAATTGTACAGAAGTTTCTTTTGGGTGCTGGTTTTTCTAATGTCTCTTCTCAAGTGATTCAACACACTCGAACCTTTTACATGACATTTTTATCAAGATTAATGATAAAGATTATCAAGATCATGGAAGGAAATCATCGTATGGATATTCAAATTATAGATGTATTGAATGCATGCAGGTATTTTGGAATTCGAATGTATGGCTATGATGAACAATGTGATGATGAAAAATTGTCTATGGGAGTTGTTTGCAATTTCATACGAGAGGAAGCAAATTTATGTGAGCCAGATGGAGAACCTCTCGAACAGCAACACATGGAAAATGTAGACTGGAGAGAGTATAATTTGACTGGAAACGATAGATGGGAGCAGATGGACTATGACATGAGCGAAGTTGATGAAACAAGTCTTAGTTGCATTCATGAAATACAAGACATAGATTATGCTCAATTCTTAAATTTTGAGATTGAAGAAGCTACAGTAGATAAAGAAGAAGACTACATTGGAATTGTATATGGCACACATGAGAGATGGGAGCATCGAAATCAAATGATGGATGGAAGTTTTTCATCAAGTGATGAATATCTCCATAGTCAGTTCATCATTCCTCGCCTTAACTTCACACGAATCATGTACAAAGCAATACAAAGAACGACGACCATAACGTCTACAGCCCATGGAGCTTTGCAACGGGTTTCCGAGTATTATCTCCATACAGCGTTAAGTACCGGAGCTCTCCGTGATCAATTATTTACCATCCTCCTGACTGAAAATCTCGAAGTTGTTTCAGATACAGAAATGGAAGTGCTAGAAGAATACAATAGATGGCCGTCGCAAGTGACAATTATCATGGATATGACACTTCACTCAAGGGAAAATCAGAAACTACATGAAAACGAGCAACAATATAATCCCATGTATATTCCCACAAAATATACAACCTCCACAAAACAAGAATCCACCAAACGAAAGTGGAACAAACAAATAGAAACAGGGAAATTGTCTCTCGGAGAGATCATAGAAGCGCATTCCAAGCGAGCGAAAGTGGATCCATGATAACTTCGACATCAATGAACTATAGATCAGCATGTGAGTATATAATAATTT
>QQTW01004570.1_pt1 | contig 10395 bp, 7 predicted proteins | sample 1904831 | NCBI WGS metagenome assembly QQTW01 (sample SAMN09435610, study PRJNA476489) | Subsurface metagenome, whole genome shotgun sequencing project.
GTGCCCGTGCCGGACACCTAACCGATCCCAGACTGCAAACGTTCTAGGAATATGCAGGTCAAACACGCCCTATTGCCCGGCCACTCGGCTGCACTTTCAGATGCTCCATCCTATCCACATTCTAGTTATATCCAGTACTTTTCCGAATAATGGGAGCGTGTTGGTAGATCTGTCGAGTGAGGTGCGTGCCGAAGACGGCATGGAAACGGGGTGATTTCAAACCTCTTTGCTGCATTGGCAGCGTACAAGGAGCAGCTGTGTGTATCGTGGCTGGAAGAGTAGGAAATACCAAATCATCTTCGCGTATCAGACGTGCCCCGGATCCCTAAGGATATAGTACGACCCTTGGCTGGGCCAGGCAGTCTCCACAAACTTGCAGCTTTTAACCGAACCCACATAAACCAGAAGATACAAGGCAGTGCCTGCCGAAAAAGTTGCTCAGAGACAGCGTCTAAGGTACTCGGTATGGAAAGGTGATGTATTGTATCGTTAGGTGCCCTTTGTGTTTGACCTGCATATTCCTAGAACGTTTGCAGTCTGGGATCGGTTAGGTGTCCGGCACGGGCACCTGAATTTGGCCCAAAGAGGTTTCGCTTTCATTGTTTAAGGCTTTTGTTCAGCAAGGAACATAGACGGTCCCCACACGCACCTTGTAGTAACCCACCATTCACTGCTCACATCCAGCTTGCTCACTCGTCACTTGTCCGCCCTCCATCCTTCCCTCTTGCTGTCAATGTACTGTGTAATGTCACCTTAAACCTGCATCATTTGTTCCGTTCCTACTTCTGACATTCACTCCTCTGTAAGATCGATGCATTCAACTGCCCAATCATTACCTATCGCTTGTTTGTAACCTTGAGTCAGCATTGTCACCACTCAAACAGCCGGTTCTGACATGGCTATTGAGTGGTGTTCATTCATTCTGCCAGCCTTCCCCACCTCCAACACGAGCTGAGCCCATCCTCCACCCGAATTTCTCAACATCGAAACCTACACCACCGATATCAGAATTGCCTCTGTTACCATGACTGCTTTGTCTGTACCCATGGATGGCCTTGTCCTCCTGCGGACTCCCGAACGTGGTCATGCTTCCAATTCTGCCCTTCCGTCTCAAGTAATCCGGCTGAACCTCGCTCAGAAAGCTACTGAGGAGATATTGAAGAGTTTCCGCAACAAGGAGAAGATTAGCATTCGTTTCGGCAAACGTGTTTCGGTGCAGCACGGCAAGAAGTCACAGCCAGTCTTCGCATCTCCCGAATCGTATCCGTCCGAACTGTACCAATGCTCTCCAGAAAATGACAGCACCTTCTACTTTTCCGGGAAACTCAGTCATAAACTCGAAGCCCAAAAGGCACAAACGGACACTGCAAAGGCAGATGATGCACTGGCCAATCTTCAAAATAGCCTGAAGTCTCACGAGGAGCAAAAGGCATCGAACGAAGCAAGGATAGTGACAGACAAAGATGAGCTTCGACATCTGACTGAACTAAGCCAGAAAGCAAAAGGAAACCAATCTCAGCCTTCAGCTATTCGCAAAGATCGCTTCCTGAGCACCACAAATCGGTCCACGCCTCCTAGCCCATTTCTCGGAGCTGGAGGTTCACCTGCAATTGGTCCTGGACCCACAACCAGATCGATTCCCGCTTCTGTCAGTCAGGACCAAATTAAACTCAATGCAATAAAGATCCCCTTTCTGCATTTGCTTGCTATTGACGCTCTTACACCTAAAGCTCTTGCCGAGGCAATTCATGCCACCAAAGACGATTGCGAGAAGCTGCAGCATAAATACGTCAAAGATGCGCGAGATGCAAATGCAAAGCAAGAGCTCAAGGATAAAGCTTACCGTGAGCTTGATCCATGGAAGTTTCCGTATCCCTGTGAAAAGGATCGTCAAGCCGCAATCGATCGAGCAATCTCGGCATTTGACCGCATGAGAATAAACACAAGTGATCAAATCTGGGAGACCTTGTTACCAGTCAAGGAACGGGGAAAGGGCAAGGGTTCAGAACTGTCAAGGTTGAAGATTGCCCAGTCGGGACTCAACGTTGTTGCACCTAAGGCTGGTTTGACTAAAGGTGCCCCTCAAAGCGTGACAGATACTGATACAGACCATGGAAGGCCTGCTGGCAAGGCAAAAGGATCAGTGACGAAAACTATGCCTCGAAGTGACACAAATGAGAGTCTGGAGAAGAGCTCGACATTGCGTAAGGAAGCGACGAAGCAATTAAAGGAAGTGCACGTTAAAGATGCTCCGAAAAAGGAGAAAAGAAAAGCTCAGCCGAATGGGAAGTTCAAGTCATCAGAAGTCATTGAAGACTCTGACGAAGAGCTTGAGGGTGTTAGGACTACTACTGAGAGCACTACTAGATTGAAGAAAGGACCCGATGCCAAAGTCAGGTCCTCTACCATGAAGCACCCATCCAAGCCTGCCGTTTCTACCACCTCCAACATACCACCAACCTCATCCCTTAAAGCTTCTTCTACAATTACCAGCAGCTTGATGCCAAACTCAGCTTTAACTCGACCTCGATCTGACAGCGCCACAAATAAAGCATCTCCAAGACCGCGAACCGACAGCTCACCACAGAAGCGCTCTCCTCTTGCGTCATCCCCACCAACCAATGCAACCGACCTCGACAACTCGCAGTCTAGCAAACCTAATAGCCTCTCCTCTGCAACTTCTTCCCCAGCGATGAGCCCGCCTCATGTTAAAGGCCAAAAGCCTTTACCCTTAAAAATCTCAGAAGCAAGACCAACATCCACCGCGCTGAAGCGCAAAGCCGAAGATCAGCCTTCTCCCGCACCTAAACGCCAACACATCAATGGCAACCATATCACACGCCCGGCTACAAACGGCGTCAACAAACTGCATCTCCAGAACAAGGTAAATACTCGTAATAACACAAGTACCACAACAATCTCCTCGTCTCAACGAAGTCGCACACCTTCCTCATCCTCCGCGTCAACCATCAACACAACCACTACCAAGGCCTCGGCCTCCTCCACCTCCACCTCCACATCCACATCCGCCACCGGCACCAAACATGGCCCTCCTCCTACATCAAAACTGCAAACAGATCTGCAGCTCAAGTCTAAATCACGACGTTTCAAGATCCAATACGCGCGGTACCAGGCCCTACATGCAAAGATCATGGCTACGCCAGAGGCAAATCGAGATGCGGAGGAGGTGAAGGTGCTAAGGAAGATGCATACGAGGATTGGGGAGTTGAAGAGGGAGATTTGGGAGGGGTGGGAGAGGGAGAAGGGTCGGGACAGGAAGAAGAGCTGATAAGATGGGGAGGTCGAACTGTTTTGAGCAGGGAACTTGGGACGAGGAATCTGGCATAGAAGTTGGGGTATTCGAAAGCCAAGAGCCTCGAAACAGGGAGAAAGTATCTTGTCTGCCTTTTTTGTCTGGAAGCTTGACCTACCAACTCGACTGTCGGGAGTGTTTTGTCGCAGTTGCTACTAGGTAGCTTAGTACATGGCATAGGAATGATTATGCATGTGGTTATAAATTACTGGTCTACTGTAGCTTACTATGCTTAGCTATACCAATCTTAATTGGCGGTACAAATATAGTTGGCAACACGAGGACTAGAATCACAATCAAATCAGCATTATTATTCAAGACTCTCATTTAAATACTAGCCACATGTCAATTCAGCTAGGAAACCAGTGCCTGAGAAGGTACTGTGTACAAGTCCTAGGTAGCAATGAGGCATTCTTAAGAATTCATTTACCGGTTCTTTTTGAAATCCCCTGTCTTATGACTTGATCTGGTCCAATCTTCCATCTACTCTACTTGAATCGCATGGCATACGTTGCTCTCCCTACCCCCTTCAACTCACTTCTTCCTTCCCTGCCTGCTCTATCCATCTACCCATGCATCCTTCGTAATCCAGGACAACCAAATAACCTCTTCACTCCGTCCCAAGCCACAATCCCCAGATAATTCTAGCCTTTGCTCAGCCGGTGAAGTGTGTGTGTGTGAAAAGGATAAACAGATGCATGCAGTGGGATTGGAAACAAGCATTGTAAATGATAGGGAGAATATGTTCTTCTGATCTTGATCTGGGGGAATATGTGATTTGTGTATTGTAGACTCGGCCGAGAGCGAGAGTGGAGAGTAAGAAAGAGAAATGAAGCATGAGGGAGAAAAGAAAAGGCAAGAAGAAGAGCGTGTAAGAGGAATGGCAAGTTTGTGAGTACTTAGTTAAAATTCCTCAATGCGCGGACGCGGTACTGCCATCCATATCCACGTTGAAGCTTCCATCCGCTTCGTCAGACTCATCTTCATCATCCTCATCAATGAGCGGGACGAACCTAAAGTCCACAAAACTCACTTTCCCACCACTATTACCACTTTCCACAATCGGACCACCAGCACCATTAGTCCGATCAGCATTCCTGGCTGGCCCAACACCAATCCCATCCCCTGAAAGCTCAATCATGAACTGCAAACTCATGACGCCCTGCTTATCACAACGTATGCAAACTTTGCTGGCCAGATCCATCGCCCGTGATGCTTTCTGGATGTGTGCAAATTTATAGCGTTGTCGGATTCTTCCACTCGTTTCGGAGCCGGGGAGGACGGTGAATGTTTCAGATATCAAGGGCGCCCTTGCCTTCCCATCTTTTCCTGTTCCGTTGAAGCTCAGACCTGACTTTTGGGTTCGTGACGGTTCGGGCTGGAAGTCGACCATACTATCTCCGAATGGACCGCCCGCCCCTTCAAGCGCGAAGAGAGGTGCGTTAAGATTAGACGCTGTGAGGATCAGGATCGTGGGATTGGTAGATGCAAGCTCGGTGATTGCATCATACAGCCAAGTACTTCGCATTATGATTTTCAAGGTCAAAGCATCTCTTTGTAAGGGAATGGATTCATCGACATCGAATCCTGCATCGTTGGAAGTTTCATAGGTATTCAAATTACATGTAGTTGTTACGCCTGCTTCGGAAATGGTGATACTGAGGGGAGCCCCGAGGTATGGATAGGATATACTGCATGTGCCACCGGACAACGCAAGGGCATCAGTGTTGAAAGCATTATGAGCGTATGAGGATGTGAAGCCGCCGTTGGGATTTCGGGAGGAGGAATTCGTGGCATCCGAGAGGCCGAAGATTTGGAGGGTCTCCAGCAAAGCAATCAGGTTGATCTGGAAGCTGGGCGTCAAAGTTGTCTCATTGGGAGAAGATGTGTTAATGTTGGGGGATGGATTGAAGATGTAGGACGAGAAGAGACTTCTTTCGAGAAATGTAAGTCCTTGTACGGCACGAGACTCCTCAACAGAGAAGCGGAGTCCGTCAGTGGTGATTTGCACCTCGGCTTTAGGAGAGAAACCAATGCAGCGAACTAGGAGGAAGAGTTGTCGCACAGAGCTGGATACCGCTGTAAAAATGGGATTAACGGTGTTGTTCATCGCCAATAGTAATTACGACGCTGCCTTCTTTCTATAGCATCTTGGTGTGGGAGACGGAAGTAGGACTCCTTCTGTCGGGACGAAGCGTATGGACGAGTGCAGTGAAGTAGGACACCAAGGTTGTAGGCTTAGACGTAGACCCCTACACCACAGATTGTGTAGACAGCACCGAAGCTAGCATATGTTAGCACGGATTGCCAATAGCTGAGATGAGGTTTATGGTACCCAAATGCCAGAGAAGCCGGTATACCGAGTAACGGAAGCGAAACAAGTGACCGATCTAGGTAATGTCAGTCCAATGCAGCCTGTGGGGACTCTATCTTCGTACTCAGTCCGAACAGTGCGGTGAGGCTCAGCCCTGCGAGCGTTAGCTAGGTATCACACCATTTTTGCTTGAGTAAATACCAATTAGAAGCAAACTGGAGCCTAGAAGTAGCTGGTTGTCCTTGGAAATGACAGGTGTGAAGGGACTTCCGGAAGCCGCCTCCCAGACTTCCAGTAGAGACATTTGCGACTAATGTAGGGGATAGTGGAAGACTGACACGGATAGCGAGTTGGTAGTAAATATCCTACTGAAATGCTCTCAACCGCATGCAGAATCCTGAAGCAGATTATTGGAAGGTGTCCAATATCCAAACATTAAACAACTGAGGCTCTGGTCCGGTGCCTGCCAAGTCTGCCAAGCCGCACGGATCGGTGGCACCAAGTCCCGGCACTAACCACGTTCGTCGTTTGCCGATTGCGGCGAACTCCCGTCTGTTACCGTACATATATCAGGTTCCCCTACTACGTATACTTACTACTACATAGTGAGTACTCATATGCGCAAAGAAGACTTTGATGGTGGATGGGCTTCAGAGCCTGACACAGCATGGCACCACTGTCGGCCGAAAGTATGTTACCCCAGCATATGAGGTTGATGGTTGACGAATCTGACTTGCAACTTACAGACAAACGAAAAGCGCCTGAGGATACTCTGAGCTTTGTGAGAGCCAAGAAGGCGCGAACAGTATCACCTGAGCAGAATGGATCGAAACCGAAACGCGAGGAGGTAGGTAGCTCAAGCTACAGATCTCCACTCAAAATGCTGCAATGTGGCCAGACTGACTCGTCCTCCATCCAGGGCGACACCCCGCCCCTCCCTTCTGCCAATATCGTCACATTCCCTGAGAAGCCGGCTGTCATTGAAGAGAAGAAAGGGATAATTGAGTTCCGCGTGGTCAACAACGACAACTCCAGAGAGAGCAACATCATCCTCACCGGCCTAAAATGTATTTTCCAAAAACAGCTCCCCAAAATGCCCAAAGACTACATTGCGCGCCTCGTCTATGACAAAACCCACCTCTCCATCGCGATCGTCAAACACCCCCTCGAAGTCGTGGGCGGAATCACCTACCGTCCCTTCCATGGCCGCAAGTTCGCCGAAATAGTCTTTTGCGCCATCTCCTCCGACCAACAGGTAAAGGGCTACGGCGCACATCTGATGGCCCACCTAAAGGACTACGTCAAGGCAACCTCGGACGTGATGCACTTCCTCACCTACGCCGACAACTACGCGATTGGCTACTTCAAGAAGCAAGGCTTCACCAAAGAGATCACGCTCGAAAAGTCCATCTGGATGGGCTACATCAAAGACTACGAAGGCGGCACCATAATGCAATGCACCATGCTGCCCAGGATCCGCTACCTCGAAACCACGCGCATGCTCCAAAAGCAGAAAGAATGCGTCATGGCCAAGATCCGCGCCGTCTCCAAATCGCACGTCGTGCACCAACCACCGCCTGACTGGAGAAACAGCAGCGGACCCATCAGCCCGATCGACCCCCTCTCAATCCTCGCCATCAAATCCTCCGGCTGGTCGCCCAGCATGGACGAGCTATCGCGCCAACCGCGCCACGGGCCCAACTACAACCAGCTCCTCCACCTGCTCAACGACATGCAGAACCACACGGCGGCCTGGCCGTTCGCGCAGCCCGTCAACCGCGACGAAGTGCCGGATTACTACGAGGTCATCCAGCAGCCCATGGACCTGTCTACCATGGAGGAGCGGCTGAGCAACGACATGTACCCGACCCCCGCCGAGTTCATCCGGGACGCCAAACTGATCTTCGACAATTGTCGGAGCTATAATACCGACACCACGCCGTACGCCAAGAGCGCGAATAAACTGGAACGTTTCATGTGGGGCCAGATCAAGGCGATTCCGGAGTGGTCGGTATGTGCTTCTTTCCTTTTATTTTTCTTTCCTATCTCGCTTGTTCTTGTGGCAATATTTGCACAAACTATACAGACAGAACTCACTGCTAACTGGCTTTTGCAGCATCTGGCGGAATGATACACTATTGAAACTCCCTTCTCGTTTTGGGGTACGAGGAGTTCCTGGCTGTTGGGTAAGGCGTCGAGCTGTAAGTACTGGGCTCCCGACATTTGCCTCGGCGCAGCAGAGCGGACCGGAGTGGAGAGGAGCGATCAGGAGTCTAGAGTTCTTCCTCATGCGCTCAACAGGGTACGGCGATATGGTGCAAAACGCGTCCCCATACTGCTGGGCAGGCTAACTAGTGGGGCGTTCGTCGGACTGGCGGAGGACGCTATACCAAGTATCGATACCCGCAGATAGCTACTGAGCATACCAATGGGGTTTGGAGTGCAAACGGGCCTATCATATCCATACTAGTTATTTAGCAGATACCACGGCGGGTCTACAGGAGTTAAGTAATTTAAAACTTTAGGCATTACCTTTAGAAGTTGACATACCCCGTTCTCAGATATTACAGGTTTACAGCGTGTATCTGGAATTCACTTCACTGAGTTCTGAAACGTTTGGCCCTGCTAGTAGATATATTGCTCTTTATTCCTATTCATACCATTTTCCAGCCTGGGAGCAAAGGAAGCCGTCTATCATCTATCGTCCATCGATGTTTGGCCTATCTTCCCTCCTGTGCGAGCGTCTGACGAGACAACTGTTGCAGTGGGAAATTAACTAGATAAGCTAAGCCGTGCTACTCTCCCAGCGCATGGACCGAAGATAGATAGCTCTTACTGCATGCGCACTGGGGTTCAGACGCTCAGGCACATTGTGATTGCGGCTAACTCCAACAGAGAACATGTCTCAGCTAAAAAGGAAGGGTAAAGCCAGCGAGCTCGCTATGCAGCTGTGAACTTTTGCCCTTCCCATCATGCAAGCCTCTCATATTGTTGTATGCCTGCAACTTCTTCTCTCGGCAGCATCGAGTCAGGGAGATCATTAAATTTCTCTACTTCTCTTCATCCCTCGGGCCTACCGCATCACCATCCCCCCCCAGCAATTTCAGCTAAAGGAACGAATCCCATCATCTTCGACGACGGTTCGTTCTCCAACACAAATAACATCGTCATCCTCGTTGCCTTGAGGCTCAGCCTTGATGATAGCTGGTCCCGTCTTCGCTAGCCGAGTAGGCGTATCGAGGAACGGTGGCGGTGACACATAACGATGTTCACCTGAAGGGAGTAGATTGGCATGCCTGTCGAACCCCTGTCTGTTTTCCGCGAAATATCTATTGGCAGCGTCTTGAGTTCGAGCAATAGCGGTATTTGCTGGATTGGACTGCCCCGACGAGAACCTGCTTCTTTCTGCTTGTGCTAGGCTGACGGAAGTTGCCACCAGATGCCTCGCCTGCAGACGTGGTGGAGCGGCCAAGAGATTTGACTGGGATGGCCCACGCCCGTTATCATCCGGTTTAGCCAGGATCATCGCATCTAGAGGGAGCTCATCCTCAAATTCATAGCCAGTATCTTCATCCATGCTATAAATCTTAAGGGCTGGTCTCTCTACCACGCCAAGGGGCAAAGAACTCGCAGACGGCGGGAGAGCAATGTTATCTGGGCCATAGTGCCTTCGGCTGATCTCTTCCAGCGGTTGACCCTCATCCAACTCTAGGCGTCGCTTTTTACTTCGAGAGAGGTTTGTAAAATGTTCTCTGCTCCACTCAGAATCCATTGCAGGATCCGGGAATGTTGCGCCGTCATCCCCGAGATACATCTCACCACTATATATTTTCTCAAACAGCTTCTCTTCAACTCTTCTTGCACAGTCTTGCAGGCCAATGAGGCTATTGACGACTGTAGGTGCGATTAACGTATGACCTGTTTTATGAGAAGGATGTTCCGATAAGAAGCGAGCGAACCACTTGTTGCTGCTAGAAGATCCTTCCATCCAGTACTCGGGTTTCTGGATCAGCAAATAGTCACATATCACTGCCTGATTCTCAGCATCTCGAATCACCAGACCCGACAGAGCTCACCCATTACCCTCTCTTGAGGCTCTAGAACTCCTTTGAGTACTTTTGCGAGACCTTGCCTTGTTCGTATGGAAGACTTCGTTAACCCCGGCACTGAACCAGTGATGACATGCTGAATCTTGTCCTTAATGTCTGGCTCAATCGTGTTGACTTCTCTGTGTTCGATTCTGGATTTTAGGCCTTCTGCGTGCTGTGTTGCTGGACCAATGTCCTCCTTGATTCGATAAGAGGTTCGCCGACCCTCTTCCCAGAGCGAACCCAATGGGGCTTTACGTTTGTTTGGAATTTGTGGCTCAGCATGAGAGTCATCTCTAGTCGGTATTACATCAGGGAAAGCCCCAACGTTCATTGACACGCCCCCAAATCCCGCAGCGACATGGCCGTGGTCACCTGGAAGGCAACTGGAGCCAATACTATGCCGTTGAGCACCCAGCAAGAACTCGGCAAGATCCAGAAGGCAAAGAAAAAGACAAAACAGGTCATCTCGAATCATGCCAGAATGAGCCAGAGCCAAAGCTCATCTATAAGGGATTCTTCGAAAGCGGAGATACGTTTTTTCGTAGAAGGCATTGAGAGTCTCCAAAAGAGATACGCGTACCTGAGTTCTACTGCCGTTAACAGCAAGGAATGGTCTTTTGCATTGCAAGAGATAACAGCAATTCTTCGAACGCCTTTCAGCTACCACTATGTTCCTT
>QQTW01004571.1_pt1 | contig 10395 bp, 12 predicted proteins | sample 1904831 | NCBI WGS metagenome assembly QQTW01 (sample SAMN09435610, study PRJNA476489) | Subsurface metagenome, whole genome shotgun sequencing project.
CACGTCGATGCCGTGTCCAGTATTCTCCGTCAAGGCCGCAACAGGCGACTTGTTGTGTGAAGGAGCCTGGTCTCGAGCTTCTTCCATTTTTCACAGTCGTATGATGGATCCTGATAATGGTGGGGGGATGGACACCACCATTACTCATATGAGCTCGCCAGAGACCCAGCCTGAGCGACTGCCGTCGTTGGAAACGAACGGCACTGAAAAAGTTGGGTGCACGGGACCCAGTCCGGTACCAGGAGCCTGGAGGGGCGGTCGTCCGAGGGTGATATCAGGTTGACATCCATGTCGGCATCGTCGTCCAAGTCCGCCTGGGCACAGAGTTCCAGATGTCCTACTTTCCAACCTCTTCGATGGACTGAACGTGTAAAGGTTCCACGAGAGCGGCTGAACCTATCGATAACGATGATTCCATGTGTGTCTTGGTCTGTCTTATCCCGTGATGATCACAGCGGACGGGGCAGCGTGGGAGCGTCACCTGGCGGGTGACGCGTGAGACGGCAGAGAGAAACAGAAATCGACGATCAGCGTCCCGCCCGCAAGATGGTCTGGCATGGCGATGGAAAGAGACATTGGGAGACGGGCAACAACTGACACGACGTGGTTTCCAGTCAAGACACCACAGAGCACACAAATAAAGATGGCACATTGTGGCTTGAGGAAAATACCGCTGAAGAGTACGGGGTGTTTACCTTGTAAAAAGATCATTTCGTCCTGACAAAATTTCCTCATTGTTCATCATGTGCTGGCCATACTTAAATCTTTCTTGACTTCTCGAGTTTCCCCCTCTTGTAAAAACTATAACCAGCCACTGGGATGACGGACCTCCTGGCCGGCACGCATGCTGCACCAGAGCAACTCTAGATTGCACCGGCGTTCTTCGAAGCCGCGGCCGAGAAATTCCATGACCAACGTTCTGTGACCTTGTCGTCTCCAGATTGGACGAGCCTCTTCTGGAAGGTTGAAAAAATTGGGTTGGAAACGTTACGACTCTTCATCTCGTCGAATGATGTGCGTAGATTTGTTCGCACGGCCGAACGGACCACTGGTTCATCCGTGTCGGTGAATGTTTAATTGAAGGATGTCAGACCTCAACCATCATCCACGACGATGGAGGAGGAGTAGCTTTTCGTCGAGCAACCGACTCGATCCCGTCTAGACGATTATTTCTTCACTTTCTTGCTCATTCGAGAGACATCATCCACCTCGGCGAGGGATTAACGTTGCATGAACCAATCTCGTTCGACTTTCGGCGAGCGCTCGCCGAACGCTCTCGCCAGCATCTCCGCGCTCGACCATTTCCTGGCTCATGCTTCTGTCTCGGACGAGGCCGACCAGGACGAGAGTTTCGACCGGGATAATCCCCATTCGCGCTGGGCGCTCGAGTATCCGTCGAGGTGGAGACGGAGTCGCGACCATTCTGGTCACGTCCACCTTATTTGATATTGGATTTGGGTCCTTTGGAAGAGGATTCCCGCTCGTCCGGCGCAACCTCTGGTGTCGCACAAGCAACGGCTTGTGCGAATTTTTTGCATTTTTCGCCCTTTCTTACGCAACACCAGAACTGGTTGCTGCGCGTTCTGTTCTTTTTGTCCCCCGTCCCCGGTTTTCTTTTCGCCCTTGTGCCGATGGAGCATGGCTTGCCGTCAACCTGATGCTGGCCCTGGTCAATGAACCCTGGAATTCTGGACTTCCTTTCATCCCCGAAACCCGGATTCGCCGATCCCAGGTGGGAGGGTTGACGGATGGTGATGGTGGTGGATGGATGGAAGCGGGCGGATGCGGAAGTATCATGCGAGGCCGGCCCGCAGACGTCCCATCGTTTCCTTCTTCTCTTCGGACGGTGTTACTCGTAAGTCCCCCGTAACCACGAAGGTGTCGAGGTGATACACAGCCAACCCCTTCGAGGAAGAGGCTGGCCCTTCGAAAGATGGACTGTGACCACCTACATACGTACCGGATGTATCTCATTGCCTACTAGGGTACTAGTAGGCAACTTCTTTTCTTTCCACCCTCAGGCCACGAACGAAGAAGGAAGGAATTGTTGTCGAAGGCAGACAGTCCCTGTCTGCCTCCCTGCGTCCACACTGGTCATTGCTTTCCATTGATGCCTGCTCGGTGTCACCATCTCCATCGACCTAGGAAGACCTTGCCAGATCAATCCCGTTGGACGGACCGTTACTCTGTACGAGTCGACCTAAACCCTGAGGAGGCTGAGAGAAAAACACCACCCTAGACCACGACTGAGGGGTCGACGGAAGGCATGGACCAAAAAGCAAGATGAGGTGTCTAACTCTCGGGAACGGGGAATAGACACGCATCCGTGATCTCTGCCGCTCCAGGACGAGTACCGCGACGGACCGAGGACTGAAATACATAGAGGAGGGGCCATGGAGTTTTCATGCCAAATCACCCGTTGGCCCTCCTCCTGTCCAGGATTCAGTGTCGCCGTTGGTTACCCAAGGGCACCTATTCTCCATCTCAGCTCATCTTCAGCTGTTTCCAAATTATCGTGCTCCTCCAATCGAGGTCAGCAACTTGCCGCTGACGTTTCGTACGTGTTGGTGTTCACGTCGTGCAAGACCTCATCGACGACCCCACATGGCCGGTTGGTGTTGGTGGTGGGGCGCATACACCACGCTGGCCGTCGACTACGCCGGTGCGACGCCCGACTGCGCCGCCGCCAACGCCGCAACAGTTGGAGCAGCCGGATAAATACCCGCTGTCGTCGATAACTTTGTTGTCCTCTCCACTGCCGCGGTTCTCTTCCTGGACCGTCGTTACTGGAAAAGAAGAAGGGAAAACAGACCAGAAAGACTCTCTGGCGCGGATCCGCTGGACTCACGACATCCCCATATCGTCGTCCCATCCATGGCCTGTTTTGCGATTGCTGCTCGCCCGACGTGATCGTGCGTGGGACGTCGGTTCGCAGGCCCTACGCTCGGCGCTGACGTGAACCGCACGCTCGCAGTGAAGCTTCCGGAAGCCAGGACCCCCAATATAAATACCCGCCACACCACGATCCCTCTGAACTCCTCCGTGATCACAACAACAACCTCATCCAACCACCCACGGCCATCTCATAGCACCTTTCCCTCTGCACAGACTCCTTCTCTCATCTCTCTTCTCAAGATGACCACCTCTACTCCCTCTCTCTCGTTGGACGTCAGTAATGGCTACGCCTGGATCGCAGATCATCTCATGACGTCCCCGAGCACCTACCAGATGCCACTCCGCGCCATGTGGGAGTTGAACGCGCCTGGTGGAGAACTGTCGACGCGACACCAGCGACACCATCCAGGATCGACCCCAGGTACACCGTCGAGTCGATCCGGTTCAGGGATATCCCACGAAGGGATATCATCCTACGAGGAGGAAGATGCCTCCGCCCGAAGCTCCTCCTCGGCCACCTCCTTCACCCCCTCGACCCTGTCTAGCCTTCGCGACCCTCGCGACACCCTGGCCACGTTGCATGCAAACGTCATGCAACACTTCACCACCACGACGACCACCTCCCCCGGGGCCAACATGCCCCTCACCACCATCACCAACTTCGTCCGGGAGGCCCTCCCGGGGGAATTGAGGCAGGTCAGGTTCTCCGAGGGCCTGACCTGCCTCGATTTCCTCCGGGAGATCGAGACCAAGCGGCGGAGAGAGTGGGCCGGTGTGCGGATCCGGCTCGGCGTCCCCCCCGACCAGGGGGGACGAGCATCATACACGGAGCGCGTGGAGGACGGGTCTCCCGTCGACGCCTGGATCCAGGCGATGACGGAGAAGGAGCAGGACGCCGAGAGCCTGTACAGCCAGGTCTACGTGGGGGTCAGACACTGGGTGAGTTGAACATATTCCGTCAAATAACACGCGTTTCTCCCTTGCATTCTATCTTGCTGTCACTCTCACCCTATGCTCCATCTCCTTTGAAGCCTACCTCACGTCCGTCTGACGCTCAGTTCAAAAATGCTGACTGGATCCGATACCTCCAGATCATGATCAGCGAATTGTCCAAGGAACCCTTGGACAAGGTCAGCTGCCTCGCGCTGATCAACACCCTGTACCCCCCGGTGATGACCGAAACGCCGTCAAGATACATCACGACCACGGCGCTGAACGAATACCGGCATGGCTTCATCCAGAGCATGCGCGAGGTCGAGCGGAACGGACCGGCAGCAGTGAACGTGCTGATGAAACAAGGTCTGCCGTTGAAGAAAGTCCACTCGCAAGGGAGTGGTGAGAGCAAGAACAAGAACGAGGCACTCAAAAAGGAGGGCAAAGAAATCAGCTGGCCGTTGATTTCCGAGACGGTCGAGAAATATCTCAACGCCGCGCAAAGTCTGATTGAAGAGAGCGCGAGCATCATCGGGGTGGAGAGTGTTCTTCAGCGAGCCGAAGAAGCCAAGAAGAAGCGCAACAAAGGCAAGGTCGATTCCGGAGGATCAAGTTTCACTTCGCCATCGACCACCATCACCACGAAATCCTCACCGGAAACTCATCGTCGTCCATCGACATCATCCGGACCTAACCCTCCTCCTCCTCGTTCTCTTCGTCATCGGAGAAGTAGCGTGCGCGATAAACCTCTTCCACCCTCACCCTCACCGACTGCAGAGAATTTCATCTCCTCACCACTCACCCTCTCTTCACCCAACATGCCAACCACGCCAAATAAGAACACCGTCGGCATGAACACCACCACCCCTTCGAACGTAGCGACTGCCAATACATCAAGCACCGCTCGTCCCCCGACTAGTTCGAATATTAAACCCGGTAGTGTTTTTGAGAAATTCGTCGGTGGTTTTCGCAAGTTCAGTCTCGGTGGTTCTTCAGGTGGTGGTGCAAGTGGAAGTGGGTCACGAGGACGCAGTCGCAGTCGAAGCAAGAGTAAAGACGACTCGGACGTTTCTCCTACGACGACCCGTAGCGGTACCAGCACGACGAGACGGAATAACACCGATCCCTTTCAGCAGGACCAGGATCCTTCTACTACCGGTGAAAAGAAATCCGAACGGAGTGCCTTTGCGAAGACGCTCAAAAAGATGAAATCGACTCCTGCGTTTACTGGTGGTGGTGGGAGTAGTACTCGGGGCGGTGACGGCAGCAATAAAAAGACTGCTGGTGGTGGTGGTGGTGGTGTTGGTCTCGGTATCGCCGGTGGTGGCGGCGGTGGTGCTCCCGTTGGTGGTGGTAACGCTACTGGTGGTGCTGCTGAAGGCGGTGGGAAAGGAAAAGGGATCTTACCGGCGTTTAATCAAGAGGATGAAGAAGCTCGAAAGAAGGCAATTAAGAAGGCGTTGAATAGGGGACAGCCTGTTAGCGTCTTTGAAGATTGATTGATTGCATGAATGTCTGGAAGCATGGATGGTTGAATGGTTCCATGGGCGAATGATGGATGACAGAACGGGATGGAGATCATTCAGATCGGGATCGGCGAAGGATAAGGATATGACATGGGATATGGGATATGGGATATCAGATCACAAAGCGAAGATACCCCTTGCTTTGCGTTGCGTTGCGTTGCGTGGGTGGGTTAGCTTAGCGTGGCGTGGTATAGCATGGTTGAGCGTGGGCGCGAATGGGATGGGAGCGAATGGAGCAAGAGTTAGTTAGCAGAACTCCAACTTACTTACTTTCTTTCTTTCTTTAGGATGATGTGAGCTGGGTGAGCAGTCTGCATGTTCCTTTAGTTAGTTAGTTAGTCAGTCAGTTAGTTTGTTACTTCTTATCGAAAGATCGTTTTATTCAGAGTACTATTTACGGTATGACCTCTCGTATCTCTACAGCCGTTGTTGAAATTACGGCACTGTAGCGGACTAAGTCGATTATGCTCAACTCATGCTATATGTAGGCACTGGCGTTGTCACGGATGTAATCGAGATAAGACAAGGTTTTCTTAGTCGAATCATTGGCTTCGCGGTGCGAGAAAGGTACGAAGTACCTACACCAGAGACGTTACTGTTCGTGTGGGATGACGCGTAATGGGGCAAAGTATGGTACATAGTTCGTAGAAAATTAAGTTCCATTAAAGAGGGCTCTCTATCGAAATACGGATTAGGATATTGGGCATATATGGCAGAGATAAACTGAAGATCTTACCTGCTTTAATCACTGCTAAACTGCTGGGTGGAAGATATATGGATGTAGAAATCGTCAATACCGTTGATATATAACGGTATTCAGAGACAGACCACGGTAACGGGAACGGGAACAGGGTAACGGTAACGTCTAGCCCAACGACTAATTGGAGCTCTATGGACGTTTGGTAGCGTCACCAGGTATGATAGGGGGTGAAATTGAATTACCTTGTAAACAGAATGAGAATCCTTACCGTATACCGTGTCCTCGTTGGAATATGTGGGGGATTGAAAAGTGAAGTCGTTTCCCAACTACTTCATCATCTCCTGGACGGCGTAGCATATTCATCTCATCTACGGGGTCAACATCAACTGAATCACCGCGTCAACGTACCTTCTCTCTCTTTACACGTCCTCGACGCGTTAGAGAACTTACCCGGCACGGATTCCTCCATCTCCTGTATCTCGACGCGTAGAATGGACCATAACATAGCCACGGAACCTCCCATCTTGAACGCGTAAACCACCAATGGAACCTCCCATATCTAGGCGGGTAACCTAGGTCCGCAAAACACCGAACGGAACCTCCCATCTCGACACCTAGACAAAGCCCATGGCCGAACGGATCTTCCCAAGCGACGCGTAAAGTAGCCCATCACCGAACGGACCCTCCCATCTCTTTATCCCGGTAGATTCCATAGCTCTTCTCGTTCCAATCTGGTCTATATAGCCGTAGCGAACAAAGAACAATGGGTCTCCAGAGCCTCCTTTTCGTAGTAGATTGAGGCTCGTCGTCGATTTTGTAGATTCGTAGGCGAGGACATGTGAAGATGGAGCTCTTTCTTTGTCCTGGCTGGGTTCTTTTCCCACGTCGTCTTCTCGTCCTGTTCTTTTCCTCTTCTCTTCCTCATCGCACTTACAGTAAAGCTCCTCAATTGCCTCGTCATACAGATGATAAAGCTCTTCAATTGCTCCGTCATACATTCGATACAAGCTCTTCAAGTCCTTCATCACTCTTACGGTAAAGCTCTTCAAGTCCTTCGTCGTACAGACGAGAAAGCTCCTCAACTGCTTCGTTCCAAGTCCGATACAAGTCTTCAAGTCCTCCGCCATACTGACGATACTAGCTCTTCAATCCCTTCGTCGTACAGACGACAGAGCTCCTCAATTGCTCCACCACACGTCCGATACAAGCTCATCAAGACCCCCGTCATCAACATGACGCAGGACTACTCGCCCGCCATCATTCTGACGAATGAAGACCTCGAATTCTTCGGACGGATGGCGGGAGGACAGCAAGCCGCTGCCGGACATACGACGCAGGCCAATGGCACCAGCTTCGGTCTGACGATGGAGGCCAACGACTCCAGCTTCGAACTCATGATGGCGGAACATCATGAGATCGCCCAGTACCCAACTTTTTTCGAAGACGAATATAGTGTGCTCTACGCCGCTTTCGAGGAGACAATCGCCGCCAACACCATCCAGACGGCAGTCGAGCAGCCCGCTCCGGTCCAGGCTCCTGTTGGGCAGACCGTCGTCGAAGAGAGCACCGCCCCGGCCACCGCCGCCGTCACCGTCACGAACCAGACCACGGCCAATAAGATTCCGCGGTCGACTCCCAAAAAAGCGGCCAAACGGGGAGTAAATGGCTTTGCGGTCGAGGAGACGGAACAGCTCAAAAAGGTGATCCAGCTCGTCTGCGAAGAGCGCGGCATGACCGAGGATCAGATGCGGGAATCAATCTGGTCCGACAAGGGCCGCAAGAATGAAGAGGACCTCTGGAATCGTTTGGCTCTCGTCCTTCCGCAGCGCACTCAAGAGGCGATAATGCGCCATGTTAAACGCCAATATCATCCCTTTGATCGGAGTGCCTGGACGCCTGAATGGCTCGAGATCTTGCGCCGGGCCGTCGACTATCAGGGAAAGAAATGGCAAATCATTGGCAAGGCCATCAATCGCCATCCGGATGATTGCCGAGATACGTTTCGGGACAAGCTGTCGACTCCGGGGCATGCTACCGGCGCCTGGTCCAATGCCGAAGTTGATCTGTTGCAATCCACGGTTACCCAGGTCGAGGCGGAGCAGCGGGGAAAATGGCGCAATGCCAATCCTGGCCAGAGCGACGCTAATATCCCAAAGAGTCGTTTTATTCCGGCTGGCCTTGTTGCTGAGCGCATGGGAGGCGTGCGGACGCGCGTTCAAGTCCAGCTCAAACTCCGTCAAATGGGAGTCAAGTCGTCTCGTGTGTGACTTAGCTCCTCGCCTAGGTATAGGAGGGGGAATGGAGAAGAGAGAATAGAGGAGAAAGCTGGCAACAGCGACTGTACGAGTGAAAGGGCTGCGGTCCCATTGTGGTTTTCTTTTCGTTGTCCTTGTCTCCTTTGTATTCTTCCCCAGTACGCGAGTAGATAGAACCCGTAGGTAGAATGAACGTTCCCCCTAAGCGATCGTTGGAGGTGATATCCTATGCTGGTGTGTCAATATGATCAAGTCAGGCTGAGACAATACGCTTCACAGACAATAGCAGAATCACAATGGACAAGCATGCAAGTAGGCGAGAACAGAGATGAAACACAAAAGACATCCAAAGTATGATATTCACAGCTCGTCCTTGCGAGATTCTATAAGGGCCTCATGCAAAGGGGTAGACAGAGAGGAAGGGGAAGATTCAGGGGAGATGTCACTTCTTCGACCTGGTTGGTTCGAGTCTTCTTGGCCACGACGTTGCTCAATGACACGGCGGATCTCCTCATCGTAGACAGTCCACTCGGGTACCTGGCGGCGTGCTCGGTCGAGCTTGGGTTCCTTGGTCATTGGGTTGTTGCACAGATCGATGGTTCGCGCCGAGGTTAGGTCCTCGTCTGAACACCACGTCTCGCACCATAGCCACTCTTGTGGCAGGCTGTGGATGGGCAGCGTATGCTGCATGTGATTCGGTAGATCCTGATCCAGGTTGCTGAGACTGTTCGGGTCGGCCGACAGCTGGTGGTATTGTTGCCGAAGTCGATCACCGGCGGCAATCTGTCGAAATTTGCGCAGATCGACCACGTACAGAGCCGAGATGTGGTAGGGCAATCCGCGGAGGTAGTTGTGCCAGTAACCTTGCTTCCAGAATCGAAATCCCTCCATCTCGGTCCGGGAGTCACACATGGGTGTGAAGCCGTAGGCGGCTCCCTTTAGATCGTGCGTCACTAGATCGTACATGTCGGTCCGGACGATCTGGTCGGCGTCGACAAAGATGACCTTGTCAAGGGAGAGCGGGAAGAGGACGTCGAGGAATAGAATCTTGTATCCCCAAATCTCTCGCTGCTTCTCACGCTGGGCACGCAGCCAGTGCGGCCACTTGTACGTGACCATTTCGTAGTCGAAGTGGTACTCGGCCGCCAGTAGGGGGATGGATTGCTACTCGGATCAGTATGAGGAGGGACAGACTGAGGTCAGATGAAGCGCAAACCTTGAAGGAGGGTGACAAGAATTGCTCGATAAACCAGAATTTGACCGTGTGCTTGGTATGCTTCATCACGCTCACCATCATGATGTTGAGCATCCGTTCGTACAGATGGCCGCTCGCGACGGAGAAGATGTTGATGTCTGCATGTTGATTTTTCGTTCGTACACCCACTTTTGAAAGCAGCTTCTGTGCCAGGCCAACGCCTTGAGACGCATAATTCGCCAGGGCACTGGTTCTGGTCCCACTGGCCTCGAGCACGTCATCTTTCTCCCGACCGGGTTTGCGAGACAAGCGAGGAAACAGGGTCGTCCCTTGGAAGCTGAGCAGCTCGATATCAGTGCTCTCGTCGCCCGGTTGTGGAGCATAGCCTTTCGTGCCGGCGCTGTCGATGGAATAGACCTCTTGGCTTCGACCCGGCAAGAGGTCCACTCTCCATAGCCCTGGATTGGCCTTGAATTGAAAGTAGCCCAGGTTCGCCATGACAATGGTATCGGCCATATGGCGATGTGTTTCCGTCCCAAGCATGAGTTGCGCCCCTCGGGGAGGCGCGCCTGTCGTGACATCTCGCGAGTGACCCTCGACCAAGATATGCTCGAGTTCGTAGAGAGCGTGTACACCATGGCCGTCCCGTACAGCGTCCAATTTGATGTTGTCCAGATCATGAACTGATTCTTTCGGCATGACCAGCCACGACGGTGCAACATCCATGCCCATGGTCAAAAGTGCCTGTACCGGTAACCCTTCGAACTGGGCGCTCAGAGCTTGGACCGAACCGTCCTTGCTGAACGATGGTGAGTGCTGAAGGACGTATCGATAGAAACGTTTCACTGGCAGTTCGTCCAGCTTCTCTCGTGGATTCATGAAGAGTTTAAC